>Ga0208135_100653_pt1 | contig 18955 bp, 20 predicted proteins | sample AntDeeMetag02WF5_FD_184757 | JGI IMG/M metagenome (GOLD analysis project Ga0208135, IMG submission 184757) | Saline lake microbial communities from Deep Lake, Antarctica - Antarctic Deep Lake Metagenome 02WF5 (SPAdes) (version 2) | ecosystem: Environmental > Aquatic > Non-marine Saline and...
GGGTTGGAAGAGTTAGGAGTGGTTCACTCCGAAGCAACGCCTGTGGAGACTGCGACCGCTGCGTCTACTGACGGCGGGCGAGAGTCCGTTGCAGTGGATGCAAGTCGCGTCGTTGAAGCAGGAAGCCACGTCCTCAAGGAAACCGTTTCAACGGTTGAGTAGGGCGCGGTAGTTCACCGAACGTTTATGGCCCGGTGTACGTAACGTACGAGTATAGTCGTTTACACGCACCTCAAGAGCAACCATGAGTGAGAAACAGATAGAATTCATTTACGATGGTGATGTTGAAGAACCAGATCCGGACATTCATCCGGTCCCTGCAAGCGATGAGATCCCGACATGGTTCCGGATGACACCAACCCTCTTCGATCGTGGGTCAAAAGCTGGAACGACTGTGAAGCTTTGCAAAGCGTTCAGCGACGCGTTGAACCTAGGGTTCATGATTCCTGCACCAGAGGATATTCACATTGAACGGTTCAGTGATTTCTCAATCCAAAGCCAGAACGAGAACGTCCATGTGTACGGGCCGACGCCGTTCACAAACGACAGGAATTCGAAGTACCCGATGCCCGAGGTGAAGATTGAGAACCCGTGGAAGATTAAGACACCGCCTGGATACTCGTGTTTGATCACGAAGCCGTTGAACCGAATGTTTGAGGGGTTTGAACCGAACAGTTTGTTTGTCCCGACCGACACGTACGACGGTCCGATTAACATTCCAGCGGTGATGAGCTCGCAGCCGCATGATATCGAGAAAGGGGAACCGTTGGTTCAAGTCATCCCGTTCAAGCGTGAAGAGGTACTGAATTACCGTAATTTAAAGAGATCAGATCATCCAGAGTTATCAGAGCGAGCGGCAACAATCCGCCGACAACTGGATACGCGGAAGGACCTGTACCGTGCAGTGTATCACCAAGAGAAGCCACTTTCAGAGGTCCGAATTTCTGATTCAGAATCCCCCGGCCTTGTTGATTCGAACGATGAATCTGCCTTGGTAGAAAGCGATATTGCAGACCGGTCAGACTCTCACGGCGAATACGTAACGTTCCTCACTGACGATCAAGACTACGGGATTACACCAGGGCCATACCATGCTGAGGAATTGGCACCACCCTGGATTGGCGATCTCGCGGATACCTTGGAAGCGCCGGACAGTGACTCCGGGAGCGTTACTGATGAGGAGCTGTTCGACGAGTGGATTGCTGCAGCTTGTTCGCTTGGGACGATCGACGTTGTTCCAACGGATGTGCACATGAAAAACGAGGAGAAGTACGTTGACCGGGATATGTCTACGATGTTCGACAAGGCGTTAGGGTCACATTTACTGGATGAGAAAATCGGTCCGAAGTTCCCTCATGATCTCAAATCTGTGGTATTGCCACGAACCGATACATCACTACCCCGGACGGGTATTCCTCACTCATGATGGATCCGTTAAATCACTACGCACAAGATATTCGGGGGTTCAACGGTGTCGTAGATCACGACGTCTGGATTGATGTGACGAATATGCCGTCAATGATATTCAACCAGAATCCAGAGTTCGTGTTTGAAAAAGGTTCAGCGACGATGCAACCAATCACGTTCAAACGTGAGTCACTGATAACAAACGGCGTTGTCCACGTTTAACTCACGGGTTCGCAGGCAATTACTAGGGTTTATACTGATTAAGACAGTACCGTTGGGTATACGCATATGAGTTACACAGGTTCAGAATTAGCGGAATATCCTGTTCCCATCGAAGACGGTCTTGCAAATGACGATAGCGGGGATTTGGCGTTCTTGTACCGTCCAAAAGACGCTGGTGTGGTCCCACCGCCAACACCAGCAAACTCACACGTAAATGAATGGAGTGGAAACGCACAGTACGGTTCGTCAGTACACATCCACCAACGCCGATTAGCATCAGTAGACTGTGTTGACTCCGCATTTCGCAAAGGGTACATCATTTCAGCCCCTGGAGAAATGGCGTTTTCCGACCAGAACACCGATGATGACGAAGATGATGACTACACCCTTCCGCATCCGTCGTCTTCGTTCCATAGTGAAGGGTATCTTCAACGACGTCTCCACCCGGATGTGTCCGGTCTCGATTACCCGACGTTCAAGCTGGATTTACGGTGGGCTGTAGACATTCCAGACGGGTATTCCGTATTAATCGTAGACCCGTTTTTCACGCAGAATAAGGAGCACAGCATCGTTCCGAAGGTTCACGATTCAGACGGGAGTTTCACGTGGATTTCCGTTACGCTCCTAATCCGTGATTCTGCCTTTAGGATTAACTACGGGACACCGATCGCGCAGGTTATTCCATTCAAACGGGACTCATCTCGCCTTCCAGCAGTCATTGATCGAAGCGTTCCTACTGAAGAGTGAGTCGGTTTTCTGTACGACTGTGCGTACACGTCTGAACAATTAGTTCCCGCGCAAAATCCGTTGCAGGGCCTGAGCTGTTACTGGTAGTCTCGGAAGTCAAAGACTAGGTCGTTCTCTCGGATCTCCTCGATGGGAGTGTTCACGAATTCGTTGACCTCGGGGTCAACACCTAACACGTCGTCAACATCCACTTGTTCCATCCGCGCTTTTTCGTGTGGAGGACGGTCAAACGGCAGGTAGTGAATCCGCTCACCGGTCTCGTCGTCGTATCGGAAGTGCTCGAAGTGCCCGACGTCAATATCTGCGGCGATAGTGATACGGACATCGTCTTCTCGTGTGAATTTCGTTGTGAAATGGTCAACCCACTGTGGGAACATAATCAGTTGCCCCGGTTTATTTTGCACATCGATGTGCTGGTGGTTGAAGCCAGGCGGTTCGAACACAGTTGCGGTGTCCTCATCTGCAGTCACACAATAATTCCCGCTAACGTACGTCATTTCAACTTCGCCCTGGTGGCAGTGTTCACCCATGGACTGGCTTCCGTCTGGCCGGAGGGCATTCCCCCAACACAGAATATTCATCGGGTGGTTATGCACGACATTGAGCTCTTGCATGAAGACGTCGTGAGCCTGTCGATAGTACGAAAACAGGGTTTCGACTGCAGGATGATTGATGTAGAAGAGGTTCCAATCTTCGAACGTTGATGTGAGGTCGTACTCCGGATGCTTCTCGGATTTCTTCGAACGTTCGGTGTACTCAACCATCTTCTCCTCCTGTTCAAGGATGATGTCAGCGAGGTCCTGATTGAATCGGTCGAGATCCGCCCCGGTGAGTTGGCAGTACAGCATTGGGAACTTCCAGTCAGGGGACAATGGCTGAACAGGAACGTTCGGGCTTTCCTTCCAATCGAGGTGAAAACTTGCGCTGAGATTTGGATATTCTGGATGCATTGGTTTACTCAGTTGCTAACGGTACAGTACAATATTTCAGTGGTATATTAAAATGTTCGGGAAGTACGGTATGAGACTCTTCTACGGAGTCATTTTCATGCAAGGTTTTATGCGTCTCTTCCTGAAATTTCATACAACGCACGCAAACCAGTGTGCACATAACACCAGTGATTAACATGGCTAATAAAAGACTCATTGAAGTGCTTACCGCAGGTGAAGGCTCAGAAGACATTCCGGAGTTCTCGAACGAGGACTACGATTATCTGAGTTACTTCCAGAATAAGAACGGTGCGCACCTCGTCTTCGTTTACGATGGCGACGAGGAGATCGCAGAATTGTATAATTCCAAGGAGGGGTGGGATGAGAAGACGACGATTACCCGGGAAGAGATCATGGACAGCGACTTCCATCTTCACTACGACCAGGAAGAGGGTGAGTCGAAGTGGCTGCATTCAGTTGTTCTTGCCCTGCAGCCGCGGTTCAAGACAGTCAGCTACGACCCCTAACCGGGTAGGGCTTGTTCGGGACAACGGATTTTGTGCTTCCTTCTTCTGTGTCTCCTCGACGTTTCAGTAGAAATCCAACTCTCGGAAGTTGCACACGAGCGTTTACTGAACGGTGGTTTGTAATGTTGGAGTGTACCGAACGTTTTTGAAGGGCTAGCGCGTTCACTCTAATATGACCATCCACATTGCCGCTAACACCGGGTGTAATCTCGGCTGCGAATATTGTTACGAGGAGCCAGATCGTGAAATGAAGCAGAAGCAAATCGATAACGAATACGATTTGGACCTCATCTTCGAACGGCTTGAACAATTCAAGCGTGACCGGAACGGCGCAGAAGTCCCCGGTATGCACGGTGGTGAACCACTCCTCATCCGAGAAGAAGACCTTGAAGAGATCTTCAAATGGATCCACGATAACTTCGACGGGCGGGGAACACACATCCAAACCAACGGAACGCTGCTCACTGAGAGCCACATCGAGATGTTCGATAAGTACAACGTCAGCGTTGGGATCAGCATGGACGGGCCAGCGGAGCTTAACGACTCACGGCTCGCCCGAGCTGGCGGTGAAGACGTCACGGAGAACATGACGGAACGAACGCAAGATGCGATTAACACACTTATCGAGCATCCAAGCGTTCCAGTTGGCGTAATCGTCGTTGTCACAGAGACAAACTGCGGAACCGACGAACGCCTCGAAAAACTTCTCGACTGGATGGACTGGCTGAACCGGCACGAAGTCAACGGGCACTACAACCCGGCAATCCCGTACGAAGGCGTGCAGGAAGACCTCTCCGTTTCCCCGCAACGGCTGAAAGAAATCTACCTTCGGACGTGGGAATGGGTGAAAGAGGAATCCTACCGGAAGTGGAATCCGATGCGGGAATTCCAGGATAACCTCCTCGGCCTGAATCTCACCAACTGCGTCAACAACAAATGCGACGTATACAACGCCGGCGCAGCACAAATCATCAAAGGTGACGGGGAAACCACTGGTTGCGGGAAGACATGGGAAGCGGTTGGTGACGGTGTCCCCTTCCTACAGGGAGATTCCACCAACAACGAGTACGAAGAGACCACTGAACGATACGAGATGCTCAAGCAAATCCCTGGCCCGTACACTGAGAAAGTGATGAACGGCGAAATCGAGGACCAGGGTGGCTGTAAAGGTTGCAAGTACTGGAATACGTGCCAAGGCGGCTGCCCGTCAGCTGGAATGAACTACGACTACCGCAATCGTGTCCGCTGGTGCCCGGCAATCTACGCACTGTACGAGAAAATCGAAGAGGACATGCGGACCATGCTTCCCGGGATCCGGATGATCACGGACCTTGCATGGGACACAGAAATTGCTGATGACACGTCCAAAGGACTCGTTGACATCAAGCCATTCGCAGCGATTCGTCAGCCGACCACGAAGGCACAGAAAGGCTCTGTCATCGGCAAACCCACAACCGATGAAATCGGTACTGTGTTCGACGAAGTGATTAGCGGACGCGGTGAAATCGAATTCGATCAACTCGTCACGAACTACAAGAACGAGTTCCCCGAAGAATGGCTCACGATCGACGAGGAAACAAGCAACATCCACGCCGACAGTGACAAACCAGAACGCCAGGCGTCCGAAGACCCGCAATCTGCAGACTGAACGTTTCACAACAGCACTTACAACAATGACCGTCAACCCGAAATTCACTGACCTGCGATCGAAGCCAGATGTTAGCATCGACATGACTCCAGTCCGAAAATCAAACTGGAAAACCGGCGGTGCACGGGATTATTGGGACCCGAAGATCCGGAAGTTCAGGTTCAACATCCCAATCGAGTACCTGGCCGAAGTGCTTGCAGACTCAGATCACCCACAAGACGTGGCTGTCATCCGAATCGGGGAAAACCGGCTCATGGAACTCGCCGGAGCTCTCGGAGATAAGGACTTATCGTTCAACCAAATCTCGAATGAAGACAGTAGCAAAACGTCCATCTTCACACAGTACCCGAATCCTGTCGACGTCGGGGGGATGAACAAGCAGAACATCGCCATTGGAATCAACGGGACTGTCATCGACGAATTCATCGAGGCAATCACCACGGACCCGCAAACAGAAGAAGCGTACCGCACAGCAGCTGAGTACATCGGAATGCCAGACTGCTGTACCGACTTCCACGTCGATAACGCCCTCGCCCTGCGCGGTGACCCCGTCTACGATATTGCCTGCAACACACCATCCGCGGAAATCCACGAAGACGACCGGGAGAACGTGCTTATCCGGCACCCTGACCCGTTCCTTAACATATTCTGGAGATACAACGGTTGGCGGCTGATCCACCACTTACCGTGTTCCTTTGAGTGCGAAGAGAGCGGAGATATCGCCCGGAGGAACTATGACGCGATTTCAGACGTCTGCGGGCACAAACACGAGGCAGAGCACTTACTCGCGTGGCTCGACCAACCAATGGAGTGGACCGGCTATCATTCACTCGTCAACATGCGGAACGCCTACGGAATCGGGTCGTACACGACAGATAACTACTGGTCGAAAAAGAACATCGTCTGGAAGAAGCCTCATCAGGATAAACCGGACTTCGAGCCGAACCACCTCACAACCCCCCTCGAACCGCTAGACCCCGACCGAGGCGCGTTCTGAACGGTTAGTAACAGCCACACACCCTCTCTGCCGGAGAGGTTTTTTACCAGTCTGGTCAGTACATTCCACAAGTGAATATGACCACCAGTATACCTACAGGAACCGGCATCCTCCCTGATTTCCTCTCTTTACACGGGAGTATTCTACTCCTGCAAGATATTGATTTCCCGTCTTGGCTACAAGATTTACTAAACAATCTTCCTTTCCCCTCCGGGGCCTCTGCAGGCACGGTTATCAACGTCATCCTCGGTGTTCTCGCACTGGTCATTCTGCTTGGTGGCATTTACAAACTCATTCACCGAATCCGGAATTCACCCGGGAAACGATTCCACCGGGTTCTCGAAGAACACGATGAAGTAACTGTTCTCATGCATCCAAATCCTGACCCGGACGCGATGGCGTGTGCAATGGCGGTCGAGGCTCTCGGAGAAACCGTTGATTCGACTGTCCACATTCAATACACCGGGCAGATCAGACATCAAGAGAACAGAGCATTCCGGACTGTCTTGAACTGTGACTGTACTCAAATTGAAACAGCATCTGATCTCGCCACCCGTGATGCTGTGATTCTTGTTGACCACAACACAGCCCGTGGATTCACAGAAGCTGAGAAAATCGAGCCCATCGCCGTTGTTGATCACCACCCGGGAAACGGGACTGGCACAGAATTCACGGATATTCGAACCGACTACGGGGCAGCAGCGACGATATTCTCCGAGTACTTTACGGAAATCGGAGGGGTGCTTGAAACACCAGACTTGACAACCGAAGACCGGGAGAATGCAGAGGTTCTCATCCAGTCTCACATCGCAACCGGGTTGATATACGGGATTCAGTCGGATACGAAGCACTTGACACGCGGCTGCTCACCAGCTGAGTTCACAGAAAGCTCATCACTCTTCCCCGGGATCGACGAAGACTTACTGGACAGAATCGCAAACCCCGAACTGTCTCACGACGTCCTGAAAGTCAAAGCAAGAGCGATCAACGACATTATGATCGAGGGGTCCTTCGGTGTGTGTAACGTTGGAGATATCGATAACGTCGACGCGCTTTCTCAAGCAGCGGATGAACTTCTACGATTAGAAGGAGTGACTGTCGTTGTTGTGTACGGACTCCACAACGGAACGATTCACCTATCGGGACGGTCACGAGACGACCGAGTTCATATTGGAGAGTGTCTCCAACACACTGTCAGTGACCTTGAGATGGGTAACGCTGGTGGTCACGCCCGAATGGGTGGTGGGCAAATCCCTGTCAACCATGCAGACGGGATTGGAACAGCAAACGGGATGGACTATAACGAATTCACGCAAGCACTGTTCGATTCGCTCAACGGCGACCACTAACCCCACGTCTACCCGTTACCGCTCATCGGAAGCGTTGTGCCGCGGGTACCAGTCAGGGTAAATCTTCATTGCCCGGTCTTGTTTGTTCACTTCTTCTAACTCGCTCTGTGAGAGCGCTTCATACGGAACCTCTCGTGAAATGTTCTCTGTCAACAGTAATTGGACACAAGCATCTTTCGTAGATACTGTTCCAGAACCGTTCACCTGAACGCGGATCCGGACCGGGACAAACCCTTCTTCATCGCCAGCCGTCTCGCCTTCCGATCGTGCTATGATAGACGGGATTGCCTTAATCGTTCCTCCAGGTGCATGATTGAATAACGGATACGCATGCAACACTGTTCCTGGAGGGATCTTCACATTCCAGTTTGTATCGACGATGAATACATCATCACGAATCTCGCTCGATTCAACAAATCTGGTGGCCCCGTTTTCGTCACCTACCTCTTGTAATTGAGGAGGTTCGGCGTCAGAGACTATCGATTTGAGTGTGTCTGGATAGTACATCACCCACCCTGCTTTCGAAGCGTCACCGATCGTGGGTTTATGCTCGGTGATATCCGATATTAACTCTCCAGTGTGTTGGCTGGATGTTTGAAGCGAATATTGGTAGTGGGCCTCTGCGTCAGTTGGGTTCGGTGGTGTCGAACCATCCGGTAACAACCGTGGCTGAAACTCCACAGTAGGCCGCTCATCGGCACGAGTGTCATTCGGGGTAGTATCCTGTGTCATGAGTTAATCTTGCTAGAAGGCGGTTCCTCGTCAATCTCACCGCATTCGTAGATGCACCGGTACCTTCCAACGAGTTTCTCACGGATTTCTGTGTCACCGTCTTCTATCTCGACTTCAACCTCAATTGGTTCGACGACCCAATGCATCTGATGGGGACACTGTGCGGATCGCCCGGCAGCACTGTACATCTCGGGCCACTCATCCGGTCGTTCCGGCGCATCTGAATCTTCAGTCATTGTCTTCTAAATCACTTTGTTTGTCGGTTTGGTCCGCGAACTCGATACTGACACCGTACTCTGCGTCAAGCGTTTCAACGAAATCTGCAGCCCTCTCAGCAGAGCATCCTTCTTTTACATAGATACGGACCCACTCAGAACATACTTCTAATGAGAATTTCGAGCTCCCTACGAGCTCGTTATCCTCAACATGGAACAGGTTCCCCACAACTTTCCAGTATCCTTCAGACAACTGTGACCTGAGTCCGAACAACCTCCACGGGTCCTCAGCAGTCCGGATCTCATCAGAGAATTCTTCAGGGTCAACAGGCTCATCAAAGGTACAGGAAAACGGCGATCCGGTTATTCCAATACCGTGTTCCCGTTCCGGATAGGTAATCCGTGTTTCCTCGATGTTCTGTATCAGTGTCTTATGATCTGGCAGACTCATTCGATATCACCCGGACGACCAGCCGGTAGTATGTCTAGAGAAAGTAACGCTCCGTTTTGTACCTTTGCATGTTTACCCTCAAGGCACTACAAATCCCCAACGCATTTCCCCGGACAAGACTCTGGAAACGTATGGGGAAACGTCTGCAGACGGCTGCCGGGAATGTTTCCGAGTCCATGAGCCTTACTGAGCGTCAACGAGTTATCGTTGCTGTAGGGGTCCCGGTTCTGTTCGTGGTGTTGTTTGAAATCACTGCCAATTTCGGCGTTCTGATTCTTATCCTCGCTGCGGGCTTAGCTGTGTTCCTGTACACCCGATCGACTGCACAAGAGACGGTGGCGGCAGGTGCCTATGGAACCGGGTTACTGATGGATGGTCTCTATCTACTCGAATTATACTGGAATGGCGCTCAAGGTAGTACAGAACCGTTGATAGGCACAGCAACACGAGTCCTCTGGTATGCGGTGCTTGGTACTGTGCTGGTCGTGGGCGGGCTTTGGCTTCGCCAAACGAATCGGTGACTGCAGACGACCGTTACTGTTGTTGGATTCTGATTTGCGATCCAGGCAGTTCCACGGGAATTGGAATGGGTTCATCGGGGAATTTCACAGTGATGGTCTCCTCACCCTCATTCACGTTTGTGACTTCCGCTACGTTCCCTTCGTACGCCCCGTCTGTAACAATGACAGGCGTTCCAGGAGTAATGTCGTCCACATCAGATTTCTCTTCGAGAAATGATTTGACCTCGCTCATAGCGGTCTCTCCAGGCAGGACTTTGTTGATGGTGGAAATCCGGTTAGCAACGGATTCTACAGCCCCACGTGAATCAGCCTCAACGAAAAAGTATCCGCTCAGAGTATGTGGAGCTACTGCTGCGTGGATTTCATCACCGGCCTGGTCAACAATATCCGCAGCAGACTGCTCCTCCGCACTTGAACGTGTGGTGACTGCGAAAATAGCCATATGCAGAGATTCAGTGGCAGCAATCATCAATGTTCCGGAAATGCGCTTGAATACCCCGCAGAGTTGCTTCTACCGCGTAATACGACGCGCGAGTCACAATCCCCTAATCACATACTTCCCATACGGTTTTAACGATACGAACCACAATTCAACGTATATGCGCAATCTTGAAGAACGTGGTATCGATTACCCGCGTTCACCATCACAAGTGAACGATGAGAGTGCCTTATCGGAAACTGTTACTCTCCGTCATCCGGAAGAATACAGCCCGGTCATAAACCCGCCAGCAGCTGCTGGAACCTACGTCGAAGATAATCGATTCAACTACTCTCCGACAATATCTTTCGATAACCACACTCAGAGCCTGTTCCAGGACCCGGAAATCCGAGACGCAATGAAAAGCGGATGGATTCTCCCCCTACACCAATTCTTGAAACTCGGCGTATCAGACGGGCGTGTAGAGGAACAACGCCCGCACCTTGATCCGCTCATTCAACACTCAAGCATGTGGAAATCGCCAGAAACCGGTTCCGTCCACACTATCGTAACCGTCCGAACGCTTTGGGTTCCAGAGGTTTCAGAAGGAACATCTCTACTCATTACGCAACCACACTTTTCAGACCCGGATGAGTATACCGTTCTCACAACCCTCATTGATGCAGATACAATACCCATGTATATCGACATTCCAGTGATGGTTCACGGGACAAATCTACTCACTGTGCATAATAACACGCCGATTGCACAAGTCATTCCAGTCCCACGGTCGTTACTACGGGCTAAATCACGTATCGTCGAACCCGTCTCAGAGTAACATCAACGCCTTTACTTTTCGACTACGTCACCGTTCTCGACAGCGTACCCGGTTTTGAGCAGGGCATCTCGACGGAATGCGACTTGTGAAATCGCTGGCTCACCCTTCCCGAGTAGGTATTCGCCGTCTGGCAGGTCAACTTTCCCGAGAAGGTTTGCATCAGCTACATACCGGTCCGTTTCAACGATACCCGTGTACGAACTATTGTATTGTTGCCGGTGATTGAACGGTTCACACTGCAACACCGAATATTCAGGCGGAGTGATCGTGAACCATGGGGACGTCACTTTCGCAACCCCCGGTCGTCCAGATGAGTATTTCTCTCCGACCTGGTATGACGGGTGGATGGATTCTGTTCCGACGTCATGCCACTCACCACGCTTGTAAGTCCCTTGGAACTCTGAGTGCAGATCAATATCGTTGCCACTCACTCTAACGATCGTGTCAGAAACAATCGGCACATTCCAACCGAGACGCAGTAGGTCGTGCGCCCACGTTCGGAACTTCTCTTCATCTTCACCGTTCACTGAGAGCTCTGCCGGGTCCGTAATCCATTTTGGGACCATCTCTGTCATTGGAAACGGATTTGGAACAATCCCGGAGAGCTCGTCACTAATGAATAATTTCGGTGTATGGTCCGGTTCAGGAACTGCAGATTGTTCTTTTCCACTGCCTGTGAGTGACTGAACTGATTCACTACCGTGTTGGGAATCGAAGTCCTCCTCCCCGGTGTAATCTTCGAGTGTTGTGGCAGCCTTTGGCTCCCAACAATACCGGCGGTAATACCCGTCTTCAGCCATTGCTCGTGAGTGCGTTTCATGCCACAACTTGTGGACACCAGGTGATTCCGATTCGTCCGTCACATCGAAATCAGAGAGGATTGCATCGCGTTTTAACGGGATCACCTGAACGAAAGGGACTCCAGCTGGTATATCCGCACGTGTCTGTGTCGTCGAAACCGGGATGTTGATCCGACCATCATACGAGTCAGTATCAACAAACATCGAGTATGGCTTGATCCCATCGTCTTCTCGGTTACGAGGGTACGTAACGAGTGTTGAGTACCCGTCCGGTGTGTGAATCTTCCAAGGATTCGGGATTTTCAACTCCGGTTTCCGGAATGAGGAGTTCTTACTACTCTCAGCATCCGATGAGCCATACACTGTCGCTTCAGCGTCCGAATCAGGGATAACGCAAGACATGCTATCTGCCCCTCGAACAAAACTCAGGTCAAACGGTAACGGGATGATCCAGCCAGCACGAAGCGCATCAGAAAAGGAGGCGCACAGTTTCACAGTAGAACCACCAGATTCACCGTGTGTTGGGAGTTTCTGAAACCAGTCCGGAATTGCATTTGAGCCAGCGATCGGGCGAGGAGTATCCTCAGTTAACGGAGATTCGCCATCCCACTCAAAGACGATAGCTTGTTCTTCACTCATAATCCGATCAGTTACGTGTTGATAGACTATTCGCTCGGTTATACCTTGTCCTTTCAGTAAAATCGGTTCACTACCGGGTGACGCCTCCACATCAAGAAGCCTCTACTGACGGGAACGATGAAAATCACAGTTTCCAGTATTACCCTGATCAACGATATACGCCTGTTTAAGCATCGAATCACGGCGGAACGGTATTTGCGTGAGCGTCGGCTCTCCAGGTTCAATACGGTACTCCCCGTCTGGAAGATCGATTTTACCGAGAATGTTTCCATCAACCACAAACCGGTCAGAGTCAACAATACCAGTATACGAATTCACAAACTGCTGCCTGTGATTGAACGGTTCCGACACAAACAACGAATACCCGGGCGGAGTCAGTGTAAACCAAGGCGATCTTAGTTTCCCCACACCCGGGCGTGACGACGTGTACTTCTCCCCCGTCTGTTGTGCCGGGTGAACCTCACCACCCCCCGACCAGTGCCAATCACCACGCTCGAATCGCTCCGGGAACTCCGACTTCAATTCAATATCACCACCTTCCACTCGAATACGCATCCCTGCAACCTGTGGCATGTTCCACCCAAGCTGCATGACGTCATGTGCCCATGACCGGAACCGTCTCTCATCCTCACCGTCAATTCCGAGCTCAGCAGGATCGGTGACCCACATCGGAAGCACTCCTCCGTTCGGCACTGGTTCGGGGATTATCCCGGATAAATCATCCAATGTGAAGGCTTTCGGCGTATGCGCAGGGGCAGGTGCCGGCTGTAATTCTTCATCCGCAGTTACCAGTGCCCTGATGAAAGCGTCTGTGAATTCCGGGGGGTTCATAGCAGTCTCTGTCGTGTCCTCCACGGACGCTGCTTCCTTGGGAACCCAACAGTAGTTCCGGTAGTACCCATTCTCCAGCAACGAACGGAGATGCGTTTCGTACCACATTTCTTTGATTGTAGGAGACTCTGTCTCGTCAGTCGTCTCAAAATCAGATAAGAGTGAATCGCGTTCCAACGGGATTACGTGTACAAACGGGGCCCCGGAAGGAATCTCCACCTGATCCTGTGTAGTTGATACCGGGATGTTAATCCGCCCATCGTACGAGTCGGTGTCGACAAGCATTGAATACGGCTTGATCCCATCGTCCTCCCGATTCCGCGGATAGGTAATGAGTGTCGAGTACCCGTCCGGCGTGTGGATTTTCCAGGGGTTCGGGATTTTCAACTCCGGTTTCCGGAACGTCGAGTTTTTATCCAACTCCGCAGTCGAAGGACCGTACACGGTCGGTTCAACGTCACTCCCTGATATGGAAGACGAGATCGTGTCCTCGTTGCGAGTGATATTCAAATCAAATGGGAGCGGGATGATCCAGCCAGTACGCAGTGCATCACCGAAAGGCCCGCAAAGTTTCACCGTTGCCCCGCCGTCCGTTCGTGATGGGAGGCTCTCATACCACTCCGGAATTAAATCGCATGCTGCAGCAGGTTGGGGAATATCATCAGTTAACGAAGAATGACCGACCCACTCAAACACGACTCCTTGCGACTCACTCATAGATAGATTAGTTACCTGTGGATAGTCTGCTCTACCGGTTATACCTTATCTTTTCAAGAACACAGGCACGGTACACACTGAACGTTACGGGAGCAACGGGATTGAGGGGAGAAGATTACCGAGTTTTTGCTTCACGGTGTTGACTAACCAGGCCTTCCCCTTCCGGAACTTCGTTACTGCCCGGTTCATGAGTAATCCAGGGAGGATGAACCCGAAGACACCGATAAGGAACAAGACACTTGCTGCGAGGGGGTCTCCCTGCCCATGAGATCGTAAGCTCAGGAAGAAAAATGAGCTTGCTGTGGAGAGACCAGCAATCAATTGAATGAATCGGTACAGGCTGAGTGAAGGAATCATTCTATGTGGGAGTATCCGGCAATACCGTGAATTTCAAGCAGTAACGAGTTAACTGCGTTATTCGAACCCACGGTTTTCGACGATTTTCTCTGCAATCCGTTCCGGGGACAGTTCTTCAGCGACTAACTGCGCGATCGCTTCATCAAACTCTCGCGTTTCAGCATTCCGTACTCCAAACTGCTCAAGCAACTCACCTTCGGTGTAATACTTGGTGTCTTGGAGTGACTGCCATGTTTCCCCTTTCAGATACACTGGATGCTGCTCTGCTTCAGCGAACGGGAATCCAGGGTCACTATCCTCTACATCCACAACCCCATCATCACCAGTTTCAGCAACGGATTCAGTAGACGATTGAGTGTCCTCTTCGTCTGTATCTTCCGTCACAGGCTTCTCTGTTGTACTATCCTCCTCGACCACGTCGTCAAATGCTGATTCTCCTTTGTCTCTCATCGGTCAACACCTCCCTGTTCGACAATCCGTGCCAGTTCGTCGAAATGCACGATTTGGTCGCATTCCGGGTCGTACGTTGCGACCGGCATTCCGTTACTGACACCGCCACTGATACCTTCACGCTCCCGGATACCTGGCAGGTCCGTGTACTCCCCGGTATCAACGGTCTCCCAATCCTCCTCAGTGAACCGGGCGAACGAAGGGAGTAACTCGCTGAACCGGTCTGATGCGTTCAACCGTTCCAGCAGCACACGGTCATCGTTCTGATGGTCAATGCGCTTCGAAAGGAGATTCGGGACAAGCGCAAGCACCTCGAACGAGGTGTTCTTTTGCAACGGCTGGACAACACGATTCCAGGTCCGGCGCATTGCCGACAGTGCTTCTTCTCCAGGGGCTAACGGTAAGATAGCTGATTTGCCTGCGTAGAACCCGTTGTCCGCGATGATAGAACGTTCCCCACCGCCATCCATGATGAAGTAGTCGTATTCACCGGAATCGTACAGCGGGTACAGGAACTCACGCGCAAGGACTTCTTCTTTTCGCGGTTCATCTTTCAGAGCGGCTTCGAAACTCTCCATGTCGTCGAATGATGGGACGAAATCGAATTCGAAGTCCGTCTCATAAATCATGTGCTCGGGCTCGGCATCTTCTTTCCCGTACATTTTCCGATCAAGCGCAACGAACCCGTAGTCGTGCATCCCATCGTGATAGACGTCATCGTACCCGAGTGCGAACGAGACGTGACCGTTCGGGTCTAAGTCGAGGTACAGAACATCGTGACCGCGGGCTGCGAGGCGATCGGCTAAGTTCAGTGAGAGCGCTGACTTCCCGTACCCACCTTTCAGCACGTCGAACATCACAGCTCGGCCTTCGAGCCGGGAGAGGTCAGGTTCTTGGTTCTCAGAGGAGGACATAGTACTCATAACAGCGGGTTCACCTCAGCAGAGACGTTACGGTGAGGGACTCGGTTCCTCATCATAGACCTGATTTTGGGATAGTGCGCTTTAAACCCTTGTAGTGAACGCATTCTACCGGTACTCGAATGTTTCCAGATATCCAGTAAACCGATTGTAGGGCAACTGAGTTTTTATATGCGTATAGCGGTAAATAACGTTCAACGATGCGTAAATCTCAGCACTCACGTAGATCGATGCTAAAACTCACTGCCAGTGCAGCATTCGCTTGCGTAACGTGTTCGCAGGCGGCCATGGCGGACCACACCCAAGAGGAATCCGAGTGTGACACCGAGCCGGACACCCTTCCAGACGTAGAATGGAACGAATTGAACGTTGCGGATACACCGATGGTCGTCCGGTATGAAGACGGGTACAAGGAAGATGCAGAGATGATTCAGGGCATTGCAGCGGCGAATTACCCAAGCATCCAGGACGTCTACCCTCACACTCCACCTGGAACCGTCACGCTTGACTTGTACTCAGAAGCGCACTACATTCACCCGCACGACTCATCCGGATACTGGTCTGGAGAACGGTCAATTCGAATGATAACACCGTCTGACTATGACGGTCGTCGGGATCCAGACAATGAGGACCGTATCGACGATTACTACACCCATATCATCATCCACGAGTATACACACGTCCCTCAGAAAGCTGCACTCCAAAGCGGTCACGCATATTCCACACCAGGATGGTTCGTTGAGGGGTTCTCGGAAGCAATCACAGTCTACGAGACAAACGACGGTCTGCGGGAACGATATCATAATCGAAGGGATTCAGAAGCTATGAAGCAAAACGTAGCCAACGGTCACGGTTACCTTATGCTGATGAACACTGACCCGTGGCGCGGATCAATGCACGTGTTCAGATACCTGTTCGAAGAGTACAGTGTTGAGAAAGTCGCTACGATGTACGAACAGGACGCTGAGAACTTCGTTGAAGCGATGGACATGGCTCTCGGCATCACACCCATTGATCTGCAACTTGGGTGGCTGGAGTACGCATCCAACGAGTACGGCGGGGACTACTCCGAAGACATTGACGGGTTGAAGAACGCCAGCGTTACACCAGAGTCACAGAACGAGTCTGAGAAGACTGGCAACGAGAACACATCTGAACAGCCCGGCGAAGATACTGACTCCACCGACACCGATAGTGATAGTGATAGTGACGGTGACGGGGTGAAAGACATGGTGTTCGGTGGGGTTATCGGCGGGATGCTCGGTGGTGCCGGTGGATATGCAGCAGGAGGGAGAACCAGTGGTGACACAGCAGGCGATCAGAACCCGGAATCGGAGTAAAGAACCGTTTCGTTAGTCGTCCGCTTTGAAGTTGTGGACGACCTGTAAGTGATCGGTGACGGTTGCAGTCGGTTCGATTGCGTTCTCAATCAGTTCTGACGATTTGTACGCGTCCGGGGCTTCGTCGAGCGGGTATGCGCCAGCGTAGACGCCAGCAGATTCCATCCCGTCACGGAACGCGTCTTCATCAAGGACATCTTCTGCCTCCATTCGCCCCATCGACCGACCAGAGCCGTGTGAGACAGAATTGTTCCAATCTTCATTCGACTTCCCTTCGATGAGAAGCGTTCCATCTTGCATGTTGAACGGAACAACAGACCGTTCTCCTTCGTAGGCACGTGTTGCGCCTTTCCGAATGATCTGGTCTCGGAAGTCTATGAAGTTGTGAATTGCGTGAATTTCGTCGGTGATCGTTGCGCCGAGCTCATCAGCAGCTGCTTCTGCCATTGCCAGCCGGCTCTGAACCGCGTAGGCCTGGCAAAAGATCATGTCGATGAAGTACTGTGCTGCTTCCTCGCCTTCTAACCAGTCCATCGAGTTTTCGATCTTGGGAAGGTCTTCGTCCGGGACGACTGCTTTGAATTCGTGTTTGATCTCTTCGATGCGTTCCGGGTCCGAATCCAGGAAGTCGTCTTTGATAGCATCGAAGTTCACGAAGTCTTCGCCCATCCCGCCCTGCAACCAGTTCAGGAGGTCCTCGTCACCCACAGTGTCCACGTCGAACTTCACGTACGATGGGTCGTATTCCTCGATCAAGTCACGCAGCGCGGCGCGTGCGTCGTCTGCGCGTCCGTCACGGAGTTCCATTGCGCGTTTCTGATGGTATTTCTCGGTGTTTTCCCCGAGACCGCGCGAGCCGGAGTGAACAACAAGCCAGTGATCGCCGGTCTCCTCGGATTCCGCTAACTCCAGGAAGTGATTCCCGGACCCAAGGGTCCCGACAGAATCGATTCCGACTTTCTTTTTGAAGTACCCGCTCATCTCTCCGGCGCGGTCTTCACACAACTCGTTGAAGTACTCGATGTCGTACCCGCCGTTGTCACGGAACTCCTTCATCGGGCCTACGAACTCTTCGTCCATCGCCCCGATGAAGTTGTCCAGTCGATCATTGATTTCATCCCACGGGAAATCGTTCTTCACGTGGGCGTAATCCCGGTTCGGGGCTTTGAGGCCATCCGGTCCCCATCCCATCGGGACACGAGCGCGGATGCGTTCCTCAATTTCCTCGTGGTCAAACCCGGAGTCCGCATTCGCGTCTAGAACGGCATCGTTGAACTCGGAGAGGCGGACTGCAAGCATGCCGCAGCCGATGTCAACCCCAATCACGTTCGGGATGATGCGGTTTCCGATCTGCATCGTGAACCCAATCATCGCGGATGACCCAACGTGGACGTCCGGCATGACGATAATCGGGTTCTGGAACGCCGGGTGATTGACGATTTCCTGAATCTGCTCGCGTGCAGAATCCTCTAACTGGTCGTCTGACAGCCCCATCACGTACGCTGTCGTGTACACCCCTTCTATGACAATCATGTAAGTACTACACGGATACACGACTAACCAACTAATAGCTACGCAAAACGACTGAAACAGAAAGAGACCGTGGACTCCTATTTCACGGTCACGTTAATCGAGATATCAACGCTACTGGACGGCGTATTGTCGTTCCCCCTATCGGAACCGGACTCGTGGTGAACATCGTGGTCATCGTCTTTGCCTGTTGACGTTCGTGTTGAGTCAGGTGTCGGTGTTGCCGTCCCGGTAGACACGGTTTCAGCAGTTTCGAGGTGGAGCCTCCGGCCTCAAGGAGCGAACGGAGTGAGCGAGTAGGCCGGAGAGGAAACCGACATGGTACGACACAACTGGCATACTTCGACTACCCGACTCCCAAGCGTTTAAG
>Ga0208135_100655_pt1 | contig 18913 bp, 17 predicted proteins | sample AntDeeMetag02WF5_FD_184757 | JGI IMG/M metagenome (GOLD analysis project Ga0208135, IMG submission 184757) | Saline lake microbial communities from Deep Lake, Antarctica - Antarctic Deep Lake Metagenome 02WF5 (SPAdes) (version 2) | ecosystem: Environmental > Aquatic > Non-marine Saline and...
ACGTCGAGGGCGTCATGACCGGCGACCCCCACGTCGTCGAGGGCGCACGAAACGTCGGCGAGATCACGGTCGACGAACTGCGGAACCTCTCCTTCCGCGGCGCGGAGGTGGTCGCGCCGTCGGCACTATCGTTCAAGGACGACGAACTGGACGTCCGCGTCATCCACTACCAGCACGGCGACCTGCTGTCGGGCGGCACGCGCATCGAGGGCCAGTTCGAGAACATGGTCGACATGCGGGAGTCGCCGCTGGCCTGTCTCACCGTCGCTGGCCGGGCGATACGCAACCGCCCAGGCATCGCGGCGACGCTGTCGACGGCGCTGTACGACAGCGACATCAACGTCGACGCAATCGCCTCGGGGATGGACTCGATGACGTTCTACGTCGACGAGTCGGTCGCCGAACACGCCGAGAACGTCCTCCACCGCGAGGTCATCGAGGTGAGCGACCTCTCCTCCGTGACGGTCACCGACGACATCGCGGTCATCCGCGTGCTCGGCGGCGAACTCCCGAACCAGCCCGGGATCCTCCGGCGCATCGTCGACCCGCTCGCGGACGCGAACATCAACATCATCGACATCATCTCGAGCGCCACCTCGGTCGCCATCTTCGTCGACTGGACGGATCGCGAGGAGGCCCTCGACATCGTCCAGGACCACGTCCGCTCGTAGCGCCGCCCCGCCGCGACAGCCACCGCTGGCGAGCACCGGACAGCCCTGTACATCCGCGTACACGTCTTCTACGCCGGAACTTTCACGCCGTAGCACCCTCTCGTGAACGTGCGCTCCTACAAGTCGACGATGGTCGACCCCGTCCGGCTCCTCCCCCGCGAGGACCGCGAGGCCGCCCTCGCGGACGCGGGCTACAACGTCTTCAACCTCGACAGCGCGGACGTCTTCGTCGACCTCCTGACCGACTCCGGCACCGGCACGATGAGCAACGACCAGTGGGCCGCGATGGTCCGCGGCGACGAGGCCTACGCCGGCAGCGAGGGCTTCGCCGAACTCGAGGCCGCCGCCCGCGAGGTGATGGGCTTCGAACAGATCGTCCCTGCCCACCAGGGACGCGGCGCGGAAAACGTCCTCTACGGCGCGCTCGTCTCCGAGGGCGACACCGTCCTCAACAACGCCCACTTCGACACCACCCGGGCCCACGTCGCGGCGAACGGTGGCGACCCCGTTGACTGCCCCGTCGAGGCCGCCACCGACATGGAGAGCGAGGCGCCGTTCAAGGGCGACTTCTCCGTCGAGCGCGGCCGCCAGGTCGTCGAGGAGGTCGGCGAAGAGAACGTCCCCGTCGTCGTCCTCACAATCACGAACAACTCGATGGCGGGCCAGCCCGTGAGCGTCGAGAACACCCGCGATGTCGCCGCCTTCGCCGCCGACATCGACGCCACGTTCGTCGTCGACGCCTGCCGCTTCGCCGAGAACGCCCACTTCGTCCGGCAGCGCGAACCCGAGTTCGCCGACGAGAGCGTCGCCGCCATCGCGCGCGAACAGCTCTCCTACGCCGACGCCTGTGTGATGAGCGGGAAGAAGGACGGCCTCGTCAACATCGGCGGCTTCGTCGGCCTCCGGGGCGACGGCGAGCTGTACGAGCAGTGCCGCCAGCGCGGCATCCTCTACGAGGGGTTCTCCACGTACGGCGGCATGTCGGGCCGCGACCTCGCGGCGTTCGCTGTCGGCCTCCGGGAGGCCGTCGACCCGCCCTACGTCGCCGAGCGCGTCGAGCAGGTCCAGCGGCTCTGCCAGGCGCTCGCCGACCGCGGCGTCCCCGTCTACCAGCCCGCCGGCGGCCACGCCGTCTACGTCGACGCGAACCAGGTGTTCCCCCACATCCCGCGCGAGGCGTTCCCCGGGCAGGCGCTCGTCTGCGAACTCTACCGCGAGGGCGGTGTTCGGGGCGTCGAACTCGGCCGGTTCGCCTTCCCCGACACCGACCGCCGCGACCTGGTGCGCCTCGCGCTCCCGCGGCGCACCTACGGCCCCGACCACATCGAGCACGTCGCCGACACGGCCGCAGCGGTCTGTGAACGGGCGGAGGACGTCTCGGGTCTGGAGATCGTCTCCGAGCCGTCGATGCCCGAACTCCGCCACTTCTCCGCGGAACTCGAACCGCTCGAGTGAGGCTCCAGGACGCCCGAGCGCTCGGTCTCCACCCGCCGCGGCACCCTCTTCCCTGTTACCGCCGTAGAAACGACCAGATGCCGACAGTCCAGACAAACGACACCGAGACCTACTACGAGCAGCGGGGGGAGGGTCCGCCCATCATCTTCGTCCACGGGTCGCTCTCCGACCACACGGCAGCGGAGCGACAACTGGAGGCGTTCAGCGATTCCCACACCGTCATCGCGTACGACGTCCGGGGCCACGGCAGGACGCCGAACCCGCTCGGCGCGCCGTACTCGGTCGACCTGCTGGCCGACGACCTCCGCGAGTTCGTCGAGGCGCTCGGCCTCGACCGTCCGGTGGTCTGTGGCGTCTCGATGGGCGGGATGGTCGCCCAGGTGTACGCGAGCCGGTACCCCGAACGGGTCGGCGCCCTCGTCCTCGCGGACACCTTCTCGCCGGCGTTCCTCGGCACACAGGACCGCCTCGAACGGACTGTGCTGACGAAAGCGCTGATTGGCCTGGTCCGCCTCGTCGGCTACGACCGGGGGAAGGCCGTGATGCTGTGGCTCGGGCGGAAACTGGAGCGGGACGAGACCGACAGTCTCCGCGCCGAGGCGTTCCCGGACATGGACACCGTGGCCGCGGCGAACTCGCTCCGGGCCCCCGCATCCTTCCACCGAACAGAAATCGACCTCTCCGCCATCACCGTCCCAACGCTGATTCTCTACGGAGAACACGAGTCGTCGGTGGTCAGCCGTCACGCGCCGACGCTGGGCGCCCGGATTCCCGACGCGACGGTGCGGGAGGTACCGGACGCCGGCCACGCCTCCCCCTGGGACAACCCCGAGTTCTTCAACGACGCCATCCGGGAGTTCCTCGCCGAGACGCCCCGCTCCACGGAGTAACGAGCGGACAGCGGGTCGGCCGTTCAGGCGTGACTCACCGCCCGCTCGCCAGTCGCTCTGCTGTCCGCGACGGCAGCCCCGCCGCCCGAACCGCGTCGGCGACGCGCTCGACGTCGTACTCGACGCGGCGCTCCTCGACGGACAGGTTCTCGAGGTCCAGCACCGCGTACGCCGCCCGGGGGTCGCGGTCCCGGGGCTGGCCGACGCTCCCCGGGTTCACCACGACGCCCTCGTCGTAGCGCTCGTGGTGCTGGACGTGCGTGTGGCCGAGGACGAGCGCGTCCTCGTCGCCGAGCAGCGCTGGCGAGAACTCGTCGGGGTACGTGTACCGGTCCTGGTCCTCGGGGTGGTCGTGGACGACCTTCAGGCGGCCGTCCGCGAACGTGCGCTCGCGAGGGAGGTTCTCCACCCACGTCCGCTGGACGTCGTTCAGCTCTGCGTCCGCGTACTCGACGCCGGCCTGGGCCATCCCGTTGCCCCGGAAGTTCCGCCCGGTCGCGACCATCCGGTCGTGGTTCCCCATCACCGTCGGGACGTTCCGCTCGCGGAGGACGTCGACGCACTCCGCGGGCCACGCGTTGTAGCCGACGACGTCGCCCGCACAGACCAATCGGTCGACGTCGGGCATGTCCGCCAGAACGGCCTCCAGGGCGACCAGATTCGAGTGGATGTCCGAGACGACGCCGACCTTCATGCCCGGGAGTCGGGCGTCCTCGCCCTTAGTTCTTCGGCCCGTTCTCGACCGCCGTCGCGTAGCCGTCGCCGTCGCGGCTCACGCCGACCGCGCAGACCGCGTGTTCGAACGCCGCGCCGTAGGCCTCCTGGGCGGCCTCCTCGGGGGTGGCGGCGTCGAAGCCGATAGCCTCGGGGCTATCCTTCTCGTAGGTGGCAACGAGCGTCGGTTCGTCGACGCTCTCGATCAGCAGCGCGTCCTTCCGCACGGTCCCAACGTAGGCGTCTCTGTCGGGCGTCAGAATTCCCGCGATGCGGGGCGTGTCGTAGTCGTCCTTCTCGTAGTCGAGTGCGAGCAGGCTCTCGGCGAGGGCGTCCCGCGCGGGGTAACCGAGGCCAAGTTTCTCCGCGATCGGGTCGACGTGGCTCCCGTTCCCGACGACGGCGTGGCCCGCGGCCTCGCGGTAGCAGTTGTAGGAGACGTAGGGGTTGTCCGTCTCCGGGGCGTCCGGCGTCGGCGCGACCGTCAGCGCGTCCTCACGCTCGACGACGCGGCGATTCGGGAACGACCGCGAGGAGACGCGGTAGGCTGCGACCTCCGGACCGACGACGACGAACCGTCCGACGTACATGCTCGAACGTGTATCCTGGGCCGGCAAATACCCGTCGGTGTGTGCACGTTCGAGCTACCTGTCGTCGCGAGTGGCATCCCCGCTATCACCAGGTATCACCCGCGCCACCCGCTGACACCGCCGTCCGCGAGCGACTAAGGCGCTCGCGACGCTACGACCAGTGCGGTCACCCGCCCGGCGCGTCCGCACCGGCCGTTCGCCGCGCGTGCGCGCCGACTCTCACACAATGTCCCAGACCAAAGCAGACTACGAGGACGACGTAGCGTACGACGAATCACTCGACGAACTCCCAACCGACGAGGAACTGGAAACCACCGTCTCGAACCTCGAGGAGCGCGGCTTCGACGTCGTGGTCGTCGACAGCGAGGACGAGGCCCTCGACGAGGTCGTCTCCCGCATCCCCGAGGGCGTCTCCGTGATGAACGGCCACTCCACGACGCTCGAGGAGATCGGCTTCGTCGAGCACCTCTCGGCCGGCGACCACGACTGGGAGGACCTCCACGACCACGTCGCCGACGCGGACGACGACGCCGAGCGCGCTCGGCGCCGCCGCGAGGCCCAGGCCGCCGACTACTTCCTCGGCAGCGTCAACGCAATCGCCCAGACCGGCGAACTCGTCGCCGCCGACGCTTCAGGCAGCCGCGTCGGCGCCTACCCCTTCGCCGCCGGCAACCTCCTGCTCGTCAGCGGCGCCAACAAGGTGGTCGCGGACCTCGAGGCGGCCCGCGACCGCGTCCGCGACGTCGTCTACCCGCTGGAGGACGCTCGAGCCCAGGACGCCTACGGCGTCGGCAGCGTCGTCGGCAAGGAGTTCGTCTACCACCACGAGGCCACCGAGGGTCGGACCACCCTCGTGCTCGTCCGGGACCGACTCGGCTACTGAGGACGCTGGCCCCGTCACGCCATCCCACGCCTCCCTGGCAGGGTTCGCAACACTCATAAGCCACAGCCGTCTTGTAACGCGTGCAGACAGCAGTCCCGTGGGGTAGTGGCCAATCCTGTTGCCTTCTGGGGGCAACGACGGAAGTTCGAATCTTCCCGGGACTATGACCTCTGACGTTCGAATCCTTCTGCTGAAGTTGCGCTCGGCGACCGAACAGTGGAGCGGACAGCGGCTGATGCCGTAGCACCAGAAGTGGAGGCCGTAGGCCGACCCGAGCGGCCGAGGTAGCCGACCTGAGGCGGCGCACTGCGTCCCGCGACGGAATCGATCGTCACCCACGTCACTGGGGTCCGCCCTCGTTCCTGCGCGCATACTCTGCCTCGTGTGAAACCTGGGATGGATGCCTGTGACGCTCGTGACAGCGCCTCCCGGAGACCTGTCGCCCAAACGACTTTACCCATCCCAAGCGCCAATACAAACGTGGCCGTCGAGATCGATTCAGACGACTGGGTGGCGCTTGACCCGTGGTGGTCGGCACACACCCAGGCATGGCCCGCGACGCGACGCGCTGGCTCAGTCTCCACGCTCGATCCGGCGCGGGTGGCTGACTGCTGGTCCGACCTCGATTCGTGGTGGCGGGCGTACGCGGACTCAGGGCCCCACGTCCGCGTTGCCGCCTCATCGCGAACGCTCTTCGTCGAGCAGCTGGAAGACGAGTGGACCGACCTCGATTCGTGGTGGGATGCCTACACTGATATCGGGCACGAGACGGCCGTCGACATCCGCGAACTGCTGAGGGAATCCAACGAGGCGTGGCGGCAGTCACCGGCTCCCTTCGACACGGACCCGCTGGCGGCTGCTGTGACGGACGACGAGGGACCGCTACTTCCAGGCACTGAGGAGGGCTGGTCGGACTGGTTAGCGAAGGTGTTGCGGCCGTCAGCGGCACTGGTCGCCGAACTCTTCGTCGTGCCCGTGGACGGGGCTCCGCACGAAGTCCTCCGCGAGGACCAACTCGCGAAGGACGACGGCGGCTTCCGGCGACCAGACCTCCTGCTGTTCCATGCGGACCGCGGCATCTCGATCGAGGTGAAGCTGGGCGACGAGCACTACGGGAAGACGGAGGAGACGGCACGGCTCGCCGAGCGCGAGTATACCGGCTACGAGTGGCATCACACGCTCCTCCTGCCGGAACGGAAGCGGGACCGACTCAGTACAATCGTCACTCCGGCGGTGTCGTCGCGGGATGACGGCCAGCTTCAGGTCGAGTGGGGCGATCCGGGCCCTATCGCCGTGGTTTTCTGGCGCGACGTGACCGCGGCGATTCGAACGATCCTCCGCCGCGGCGATGCCGTCAACGATCACTGGGCGGCCAACGCGTACTTGTTCTGTGCGGCGGTCGAACAGCAGATCCTGCGCTTCCAGCCGCAGCCGATAATCGAGCAGATGGCCGACCCGGCAACCATCGTCGACACGGTTCAGCCGATCACGGTCGCGGGCGTCCTCGACAATCAGCGCGAATACCTCAATACCAGACAACACCCATGACGGACGACTTCCTTACAAAAGGCCTCCAGAACGACCGATACCTGAAAGCTATCCAGTTGATAGAGCAGTTCGAGGACGACATCGAGGCAACACTACGTAGATTTGGTCAGCGGATGGTTAGCGAACACTCCCAGCTGTTCGCGACGGGTTCTGACGGGGATGCACGCACTAACAGAAGCCCAGGTTCGATCTTAGCGCACTCTCGAATCAACTACCCGCTGGCTGGACCACGTGCCCGGGATATGGAACAGACGTGGATGTTGAACGTACACCTGTATTGGGTGGACCCGGCGCAATACAACCGATCTGATGTCGACGGCGCGTTGCGCGCGTTCGGATACAAGGTCAAGCACGCGTCCGAAGATATCGACCGCAAGATCGTTCAAGAAACGCGGGCTAACGACTGGTCGTTGGATACGTCGACGAATCCGTACGATTCGAATACCGTGTTCTATAGGCACGTAAGCTCTGCCGCGGAGATGGAAGAGACGGCGGACACGCTCGTCCAGCACTTCGGAACGTTCGGAGACGAGTACGCCGCTAGTTCAGAAGGGTAGCAGACCGGACGTCCGGTATCCAAGCTGCGTATGGGTGGTTAGACTTCCGACGCCACGCGCTTCGCCTCACGGTCGTTCTTCGATTCTCCGCGCGCGCTCGACCGTCATTCAATATCCGCGTCCCTCCGAGCGATAACGCCCGCGAGCTGGCCAGCGCGAACCAGCGAGGAAGTGTCATCACCGCCGGTTAGGCAAGCCGGTCGTTCAGCTCTTACTCAGAGAGTAACTAACCCCTGTCTGGACCCGAGCTACGTTGGTGTTATTACCTCAGGGTGTGATGCCTGAGATATGGCTGACGGGAACCAGGCAGAGCTGCCTGGAACGGAACCAGATATACTCACGCTCGATACGCTCGAGACCCATCTGTGGGCGGCCGCGGACAAGCTCCGCGGGAGCATCGACTCGGCGGACTACAAGAACTACATCTTCGGACTGCTGTTCCTCAAGCGGGCCAACGACCGCTTCGACGAGGAAACCGAGGAAGTCGCCGAGGAGCTCGGCATCCCCGAGGAGACCGCCCGTGAAGACCGTGACCTCCACGAGGAGTTCTGGATTCCGGAGCGTGCCCGCTGGGACCACCTCAAGGCCCAGGAGACGGACATTGGCGCGGCGCTGAACAAGGCGCTCGCGGCGATCGAAGACGAGAACGACCCTATCGCCGACCGTGTGCTCACGACGGTTGACTTCAACGACAAGGAGCGCCTCCCGGACTCCCTCCTCTCGGACCTCGTCTCGCACTTCTCAAAGCACCGCTACCGGAACGCCGACCTCGAAGACCCCGACATCTTCGGGCGAGCCTACGAGTACCTCATCCGCGAGTTCGCCGACGACGCCGGAAAGAAGGGTGGCGAGTTCTACACGCCGCGGGAGGTCGTCCGCCTCATCGTCAAGTGCGTCAACCCGGAACCCGGGCACCGCGTCTACGACCCGTGCTGTGGCTCCGGCGGGATGCTCATCTACTCCGCCGAGCACATCCGGGAGCAGGGCGGTGACATGGAGGACATCTCGCTGTACGGCCAGGAGAAGAACCTGAACACGTGGGCCATCGGCCAGATGAACGTCCTGCTGCACGAACTCTACGACGCCCAGATCGAGAAGGGCGACACCATCACAGAGCCCAAGCGCGTCACGAAGCACGACGAACTGGAGGTATTCGACCGGGTCATCGCGAACCCGATGTGGAACCAGAAAGAGTGGAACAAAGATTGGGTCGAGGACAACGAGCCGTACAACCGCTTCCCGTACGGCCTCCCGCCGTCGAACCGTGGCGACTGGGCGTGGATCCAGCTGATGCTCGCGTCGCTCAACGAGACGGGAAAGGCGGGCGTTGTGATGGACAACGGTGTGCTGTTCCGCTCGCGTTCGGAGAAGAAGATACGGAAGCCGATTCTGGAAGAGGATCTCGTTGAGGCAGTCATCGCTCTACCAGAGAACTTGTTCTACAACACTGGTTCGCCGGGATGCATCCTCATTCTGAACAAGGACAAGCCCGAGGAGCGCGAAGGAAAGGTCCACTTCATTTACGCCGAGGATCAGACGCTCCGAGAATCAGACGTGCAGGTGTTCAAGGAACTCTCGAACCAGAATCAATTGACTGAGGAGGGTGTGGAGTACCTTGCGGAGACGTTTAGGCAGGGGCGCGAGAAAGCTCACCACAGCCGACTGGTTGATCTGGAAGAAATCAAGGAGAACGACTGGAACCTGAACGTTCCCCGGTACGTTGACACGACCGAGTTAGAGGAGCCTATTGACGTGAGTAAGAAACTCCAGGAGCTAGATAAGCTGACTGAGGAGCGGCGAAAGACCGACGAAGAGCTCCAAGAGTATATGAAGGGGTTGGAGTACCGATGAGCGAGCCCGTTCGCCAGGAGCCATTAGAAGATTTCAAGCAAGTAAGGTTTGGCCCGAAGACGAGGCAGATTCCCGAAGACTGGAAGGTAGCCCGGTTAGGTGACAATACGTATCTTAAAGGTCGAATTGGTTGGCACGGGTTAACTGAGGATGATCATCAGGAGGAAGGAGATTACTTCCTCGTGACTGGGACTGACTTCGAGGATGGGCGTGTTCAGTGGGACCGTTGCGTATATGTCAACGAGGAATGGTATGAGAGGGACCCGAATATCCAGCTTGAGGAAGCGGATCTCCTAGTAACGAAGGATGGATCGATTGGGAAGACAGCCCTCATTGATGAGCTTCCAGGTGAAGCTACGCTGAACAACGGGCTCTTCGTTCTGCGCCCGCTTAACGAGGAATACGCTCCAGAATTCATGTATTACGTTCTGAAATCCTTCTATTTCGACGATTTCATCGAGACAATAACTGCTGGCTCTACAATTTCTCATCTCTATCAGAAGGATTTCGTGAACTTCCGATTCCCGCTACCTAATATTTCCGAACAGCGCCGAATCGCCGATATACTATCGACTGTAGACAAGCAGATTCAGCAGACGAACGAAATTATCGAGGAAACAAAGGAGTTGAAGCGGGGGCTCAGGCAGGACTTAGTCGTAGGTAGCGGACTTTCTAACGAGTACACGGAGGTCCGTCTAGGAGCGAGAACAACAGAAATTCCGGTCAACTGGAGCATAGAAACAATATCGGACGTTGCGGACGTGGAAAAGGGAAACACCCCTAAAACTAGCAATTCTGACTATTATGGCGGTGACATTGTGTGGGTAACCCCGGATGACTTGTCCAACCTGTACGAGCGGGGCGAAAAGTACATTTCAGACTCCAGGAGGAAGCTAACGGAGGCGGGCCTCAAGAGTACATCAGTCAATATCGTACCCGCCCCGTCGGTAATGTTCACAAGCCGGTCCTACGGTATCGGGAAGACTGCCATCTGCACAACTCCCGCCGCAACCAACCAGGGGATTATCGCTTTCCATTGTAAAGATGAGCTCGATGTAGAATACCTGTATTATTACCTCAACTACGTTATGGATTACATCATCGCATTAAGTGGTGTCAGTACCTTTCCCGAGGTGAGCCTGACTGATATCCGGAATCTCAAGGTCCCTGTCCCACCGAAAGAAGACCAGAACCGAATCAAGAGTGTGCTCCAATCAGTCGATGAAAAACTGGTAGACGAACGAGGACACAAGGAGCACCTTCAGGAACTCAAACGCGGCCTGATGCAGGATTTGCTCACGGGCGACGTTCGTGTCGACCCCACTGATTGACGACGGCAGACTTTGTAATATCGGCGGCTACACCGGGCCGTCGCGGAACAGCTGAATGGGGCAGCGAAGATACCGCCATAGTCGAGTTACTGCTGGCCATTGGTGTCGCGTTCGAATTCTCAGCAGGTGCTTTCGCGCGATATGGGTTTCCGAAGGCGGGGTTGTACGCGAGGGTGGGCCCGACGGCCTCAACCTGATTCTCGCCGACGTTGACCGTCTTGATGCTGAGATGATTGAGCCAGTCGATGTACTTGTCGCCCACACTTCCGTCGCCTTCCGTGCGTGAGGCTGTACTTCACTCGCACCTGCGCTCTGCACTGCTACCGTCATCATTTTTAAATGTAAGGTGCGTTAGCCCGGTAGATGGCCGACGAATACGCCGAGGCCGAACGCCCGACGCTCGCCGCTCTCCAGACGCTCGGCTGGGAGGTTGTCGATCAGCAGCAGACTTCCTGGACTGACCCTCGGGAGACGGAGTCCTCGGCCGTACTCGAACCGCGTCTCCGCGATGCCGTCGGGCGCCTGAATCCTTGGCTGAACGAGAACAACCTGAACAAGGCCGTCCGCGAGATACAGCAGGTTGCCGGGACGAGTACGATGGACGAGAACGAGCAGATTCACGAGAAGCTCGTCCGCCACATCTCCGTCGAGCAGGACCTGGGTCACGGCAAGCAGTACCAGACGGTCCAGTATATCGACTACGAGACCCCCGAGAACAACGACTTCTTCGCGCTCAACCAGTTCCGGGTTGCGGGCCCGGTCGAGGTTGTCAAGCCCGACGTCGTGCTGTTCGTCAACGGTGTCCCGCTCGGCGTCGTCGAGTGCAAGAGCCCCCAGATTAAGGAGCCCCGTTCGGAGGCACTCGACCAGCTGACCCGGTATCAGAACGAGCGGGACGGTGAGGCGGAGGGCGCCGAGGAGCTCTTCCGCTATAACCAGTTCTCGGTCGCCACCTGGATGGAGGGCGCGGTTATGGGGACGTACCGGACGCCGAAGGACCAGTACAAGCCCTGGCGTGACGCATACCCGCTGGAGGACGACGAGCTCATCGAGCTGTTCGACCTCGATGGCTACCTCCCCGACCAGTATCGGATGTTGTACGCGCTGTTCGAGCCCGAACGCCTGCTCGACCAGCTGCGCCACTACACGGTGTTCGAGGAGCGCCAGAGCGGGACGATCAAGATGGTCGCCCGCTACCAGCAGTACCGCGCGGTCCGGAAGGCCCTCGAACGGATCGACAAGCGCAGCCAGCGCGAGGCCCAGGGCGGCGTGGTCTGGCACACCCAGGGGTCGGGAAAGTCACTCACGATGCTGTTCCTCGCGCTGAAGCTCCGCCGCCTCGAGGACGACCCGACGCTCGTGCTCGTCACCGACCGGCGCGCGCTCAACGACCAGATACACGCGACCTTCCAGCGCTGCGGCTTCCCGAACCCGAAGAAAGCCCAGAGCATCGAGGACCTCCGCGAGCGCCTCAGCTACGACGCCGGCGAGACGATCACGACGCTCATCCACAAGTTCCAGACGACCGACGACGAGGGGGAGGAATTCCCGGTGCTCTCCCGGAACGAGAACATCTACGTGATGGCCGACGAGGCCCACCGGACGCAGGACAAGGAGCTCGCGAGCAACATGCGGACGGCGCTCCCGAACGCCTTCTACGTCGGCTTCACCGGGACGCCCATCGAGAAGGACAGCCGCAACACCCGGCGCACGTTCGGCAACTACATCGACACGTACACCATCGACCAATCGCTCGAGGATGGCGCGACGGTCGAAATCCTGTACCAGGGCCGGCTGGCCGACATCCACCTCGAGGGCGAGACGCTCGACCGCCTTTTCGACCGGATCTTCTCGGACAAGACGGACGAGGAGAAGGCGGAGATCCAGAAGCGGTACGCCCGCTCGCAGGACCTCGCGGAGGCGCAGGCGCGCGTTGACCGCGTCGCCCTGGACATCATCGAGCACTTCGAGAACGAGGTCCCGCCGCCGTTCAAGGGGATGGTCGTCACCACCAGCAAGGAGGCGGCGATCAGGTACAAGGAGACCCTCGACAGTCTTAACGGGCCGGAGTCGCGCGTCATCGTCTCCGAGGGTCACAACGATCCGGAACACATCAAGCGGTGGACGCCCAGCGACTCAGAGAAGAGTCAGTACAAGGAGTCGTTCGTCGACCCGAACGGCGAGGTCGAACTGCTCATCGTCTGCGATATGCTCCTGACGGGCTTCGACGCGCCGGTCGCCCAGGTCATGTACCTCGACAAGCCGCTCCGCGAGCACAGCCTCCTGCAGGCGATCGCGCGCGTGAACCGCCCGTTCGAGGAGAAGACCCACGGGCTCGTCATCGACTACTACGGCGTCTCGGACGAGCTGAAGGAGGCGCTCGCGATGTTCAGCTCGAAGGACGTCGAGCGGGCGATGGTGCCCGTCGAGGACAAGCAGCCGGAGCTCGAGGCGGCCCACAGCAAGGCGGTCTCGTTCTTCGAGGACCTCGACGACGTGGAGCGGTGCGTGCAGTCGCTCGAGCCGGACGACCGCCGCATCGAGTTCAAGAACGCGTTCAAGCGCTTCTCCCAGCTGATGGACATCGTCCTCCCGGACCCGATCGCGAACCCATACCGGGGGGACCTGGACCGCCTCAGTACGATCTACGGCAAGGCGAAGGAGCGGTACCGCGACGGGACGATGAACCTCGAGGGCGCGGGGGCGAAAGTCCGGGAGCTCATCCAGGACCACATCAGCTCGCAGGGGATCGAGGTGCTGAACGACGACCCCGTCTCGATCATGGACGAGGTCGAGTTCGACGCGAGACTTGAAGACCTAGAAAGCGACGAAGCACGGGCGAGTGAGATGCAGAACGCAATCGAGCACGAGATCAACGTCCGGTTCGACGAAGACCCGGTCCAGTACGGGTCGCTCAGAGAACGGCTCGAGGAGCTCATCGAGGAGTACCGCGAGGGGCGGCACAGCGAACGGGAGACCATCGAGGAACTGCGCACGCTGATGGACGAAATCCGGTCGCGCGACAAGGCAGCCCGCAGCAAGGGCCTCCGCGACGAAACCGACCTCTCGTTCTACCACGCGGTCGAGGAAGTGCTGGACGAGCATGACGCCGGGGAGCAGGACCTTGTCGAACTCACCGCGGACCTTGTCGGGACTGTCGAGGAGTTCGTGACGAAGGTCGAGTGGAAGGAACGCACCCACCTGCAGAACAGGATGCGGAAGGAAGTGACGGGAGAACTGTACCGCTCAGGGATTGGGCTCTCGGGGGAGGAACGCCGCGAGCTCACCAACCGCGTTATTGAACTAGCGCGCGCCCATTACCAATGAGCGGGCGATTGCAACGGCAGCACCACATCGGCCAGACGGTCGTCCCGTACTCGATTGACTGGTCCGAGAACCGCGAAACGATGAGCCTCTCGATTGACGAGTCGCTGGAGCTCACCGTGACCGCGCCGATGGATGCAACGGTGGCCGACGTTGAGTCGGTGCTCGACTCCCGCCAGGAATGGTTGCTGGAGAAGCTCTACGGCCTGAAAGACCAGGAGGGGCCGCAGTACCCGAAGGAGTACCTGAGCGGCGAGAAGCTCCAGTACCGCGGCCGGCAGTACCCGCTCGAGATCGTCGAGGCGGACGTGCCCCAGCCGGAACTGGCGTTCGATGAGCAGACGTTCACGTTACGGGTCCACCGCCTCGATGCGGAGGCGGACGACGTCAGCGTCCGCCGGAAGCGCCAGGCGGTCGTCGACTGGTTCATCAACCGCGCTGAGGAGGAGTTCCCCACGAGAGCAGCCCGGTTCGAACCCCGGCTCGGCCTTGAAGACGTGCCTGTCGACGTTGGCGAGATCGATGGCCGGTGGGGCGAATACGACGGTGGCACTGTCCGCCTTAATTGGCGGCTGGTCCAAGCACCGGTTCGGATTCAGGACTACGTCATCGTCCACGAGCTGGCGCATTCAGTGCACGACGAACACTCCGACTCGTTCTGGAACACGGTCGGCGCCCTCATTCCGGATTACGAAGACCGGCGCGAATGGCTCCGAGTCAACGGCAACACGCTGGCAGTCTGACCGTCACTCGCTACAGCGATGCGTTGCCGCGACGGATAGGAACACTCACTCAGGCTGGTACCAGTCGTCGTGTTCGTAGACCGTCCGGAGGTGCTGACGCCATGTCTTCTTCATCTCCGTCCCCAGACTGTCTTTGTCGCCGGGATTCCGGATGCGGTCCTCGCCGTGGAACTTCCAGTTGAAGTACCCTCTCCTGGGCCCCACAGTGCCCGAGCTTTCGACCAGCGGCGAGAGCGGTGGGTCACCCAGTTCCTCGCCGACTAGGTCGATGGCGCCCAATACCTTCGGAACGTAGGTGGCGCCGCTTCCGACTTCCTCGGCCAACTGCCCGTAGGTGGTCGTGTTGCGTTCCGTGGTCACGAGTTCCTCATCGCCTGGCTCGCCCGCTTCAGCGAGCTGGACGAGGATTGGGCGGGCCGCAACCGCTCGCTTCCGGAGAGTCTCCTGCTGCGTATTCATGTCGCTGTTCTCGAACTTCTGGCCGTACACTTCGTCGAACAACGCCGCCCACCGGTCGTCCATGAGGAGACTCCCAAACCGTCAATGCATAGATGTTTGGAGTCCGCGGGCGGCCCGATACGGCCCGCGAGGGGACTGGGAACGATAAACATGCAAGACAGCAACCCGTGGAGGGCCCCCCTCGTACACAGGTTATCTAGTTATGTATGGGCAATCAAAACTCCGCCCACGACAGTACAGGCGACCCCACGGCTGAGCAGCGGCAGATAGTCGCGAACCGGCTCAGTGACGCCGGACTCAGCATCGACCGGTTCATCGACGTCGAGGAGGGGCGAAAGCAGTCGTACGACCACACGACCGGCGGCCCCGGGTCGGTTCGCGGAAACTATGGCGTCTACGCGGGCGACGAACTCGTCGGAGTGGACCTCGACGATTACGATGACCGGTGGGACACGACGGCCGTAGACGAACTACCAGCGACGTTCACGGTGGAAACCGCGCATGGAGGCGAGCACAGATACTACCGAGTACGGAATGACGCTGTCTCGAAACTCCGTGTCATCACGGGCGGCGCGGCCAACATCTCGCTCGCGTGGGGCGATATCCACGCCCTGAACAAATACCTCGTCGGGCCGGGGTCCGAGCTCATCAAGTGCTCCAAGTCGGGATGTGCAACCTGCAGGTACGGAGACAGTTCCTACGCCATCGCGGAGAACCGCCCCATAGCGACGATCGCTGCGGACGCGCTCGGAGAGGTGCTTCTCAACGACCCCCAGTTCGGCGTAGAGTCACCGAATCAACGGCGACTAAACGACTTCTGATGCGTCTCGAACCAACCCACTCCGCACCGGAGGCACTCCTGAACGGGGGTTCAACGGGCCGGTTCGGCCGAACCGCGATAGCCGTAGTGGTCTCGCTGAGGCGGCAGCCTGACCGAACGCAAAAGCGCGGATCCGTGCAGTGGGCCCGGCGTGGGCTCTCGCTTCGCTCGCGCTGGCACTCGGCAGGCACGGCGGCGATTCGCACCATTCACGCCGTGGCTACGGACCGCGACCCAGCGAACGCCAGCGAGAAGGCGTCATCCTTCACGACCCCGCTGAACGCTCTGTGTGTGTCTGGCGGTCGCTGGCACCCCCTCAGAACGAGGCCCAAAGGGAACACACGCCGATGTGCAAGAATCCAACCCGAGACGACACAGTCCATGCCGACCGTCGCGCTTCTACGAGGAACGCCGCTCACAGGCTCAAACGCGGCGGCGGGACCTACGGCGGCCGGCTCTGCCGCATGGTGGACCAGTACAATCCGGCGGCCGCACGCGACCAGGAGGGGACCAATGGCGGAGTCTGAGACAGAAGCGCACCACCGCGCGCTCGCGGCGTTCGTGACCGAACACCGAGACCAGATCGAGCAGTACGCCGACAGCGACAAGGAGACCGCCGAGCTGGCCGCGGCAGTGCTGGGCTGGGACCGCGCTGACGCTCGGACCGCCGGCGGGGTGGACGAATGAGGGCGCAGCGGCCGCTCGACCGCCCCCTCGACCGCTGCGTGACCGGCCCGCACGAGACCCGGGACGAGGACGGCCAGCGGACCCTCGTCTGGCGCTGCGGGCTGTGCGGAACCGCGTCCACGGACCCCCGGCTACGTGAGGGGTGCTGGAACTGCGATAATGGGACGCTGTGGCGATGAGCGACTCCCTCGAGGAGGTCTGGGCGAGCCACGAGTCCTCGATCGCTCCCGAAGAAGTCGACCGCGCATGCGCTGCGGCGGGCGACGATCAGGTGGTCTGTCGGGAGTGCGCGCAGGCGCTCGGCCAGATCACCGAACAACACCTCCGGACCCACGACACGACGCTGGCGGAGTACAAGGCCGCCAACCCCGGGGCGCCGATATACCCGGCCGACGCGGCCCGCCAACCGGGCCGGGAGCCTGGGTTCAGCCACCCGGACGAGACCAAGCGGAAGATCGCCGAGAGCACCAAACGGAACCACCGCGGGGGCGTCTACGAGTGACCGTCTTCTTCGCGGACGGCTGGCCGCCGTGGGTCCGCTTCCAGATGAGAATCAAGGTGGCGATCATGTGCGCCGCCAACGAGCACGACACGACCGAGCACCTGCTCACGGACCTCCAGGCCTGCGAACTGTTCCTCCGGAATCCGCGTCACTCGATCGAGGACCTCGACTCCCCCGTGGCCGATGAACTGCAGGACGCACTAGCGGCCCACGCCGCCGAGGACTCGTTCCGGTACGACGACGTGTGCGCCGCGAACGTCGTGCTGGCGTCGTTGAATGAGAACGCGGCCGCGGCGGGGGCACTCGATACGTGACCGCCCCCCGTCGCCCTGCGCGGCTCCTCTACGAGACGCCCGGGCCGCTCGTGGGCGAGGACGAGGCGTCCCCCGGGGCGATGCGGGCCGCCTTCACCAGCGACATCGCGCGGCTCACCGACCACCACGATGGCAGGACCGACCTGGTGGCCGTCCAGGGGGCAGTGTCCTCGATGAAGACCTGGCTCCTCGCGTGCACCGCCGAGGAGTTCCTCACCCGCGCCCAGCGCGTTGCCGCCCTCGTCCCCCAGCGGGTCAACCGCCGCAGCCTGGTCGGCCGCCTGGAGCAGTTCGGGGTCCAGTACATCGAACACCCGGGCCGGCATGACCTCTGCGCGTGGGACCCCTGGAAGGAGCTGGTCGGCCAGGTCGACGAGCGCATCTGCTCGAGCAACGGGTGCCCGATGTACCCCGATGACCGAGACCTGGAGCGGCTGGCCGATGACGCGCTCGCGATGCACCATCTCACGAACGGGGAGGGAATCCAGCTGGATGAACAGACAATCAAGGACCTCGCGTCCAAGCTGGAGCAGCCGGTGTGTCCGCACTACCTGCAGACGGCGCTCGCGGAGTCCATCGAGGACGAGGAGCCGGTCCGCGTCGCAACCTACGCGAAGGCATTCCAGTCCGATGATGCTGGCGAGTGGTTGGCGGCGGACGTCGCGCTGCTGGACGAGAGCCACACGGTCGCCACCGACCTCTCCCACGCCACCACCGAGGTCAACCCGTTGGCGATCACCGCCGCGCTGGCGACAGTACGAACGGAATTCGAGGGGAGCGCCACGAAGCGGGGTCGGGAGATTGCCCGCGACATCGAGCCGCTTGAGTCCGCGATACGTGACTGGGCGGCGGCGTCGCGGGAGTTCCCGGTTACACCTGGAGACCTGTTCGACGAGGCCGCGGTGTCGCTCCGCGGCGCCTTCGACGTCCTTGGGCGCGCCCGCCGTGAGACCATGGCCTGGCTTCGTAGTGCGGTCGAGACCGGCCGCTCGGAACGGGCCGATTGGCTCGCCGGGCTGTTCAACCAGGTCCGAGAGGTGGTCGAGTTCCTCTCGCGCGTCCAGTCGCACCGCGATGGTGGCGTGGACTTCATCCACACGAGGAGTGAGGAGCGCGGCGAGGCGGTCAACGACATCGAGTTCCGGCGCGTCGCCGACCGTGAGGCGGCGAGCACTCCCCGGGAGGTCTACAAGGCGTGGCAGGAGGCGGGAACCCACCCAGCAATCGCGGCGCGCTGGGGGGACCTGCTCGATCACCACCTCGAGGCCGTCTGGGCGGGGCGAACGATAGTGCCGGGGGGCGACCGGGACGCGCCCGGCGCCCCGCGGGCGGCGCTCGCGGACCTCCGGTCAATCACTGGTGCCGATACGCTGGTCGGCTTCTCGGCGACGCACAACGAGGTGTCGGACCCGGAGCGAAGTCCTGGCGACCTGCGTCGGACAGCGCACCAGCTGGTGACTGCACCACTCCAACTCCGATCAGATGGGGACGAGAGCCCCGGCTACCACGGCCGGACGAGCGTCGACGCCGCGACCCCGTGGTTCCAGGCGCTCGTCCGCCAGGCCAAGGAGGAG
>Ga0208135_100657_pt1 | contig 18840 bp, 19 predicted proteins | sample AntDeeMetag02WF5_FD_184757 | JGI IMG/M metagenome (GOLD analysis project Ga0208135, IMG submission 184757) | Saline lake microbial communities from Deep Lake, Antarctica - Antarctic Deep Lake Metagenome 02WF5 (SPAdes) (version 2) | ecosystem: Environmental > Aquatic > Non-marine Saline and...
GGTCCGGCGCCTCGTTCACCGTCCCCTCAGCGTCCTCGAACTCCTCGATCTCACCCTCGAAAATGCCGATGACGCGGCCGTTCAACATGAACAGCCACGTGTCGCTGGCGACGACCGCGCCCGAGAAGTCTGCGTCCGCGAGTTCGTGCAACTCGTGGAAGCCACCCGAGAACGGTCGGGAGTGCCAGGACTCCACCCGCTCGACCGTGTGTGCCTGCATGGTCAACCGAACGCAAGGGGCGGGTATAAGGCTTTCCGGGGCGGACGAGCCCCTTTCAGAACTGTTCGGGAACCGTCGTTACAGTTTGCCCGAGGCGTCGTCGGCCAGCTCCTGCATGCGCTTGCTGAGTCGGCCCGCGTTGGAGAACTCGTCGTCGCTCATCGCCGCTGCCAGCGCGTTGCCGAGCAGGAAGACGGCGTGTTTGTGTTCGCTCTTGGACTTGTGGACGTGCGAGGGGTCGACGTCCAGTTCCTCGTAGGCCGCGAAGGCGTCCTGGTCGACGCTGTCGAACGCGAGGAACTGGTCTTTGATCTGGACCATCTGTTCGTGCAGGTCGAGGAGCTCGTCCTTGTGCATCGTTGGTCGCAGTACGGAATTCGGTGGTTTAAGCGTTGTCCGCTACGGTGTCACACGGTCAGAAGACGTATTCGTCGTCGTGGCCCATCATGCCGCCCTCGCTCTCCAGACCCGGGTCCTCCTCGTCGGACGGTCCGCTCGTCTTGTAGGCCCGGATGCCCGAGGACAGCAGCTGTTCGACGGCCTCTTCGCGGCTCACGAACTCCCCCTGTTCGACGAGCTGAGCGATCTGCATCTCGATCTGGTCCGGGATGTTGATTTCGACGGTGGGCATGCTACTGGACGGGGGTTCGCCACCACCGTTCTTAAGCCTGACGGGGTACCCCCTAGCGGACCCATCAGCGAGCGTCACGGTAGCCGCCAATTTCGGCGGAGCGGCGGGAGCCACAGTCGGTAAGAATACGTGTACCGACCCGTTAGGCGCGCTCATGAATGCCGAGAACGTGACCGACCTCTACCGGGAGTTCGGCGACGACCGCCTCCCGCCGGGGCAACGCGAGACGTCGAAGTTCCCCGTGCTGTCGAAGGGAAGTACGCCGAAGTGGGACCCCGAGACGTGGGAGTTCACCGTCCGGGGCGCCGTGGAGAACGAACTCACGCTCTCCTTCGAGGAGTTCACTGACCTCGATTCCGTCACCCAGCGACAGGACTTCCACTGCGTCACCGGCTGGTCGAAGTTCGACTGCGAGTTCACGGGCGTCACGTTCCCCCACCTCGCGGAGCTCGCGGGGGTCCGCGGCGACGCGACCCACGTGATGTTCCACGCGCTCGACGGTTACACGACCAACCTCCCCCTCGAGGACTGCATGCGCGAGGAGGTGCTGTTCACCTGGGCGTTCGACAGCGAGGACCTCCCGGCGGAGCACGGCGGCCCGCTCCGCGTCGTCACGCCCCACAAGTACGCCTACAAGGGTGCGAAGTGGGTCGACGGCGTCGAGTTCCTCACCGAACCCGAACGCGGCTACTGGGAGAAGCGCGGCTACTCGAACACCGCCGACCCCTGGGCAGAAGACCGGTACAGCTAGCCCGAGTCGGAAGGAACAGGCTATTAGTCGGAGCGCCCTCAACGTCGCACAATGAGTTCTCTGTCCGGCGAATCGACCGTCCACGGGCCGGTCGTGAGCAGGAGCGCCCGGGTGGCGGACGTCTCCTACCGGGCGTTCCTCGCGTCGCGGGACCCGCCCCGCATTCACTGGGCGGACCCCGACGGCCTCGAACTGTCGGGCGCGGGCGCGGCGGCCGCCGTCACCGCGTCGGGCGCCGAGCGCTTCGACGCGGTACGCAAGTGGGCGGACCGACTGTTCGCCGAGTCCGACCACGACGGCCCCGACGTCGCCCGACCGCGCCTCCTCGGTGGGTTCGCCTTCTTCGACGACCACGAGGCCGGCGGAGCGTGGGCCGGGTTCCCCGCCGCGCAGTTCGTCCTCCCGGAGGTCCAGTTGACCAGTGCGGGCGACGAGACGTGGCTGACGGTGACGCGCGCGGGAACGGACGTGGACCCCTCGAACGTCGAGGCCGCCCTCGACGACGCCCAGGCTGCCGTCGAGTCGCTCCCGGCGATGAAGCCCGGCGGCCCGCACCCCGGCGTCGACCGCACGTCGCCGACCCCCGAGAAGGAAGTGTGGTGCGAGCAGGTCGCCGACGCCCTCGACCGCATCGAGTCGGGCGACCTGCAGAAGGTCGTGCTCGCGACGGCACTGCGCGCGGACCTGGCCGGCCCCGTCGAACCCCGGGACCTGCTCGAACGCCTCCGGCAGCGCTACTCGGAGTGCTTCCGTTTCCTCGTCGAACCGACCGACGACGCGGCGTTCCTTGGCGCCACGCCCGAACGACTCGTCACGCTGCACGGCAACGTCGTGGAGACGGCGGCGCTCGCGGGGTCGGTCGGGCGCGGCGACACCCCCGCCGAGGATGCGCGCCTCGCCGAACGCCTGCGCGAGAGTGACAAACTCCGCCACGAGCAGCGCCTCGTCACGGACGCCATCGCCGACTGCCTCGACGCGTTCGGGGACGTCACTGTCAGCGACCGGGGCGTCCGCAGACTGTCGAACATCCAGCACCTCGAGACGCCCATCCGCGCAGACGTCGACGAGTCGACCCACGTCCTCGACGTGGTCGAAGGCCTGCATCCGACGCCCGCAGTGAACGGCCTGCCCCCCGCCGCGGCGCTCGCCACCATCCGCGAGACGGAGACGTTCGACCGTGGCTGGTACGCCGCCCCAGTCGGCTGGTTCGACGCCGACGGCGACGGGACGTTCGGCGTCGGCCTCCGGTCGGCCGTCACCGCCGACCGCACCGTCACGCTGTTCGCGGGCAACGGCATCGTCGCGGACAGCGACCCCGAGGCCGAGTGGGAGGAGGTACAACTGAAGTACCGCCCCATCCTCGACGAACTCGAATGACGACAGCGACGGAGGCCCCTCGATGAGCGACCCGAACCGGAACGCGCTCTGGGCGCGCGCACTCGTCGAGGAACTCGCCCGCAGCGGCGTCGACGCCGCCTGCGTCTGCCCGGGCAGCCGGTCGACCCCGCTCACTGTCGCGCTGACCGAACACGAGGACGTGCGCGTGTTCTCCCACCTCGACGAGCGCTCGGCGGCGTTCTTCGCCCTCGGCCGCGCAAAGCGCACCGGTCGACCCACGCCCGTCGTCTCCACGTCTGGAACTGCGACCGCGAACTTCCACCCGGCGGTGATGGAAGCCAACCAGGCCCGCGTTCCGCTGCTCGTTCTCACCGCCGACCGCCCGCCGGAACTCCGCGACTCCGGCGCGAACCAGACCGTCGACCAGGTGAAACTGTACGGCGACGCCGTCCGGTACTACCGCGACCTGCCGGAACCCGAGGCCGACGACCGGAAACTCCGCTCGCTCAGGACCGCCGTCTGCCGCGCCGTCGGCGCGACGACGGGCGCGAACCCCGGCCCCGTCCACCTCAACGTTCCGTTCCGCAAGCCCCTCGAACCCGTCGAGGTTCCCGGCGACGTTCCCGAGGAGTTCGCCGCGGACTACCCACTCGCCGCCGAGGGACGGGACGGCCCGTTCGTCGCCGTCGATCACGGCCGCGCGCTCCCCGGCGACGCGATGCTCGCGGACCTGGCGGCCGCAGCAGAAAGCGCAGAGCGCGGACTGGTTGTCGCCGGTCCGGACGACAGCGGTCTCGCGCCCGAGGCGGCCGCGGCGCTCACCGACGCCACCGGCTTCCCGATTCTCGCGGACCCGCTCTCCGGCCTGCGGTTCGGCGACCACGTCCCCGACGCGCCGGTCGTCGGCGGCTACGACGGCTTCCTCGCGGCCGGGGTTCCAGAGCCTGACTTCGTCCTCCGGTTCGGAGCGTCGCCCACGTCGAAGCCACTCCGCAACTACCTCCGTGACAGCGGCGCGCGAGAGGTGCTCGTCGACCCCGCAGGCGGGTGGCGCGAGGCGACGTTCACCGCGAGCGACCTCGTCGTCGCGGACCCGACCGAAACCGCTCGCGCGCTGGGCGAGCGCGTGCACGCCGACCGAGACGGGTGGACCGAACGCGTGATGGCGGCCGAATCCCGCTACTGGGAGGCAGTCGACGAGTTCGACGCGGACGGACTCATGGAGGGCGACGTGGTCGCGGCCGCTGCCGACGACGCCCCCGACCCCGCCACCGTCTTCGTCTCGAACAGCATGCCGGTCCGTGACCTCGACCGCTTCGCTCGCCCGCGGGCGGCGGACCTGACCGTGCTCGGCAACCGCGGCGCGTCGGGCATCGACGGCGTCACCTCGTCGGCGCTCGGCGCGGGGAGCGCGACCGACGACCCGCTCGTGTTGATTACGGGCGACCTCGCGTACTACCACGACTCGAACGGCCTGCTCGCGCTCGAACGCTGCGGCGTGGACGCGACGGTCGTCCTGCTCAACAACGACGGCGGCGGCATCTTCCACATGCTCCCCATCGAGGCGTTCGACCCGCCGTTCACCGGCCAGTTCAAGACGCCACACGGCCTCGACTTCGCGCCCACGGGCGACACCTACGACCTCGAGTTCTACCGCGTGGAGACGCTCTCGGCGTTCCGCGACGCCTACGGGCAGTCCCTCGACTCGCCGGGGACGCAGGTGATCGAGGTGCGGACGGACGCCGAACGGAGTCACCGCGAGCGCGAGCGCCTCGAAGAACGAGTGGCCGACCTGCTCTGACTAGTCGCCCTGGACGTAGGCGCCGTGTAGCGCGGCGCCGACTGTTCCGAACGCGACCGCGTATCCCGTGCAGTAGAGCGCCACCGTCGTCGGGTCCGGCCCGACCGTCATCGACGCGAAGCCGAGGCTGCGCGAGTACGACACGGCGGAGACGACGGCGACGGCGGTGCCACCGTAGCCGAGCGCGATTCGGACACCGGTGAGGGGACTGCTGACGGGTCGTTCGTCGGCGGTGCGTGCGGCGAGCAGGAAGCCTGCGAGTAGCAGGACGCCGGGCGGGACGAGCACGAGCAGGGAGTCCCAGACGGCCGTCTCCTGGACGTCGACCGTTCGGTGCACCGTGTTGCCCAGCAGCGACCCGCGGAACTCCAGGGGGACGTAGTGGCTGCCGTAGAAGAACCAGCCGACGAGCTGCACGGGGTCCGGCTGGAGCCACTCCGCGACGCTCCGAAAGAGCTCCCCGCCGTCGGCGCCGAGGCGCGCTGCGACGTCCTCGACGACGCCAGCGGACTCCCGGACCTCGTCGTACTGGACGGCGAGTGTGGCGACGAAGCCCACCCAGAACGCGAGAACGCCGGCGAGCGCGCCCGCGGCGGTCGCCCGCCACTCCCGCCACAGCGCACCGAACTCCATACTCGTCGGTCCCCGGGCCAGTCCATAAGCGTGCGGGTCGATGCGCGGTCCTCGCGCGGCTGCTGTACAAACGCTTTTGCCCGCCGCCCGCGGACGCCCGGTATGGTTTCCGAGCTCTTCGACCCCGACCGCTGGGAGGCGGTCGACGACGTCGACTTCGAGGACGTGACGTACCACCGCGGCACGGACGTGGACGCCGTGCGCATCGCGTTCGACCGCCCCGAGGTGCGCAACGCCTTCCGCCCTGGCACCGTCGACGAACTCGCGGAGGCCCTCGACCACGCCAAGCGCCAGGCCGACGTGGGCTGCGTGCTCCTGACGGGCAACGGCCCGAGCCCAGAGGACGACGGCTGGGCGTTCTGCTCGGGCGGCGACCAGTCTGTCCGGGGTGACTCCGGCTACGAGTACCGCGACGACGACGAGGCCGGCGCCGCGGAGGACGATTCGGTGCGCGAGGCGAAGGCGGGCCGCCTCCACATCCTCGAAGTCCAGCGCGCAATCCGCTTCATGCCCAAGCCCGTGGTCGCCGTCGTCCCCGGGTGGGCAGTCGGCGGCGGCCACTCGCTCCACGTTGTCTGTGACATGACCCTCGCCAGCGAGGAGCACGCGAAGTTCCTCCAGACGGACCCGGACGTCGCCTCCTTCGACGCCGGCTTCGGCTCCGCGTACCTCGCCAAGCAGGTCGGCCAGAAGAAGGCTCGCGAGATATTCTTCCGCGGGAAGACTTACTCCGCCGAGGAGGCCGCCGACATGGGGATGGTCAACGAAGTCATTCCCCACGACGACCTCGAGGACGTGGCCCTGGAGTGGGCCGACGAGATGGCGAGCAAGTCGCCCACGGCCATGCGGATGCTGAAGTACGCGTTCAATATGGCCGACGACGGCCTCGTCGACCAGCAGGTGTTCGCGGGCGAGGCGACCCGACTCGGCTACATGACCGACGAGGCCAGGGAGGGCCGCGAGGCGTTCATGGAGGGCCGGGAGCCCGACTTCTCGAAGTACCCCTGGCACTACTGAGCAGCGTGGGAGCGCCGACGTCCATCAGCTCTGGACGGCCGAGGGGTTGGTCGAGTGGGTCTTCGAGTAGTAGAGCGCGACGTTGAGGACGACGCCCGCGACGAGGAGCCCCCAGTTGAACCACGGGTTGTTGTACCAGACGATGTCGATGCCGAGGGACTGCTGGTAGAGCGGCCAGAACGGCTCGGTGGCCTCGGCGATGTCGGGGGCCGACAGCATGTCCGCGAAGATGTGGGCGAGGCCGGCGACCCACACCATCACGAACCCGAACGAGTAGGCGTCCCACGCCGTGTCGGGGGAGAACCACTCCGAGTCGCCGAGCGTTCGCCGGAGAACCAGGCCGACCAGGGGGCCGATGACGGCCGCCAAGAGCGTCACCGCCAGAATGGTGTGCATGATGCCGTGGTGTTTGACGGTCTCGAAGACGCGCCGTAGGTAGAGGTCGGTGTCCGGGAGCATTCCGAACCAGACGCCAACACCGACGAACGTCGCGGCTGTTTTCGGCGTGTCGAGAATGAACCACGCCGGAGCGAGCCAGATGAGCGCCATCCCGAGGTGACCAGCGACGTCGACCATACACATCGTTTTCGCCGCACGTCCGTATGCGTGATGGCACCCGTCGGCCAATACCGCAGGCCGATTCAGGACGAGTGTCGCGGACCCCCGTCGAAAAATCGAAACAGATTCAGTCGGCGGGTCGCTCCTCGCCCTTCGGTCCGACTCAGAGGTACTGGTCCTCGATGGGGACGCTGTCCTCGTTCACGCGGTTGAACTCGACGGCGACCAGGTTCCCGGCAGGATTGAACAGCTCCCACTCTTCCTGGACAGTGTAGATGGCCCCGTCCTCGACCGTCGCGTCCTCCTGTGGGAAGAAGAGGAACTCGTCGTCCGCCCCGAGGTACTGGGCGTGGTGGGTGTTGTAGTCGGTGAACAGCCCGCTCTGTGCGACGTCGTCGGGAACCCACCCCTGTTGACCGGAGACGACCCGGAAGATCGAGCCGGGCGAGAAGTTCCGCGGCCGCAGCGCGCCCTCGCCACCCTCGTCGAGCACCTCGACCTGGTTGTTGTCCACGAGGTCGAAGGTGAACTCCTGGTCGTCGACGGTCTGGAACTGGACCTGGACGATTCCCTCGGCACCGCCGCCGTCGACGAACTGGAGGTTCTCGCTCAGCTGGTACAGCTCGCCCTCCTCGACCTGCACGTCCGGCGGGAGGAACAGCAGGACCTCCTCGTTGGTGTTGAAGTACTCGACGACACGGACGGAGACCCCCTCCAGTGCCTGTGCGGCGTCGCCCTCGACGGCGTCGAGGCTCGGCGGTTCTTCCAGCTCCGGCGACTGGACGCGGAAGACGGCGCCGGGACGGGCCTCGTCGTTGAACATCCAGGCGCTCGTCCCGCTCTGGTTGCCGCCGCCGTCGCCCTCCTGGGCCACCGCACTCCCCGAGAGTCCGACCAGGGAAGCGAGCGTCGCTGCACCGCCTGCTTTGAGGATCGATCGTCGCGAACTCTCTACGCCACGCTCTGAGTGAGATGTCTTGACCATGAGTCGTAGTACCTGCGCGAATCCGTTGGGTTCTGAGACAGAAAAGCCGGCGAGATAGTTAATCAAGTAACGTCGGCTTTGTCCCGTCGGTGTCCACTGTACCAGCCCTTAGCGCTCGTTCCGGCCGGATTCGCCGACCCGAGAACCCTCTAGGCCACCCTTTTTCGACCGCCGCCGAGGCGTATCGGTCACTTATTCGTCGTCTCCCATAAGACACCGCACGGGCAACCTGACGGCGCACGGGTCGTCGTGTGCCGTGCGGGTACTTCCCGCCGGCCCGCCGTTCAGTCGACGGACGTGCCGAACGAGGAGGTGGGGTCGGCTGGCGATTGCCCCGGCTCACTGGACGCCGTCGCTCGCGGGAGTGTTACCCTGAACGTGCTGCCCGCTGCCCCCGTCTCCACCAGTTCGATTGAGCCCCCATACTGCTCGACGAGTTTGGCCGCGAGGTGCGTCCCGAACCCGTGGTCGGCCGTCCGCTGTGACGGGCGGTCGAACAGCGTCTCGACCTCCTCCTCGGGGATGCCACGACCGTTGTCTGTGATATCGACGGTCACGCGGTCGTCGGCCGCGTCCACACTCACGGACACCCTCGGCGGGCTGCTGTCGTTGTGCTCGACGGCGTTCGCCAGCAGGTTCCCGAACACGCGGAGCAGCAACGGGTCCGCCCAGACGTGAACTGATTCGGGCATCGACGTCTCGACCACCACGGTCTCGTCGAGGTCCTGGAGTTTCGCGACCTCCTCGACGAGCGTCTCCGTGAGGTCGACGGGTTCAGCCGTCGCCTCCCCGTCGGTCGCGAGCAGCAGGACACGGACGTCCTCGATGACTCTCGTTATCTCCTCGCTGCGGCGGTGTATCGTGTCGCTGTGCTCGTACACGGGCGTCTCCTGGTCGTGGTCGTCCTTCAGAAGCGACGCGTACCCCGAGATGACGTTGGAGGCGTTCAACACCTCGTGGCGCAGGAGGCTGTTGAGGTAGTCCAGCAGGTCACGCTGGGCCTCGAGGTGTTCGGCGTGGACCTCGGTGCGTTCGGCGTCCGTCGCTGCCTGGATGGCCCGGGCCTCGACGACGCCGATGAGGACGCCGACGCCCGCACCAACTGCGACGGCCCAGCGGAGCCAAGCGAACCCCATGAGCGCGGAGTCGACGGGGAGCACGGTCATGAGAGCCAGGTTCAGGACGGCAGACACGACGGCGCCGACGACCGTCCAACGCCAGATGCGCCCGAACCGCTGGGGGTCGAGGTCGCTGCCCGCCAGCCAGTATCCGGCGTACGCGATACCCACCAGGAACGGCACCATCGTCGCCACCCCGACGAGGAACGCGCTGTCGAAGGCGAGGAAAACCGCAGATTCCTCCGGGGAGCCGAGGAGCCGGACGACGGCGTCGGCGACGATGAGGAGACCGAGGACGACGCTCGTCCCGAGTATCCGCGCCGGCGCCCGGCTATCGGCCCGGGCCGAGGGGATGGACATTCGTGCCACCAACGACCGGTCGTCTGTATAAACGCTGGGTTCGTACCACAATCTGACATAGAGGGGTGCTAACACGTATCTCTGGCGCCGGAGGTGACGACTCGGAAGGCCGACGACCGACCGCCACCGCTTTTGTACCGCTGTCCGTAGAGCCGAGCAATGAGCGACACGGCTGACGTGACGCGCCGGCAGGCGTGGCTGATGGCGGCCCGCCCGCACACGTTGCCGGCGGCCGCCGCACCCGTCGTCGTCGGGACAGGGCTCGCGGTCCACGCGGGCCTGTTCGCGGCGCTCCCGGCGCTCGCCGCCCTCGTCGGCGCGGCGCTGATACAGGTCGGCACGAACTTCGCGAACGACTACTACGACGCCGTCCAGGGCGCGGACACCGACGAGCGCGAGGGGTTCACGCGGGTCACCGCGGGCGGCCTCATCGAACCCGAGCGCGTGAAGTTCGCGATGTACGCGACGTTCGCGCTCGCCATCCTCGACGGCACCTACCTCGTCTACGTCGGTGGCCTCCCGATTGTCGTCGTGGGCCTCGCTAGCGTCGCGTCCGGCATCGCGTACACCGGCGGCCCGTACCCGCTTGGCTACCACGGCCTCGGCGACCTGTTCGTCTTCGTCTTCTTCGGCGTGGTCGCCGTCACCGGCACCTTCTACGTGCAGGCCGTCACCCACCTCGCCGACCCGCTGACGACGACGATTCCGCCGGGGACTGTGACGACGGCGGCGCTGGTCGCCAGCCTCCCCGTGGCGGCCCTCTCGACGGACATCCTCGTCGTGAACAACGTCCGCGACCGCGAGGAGGACGCGACGACGGGCAAGCGCACGCTCGCGGTCCGGTTCGGCTACACCGCCTCTCGCGTCCAGTTCGTCGCGCTGCTCGCGCTCGCCTACGTCGTGCCTCTCTGGTTCTACGTCGAGGGGTACAGCGCGGCCGTCTTCTTCCCGCTGCTCTCGCTCCCGCTCGCCGTCTCGGTGACCCGCACGCTGCTCTCGCGGACCGACGGCGAGGCGCTCAACCCCGCGCTCTCTCGCACCGGCCAATTACTCGCGGTGTACTCGGCGCTGTTCGCCGCCGGGTTCGCAGTATGATTCGAGCCTTCACCCTCCCCCTGGCGCGACCGCTCCCGACGGCGAGAGGTACCATCGAGAACCGCTCGGGGTTCCTGTTCGCTCGAGACGGCGGCGTCGGCGAGGCCACCCCGCTCCCCGGGTGGACGGAGTCCCAGGACGACTGCGGGAGCGCGCTCCGTGACGCCGACGCCGCCGACGACTGGGCGGGCGCGCTCGACGCCTGCGAGGGCGCCCCCGCCGCCCGCCACGCCGTCTCACTGGCGAAACTCGACGCCGAGGCCCGGGAAGCGGGCGTCCCGCTCGCCGCGTACCTCGCGGACGACCCGGCCGACACGGTGACGGTGAACGCGACGGTCGGCGACGCGAGCGCGGCGGACACGGCCGACGCCGTCCGGAACGCTGCGGACGCGGGCTTCGAGACGGTGAAGGTGAAGGTCGGCGCGCGTTCGCTCGACGAGGACGTCGAACGGCTGCGCGCCGCACACGACGAGACGGACGCCACGCTGCGCGCCGACGCGAACGGCGCGTGGTCCCGGGAGCGCGCCCGCGAGGCGTTCGACCGGCTGCGGGACTTCCACGTGTCGTACGTCGAGCAACCGCTCTCGGCCGACGACCTGGAGGGGCACCGCGGCCTGGGTGAGGAAGACGGCGTCGGCGTCGCGCTCGACGAGGCGCTGGTCACCCACGAGTTCGGAGCCATCCTCGACGCGGCGGACTACGTCGTGCTGAAGCCGATGGCGCTCGGCGGCGTCGACCGCGCCCGCCAGGCCGCCCTCGAAGCTCGCGAGGCGGGCGTCGAACCCGTCGTGACCACGACAATCGACGCCGTCGTCGCGCGGACCGCAGCGCTCCACCTCGCCGCGAGCGTCCCCGACCTCCCGGCCTGTGGGCTCGCCACCGCCGACCGCCTCGCTGAAGACCTCGCCCCGGACCCCGCGCCAGTCGAGGACGGTCGGATGGCGGTCCCGGACGCACCGGGACACGGCGTCGAGGGGGCCTTCGATGCGTGACGCGGTCGCGCTGCAGACGGCGAGCAACCCCGACGCCACGGCGCTGATCGACGCGGAGAACGGTGAGGCGTGGACGTACGACGAACTCGACGACGCGGTCGAGGTGACTGCGGGCCGACTCGCGGCGCTCGGCGTCGAATCCAGCGACCGCGTCGGCGTGCTGATGGAGACCCGGCCCGCGTTCGCCCGACTGGCGTTCGCCTGCGCCCGCCTCGGCGCCACCCTCGTCCCGCTGAACGCGCGCCTCGCCGTCCCGGAACTCCAGGAGCAGGTGCGGGCTGTCGAACCGGTCTCCGTCGTCTGCGAGGCGGAAACTGCTGACGACGCCCGGGAACTCGACGCGCCCGTCGCGAGCGTCGACGCAGGGAACTTGCCGGAACTCGCGGGCAGGAACACAGCGGAGTTCGAGGCCGCCAACCTCGCGTGGAGCGACACCCGCGCGCTCCTGTTCACCTCCGGAACGACGGGGTCGCCGAAGGCAGTTCGCCTCACCTACGGGAACGTCGCCGCGAGCGCCGTCGCGTCGGCGTTCCGCCTCGGCGTGCTCCCCGACGACCGCTGGCTCTGCCCGCTGTCGATGTACCACACAGGCGGCCTCTCGGTCGTCCTCCGGTCGGCGCTCTACGGTACGACCGCTGTCCTGACCCGCGGGTTCGACGCCGCGGACACGCTGGCCGCCCTCGACGACTACGACTGCACCGGCGTCTCGCTCGTCCCGACGATGCTCCGCCGGCTACTCGATTCGGGCGAGGTGTCCGACTCGCTGCGGTTCGCGCTCGTCGGCGGTGCGCCCACGCCCCCCGAACTCGTGGAGCGCGCGCTCGACGCCGGCGTGCCGGTCTGTCCCACGTACGGGATGACCGAGACCGCCTCCCAGGTCGCGACGCTCCGTCCTGAGCAGGCGCGAGAGCGGCCGGAGAGCGTCGGCCGCCCGCTGCTCGGCACCGAGGTGACCGTCGTCGGCGACGACGGCAACCCCGTGTCCCAGGGCGAGGTCGGCGAACTCGTCGTGTCGGGCCCGACGGTCACCCCAGGATACGTAGGCGGGAGAGGAGAGTCGTTCTGCGAGTTCGGCCTGCGGACGGGCGACCGCGGGCGCGTCGACACGGACGGCTTCCTCCACGTCGGCGGGCGGCGGGCCGACCAGATAGTCACTGGTGGCGAAAACGTCCACCCGGAAGAAGTCGGCAACGTGCTGAAGTCCCACCCCGGCGTCGAGGTAGCCGCGGTCGTCGGCGTCCCGGACGACGAGTGGGGCGAGCGGGTGGGCGCACTCGTCGTCCCGGCGGGCGACGTGACCGTCGAGGCCCTGGAAGCGTTCTGCGAGGACCGTCTCGCGGGCTACAAGCGCCCCCGCGTGGTGGCGTTCGCCGAGGAACTCCCACGGACAGCCTCGGGGACGGTCGACCGCGAGGCCGTTCGGCGCGCGCTCGCCGACGAGAACTAAGTGCGGGCGGCCCCTACGGTGGCCCGTGTGTACGCTGGCTCTCGCGTGGTGCGAGTTCGACGACGCGCCACTGGTGGTCGCCGCGAACCGTGACGAGGCAGTCGGCCGGCCGTCCTCGCCGCCCGCCGTCCGCGGGGACCAGCCCCGCGTTCTGATGCCCCGCGACGAGGAGGCCGGCGGAACGTGGATCGGCGTGAACGAACACCGCGTCTTCGTCGGCGTCACGAACCGTCCTGCCGACGTCGAGGGCGAGCGCTCGCGTGGCCTGCTCGTGACCGACGCGCTCGGCGCCGAGAGCGCGATGGACGCCCTCCAGCGCGTCGAGCGCGAGCTCGCCGAGCGCGACTACTCGGGGTTCAACCTCCTGCTCGCGGACGGCGAGGACTGCGTGCTGCTGGAGTGGGACGGCGTGCTCCGCACCCACGACCTCGACCCCGGCACGCACGCGGTGGTGAACGCGGGATACGACGACGCCACCGAGAAGTCCCGCTGGGTGCGGGACGCGCTGTCTGGCCACGACTCGCGGGCCGCGTGGCACGACGCCGCCCGGACGACAATGCGCGACCACGACGCCGGCGTCTGCCTCCACCACGACGGCTACGGCACGCGCTCGTCGTCCCTGCTCGCAATCTCGGCCGATGGGAGCGTCGACTACGAGTTCGCCGAGGGCCCGCCTTGTGAGAACGACTACCGGCGTGTGAACGACCACATTTAAACGGGTCGCGGTACGTATCACGCATATGAGCGCCGAAGCCACCGAGGCGGAACTCTCGGAGGACGAGCAGCACGGACTCGAACTCGTCCGGGAGACGCTCGGTATCCACCAGAGCGAGTTCTGGAAGGAACTCGACGTCTCCTCGCGGAAGGGGAGTCGCATCGCCTCCAAACTGGAGGAGAAGGGCCTCGTCGAGCGCGAGGAGAGCGTCCACGAGGGGAACACCACCTACCTCATCACGCCCGTCATCGACGAGCGCAACCTCGACTTCTCGCTGTTGATGGCCGGCGAGATGCTGTCGCCGTTCGTCGGCGAGGAGGAGGTCGACCCGCAGGGCGACGCCTTCTCGCAGTGGATCATGAGCCTCGCGTACGAGGACTGAGCCAGCGAGTCCCGCAGGGACGACCAACCGCCGACGGCCGACGCCGTTTTGCCGTCCGCTTCCCACCTCCCAGCCATGCCGACAGCCTACGTCACCGCACCCCAAGACGCGGCCGACGACCTGGCCGAGCGACTCGTCACTGAAGAACTCGCCGCGTGTGTGAACGTCGTCGACTGCCGCTCGGTGTACCGCTGGGAGGGCGACGTGGTCACTGACGACGAGGCCATCCTGCTCGCGAAGACCACCGACGACGCGTACGACGACCTCGCCGCGTCCGTCGAACGCGTCCACACCTACGACGTCCCCTGCGTCGAGCGCTTCGACGAGGACGACGTGGCGCCCGAGTTCGGCGCGTGGATTCGGGACTCGGTCGCGTGAACGGTCGCCGCCACCCGACCGGCGCGAGCGCTCTCGGTACGTCCAAGTGCCAGCACGCAGAACTCCGGACGTGACTCACGAGACTGACGTCCTCGTCGTGGGCGGGGGAGCGACCGGCGTCGGGGTCGCCCGCGACCTCGCGATGCGCGGCGTGGAGGTGACCCTCGTCGAGCGCGGCAGCCTGGGGAGCGGTACCTCCGGGCGCTCGCACGGCCTGCTCCACAGCGGCGCGCGCTACGCCGACACCGACCCAGAGGGCGCCGCGGAGTGCATCGCGGAGAGCCGAATCCTCCGCGACATCGCGGGCGCTTGCGTCGACGCCACGGGTGGGTTCTTCGTCCAACTCCCCGGCGACGACCCCGACTACTTCGAGCGGAAGGTCGCTGCTTGCCGCGACGTCGGCATCCCCGTCGACGTGCGCGACGGCGAGGCGGCCCGCGCGGACGAACCAGGACTCTCGGCGGACACCGAGCGAGTGGCAGAAGTCCCGGACGGTGTCGTCTACCCCTCGAGATTGGTCGCAGCGACCGCCGCGGACGCCCGCGGCCACGGCGCGAGCGTCCACACGCACACCCCGGTCCGCAGTCTCCTCGTCGAAGACGGGCGCGTGGTCGGTGCAGACGTGCGAGGCGTCGGCAGAATCGACGCCGACCACGTCGTCAACGCGACGGGCGCGTGGGCCGACTCGCTGGCCGCCACGGCCGGCGTCGAACTCGACCTCCACCCGACGAAGGGCGCGATGGTCGTCGTAGAGTACGCGGACCTCGACACGGTGTTGAACCGCTGTCGGCCCGCCGCCGACGGCGACATCGTCGTGCCCCACGCCGACCGCGTCGTCCTCGGCACGACCAGCGTCGAAGTCGCGGACCCCGACGACGTCCCCGAGGACGAGGCGGAGGTCGAGCGCGTCCTCGCGGAGTGTCGCGCGCTCCTGCCGGAACTGGACGACCACGAGGTCGAACGCGCGTACTGGGGCGTCCGCCCGCTGTACAGCCCGCGGTCCTACGGCGAGGACGCTCGCGCCATCTCTCGGGGCTTCTACCTGCTCAACCACGCCGACCGGGACGGCGTTCCAGGCTTGACCACCATCGTCGGCGGGAAACTCACGACCTACCGGCTGATGGCCGAGGCCACCGCCGACCACGTCGCTGACCGTCTCGGAGTGGCCGAGCCGTGCCGGACCGCAGCCGAACCGCTGGTCGGCCACGACGACCCGGCGGAACTGGACGCACTCGTCGACGAGTTCGACGCGGCGAACCCCGCCGACGCCGACGTCCGTGACGACTGAGTCTGCTCAGGCGCGACCCAGCACCAGCGTCACGCGGTCCACGTCGTCGTCCGCCTCGTCATCCTTTTCGGCAGACTCGGTCCCGTGGAGCGTTGCGAGGGCGAGGCGCAAGTCGTCCCGCACGCCGGCTCGGTTACAGAGGTCCTCCCAGACGCGCTCGGGGACGCGCAGCACCCAGCGCGCCCCTGTCCGCTCGACCAGCGGGTCCTCGCGGAACGCCTGGCGCCACTCGTACACGAGGCCGTCGACGGTCGTGCCCGGGTAGTCATCGACGGCCGCCTGCACCGACGCGGCGGCAGAGGCGAGGCCGGACTCGCTCACGCCGAGGGTGGACGCGACCTGGGCGACGGTGTCGCGTTCGAACGTGCCATTCATGACTGCCCGTTGGTCCGCGACGAAGAAAACGCCTCGGCCGTCAGTAGTCCAGCTCCCCGGTCGCGGCGTTGAGCGCGAGCACGAGGCCGGCGCCGACCACGCCGGAGACGAGCAGCGGCACCGCAGCGGCGACGGTCCACTCGGGCGTCGCGTCGGCGATGCGGATGGCCGGCGCGCGGAGCGCACCCGCCATCAGCGCCACGAGGAACGTCAGCGTCGCTGCGCGGTAGGTGTCCAGCGCCCACTGGACGACCCGCGCGAACGACAGGATGCCCACGAGCGCACCGAACATGAACACGACGAGCGTCGTCAGCGGGTCGACCGCCTGCCCGAACTCGCCCGCGAACAGGGTGTCCGTCGTGGCGCTCACCGCTCCCGTCATCGTCTCGTACTTCCCGACGGTCAGCAGGATGAGCGACCCCGAGACGCCCGGCAGCACCATCGCACAGATGGCGAACGCCCCGACGACGAAGATGACGAGCAGGCCGCCCGGGAGCGCGTCGCCCTGCGCCTGCCCGCTGAGCACGAACGCGAGGGTGAACCCGAGGACGCCCGCGAGCACTCGGCCCGGCGTGTCCGCGGACACCTCGTCGAACAGCACGACGACCGAAGCCGCGATGAGACCGAAGAAGAACGCGAACGTGAGCCCGGGGTAGTCGTGGTAGGCGACCTCCACGAGGTTCGCCACCGTGACGACGGCGCTCAGCACGCCGATTCCGAGAATCGCGAGGAACGGAACCTCCATCTCCGAGAGCGTCCCCCCGAACTCCGCGCGGACGCCGTCGTTCCCGAGGTCCGGCACGAGCGCAAGGAGCCCCACGGCCTCCCGCGGGTCGAGCGCCGCGAGCGCGCCGACGAGGCGCTCGTAGATGCCCGTGATGAGCGCTATCGTCCCGCCGGAGACGCCCGGCACCGCGTCCGCCGCGCCCATCGCCGCGCCCTTCAGGTAGACGGCGGCCCAGTCACTAGCCGCCATCAGCCAGTACGATGGACCAGGAGGCCGGCGACGGCGGGCAGTGCAGCGGCGGTCAGCCCGGCAGTCGTCGGCTGTGAGTCAGCAGGTCCGTCGCCCGTAGCGTCCGAGGAGCCCTCGGCAGTAATCGACGACGGGTCCGGAGCGCTCACAGACGCGGACGTGTTGTTCTGTGCGCCCTCGGGTTCGTCGACGACGTTCCGCTCGAGGTCGACGGTCACCGAATCCTCGGACTCGCCGAGCACCTGCGCCTCGGTCACGTCCGCCGTCGCGTTCCAGTTCACGACCGTCAGGCCGTCTTCGGCGGTCGTGTTCCCCGTCGAGAACTCGTAGGGGCCGGCCGCGCGCACCGAGACGTTCGTGTGGCCGTTCTCCGGCCCGAAGTTCTCGTAGCCCGTCGTCGAGTACGGCAGCGTCATCGTGAACTCGCCGTCCGGACCGGTCTCGGCGTGCTGCCTGTAGGTGAACGTCGGGTGAGAGCCGTCCTGACTGCTCGTCATCTGCGTGAGGTTCAGCTCCACCGTCGCGGTCACCGTCGTGTTCGCGGGCGCGGTGCCGGTCACCTCGGCGCCCTCGACGCGCTCGAACATCTTCACCCACGTCGGCATGTAGGCGTAGTTCAGCTCCCCGTTCAGGATGAGGTTCGCCGGCGCCAGGCTGTCGTCGCTCACGCCCACCAGCCGGTACTGTTCGAGCGCCTCGACGTCCCGGGTCGGGACGTCCTGGAAGCCACCGATCTGTGACGTCGAGTCGTTGGCGACGTACGCCTCGGCGGCGCTCATGTTGGCGAACTGCTGGACGTTCGGCGTCGAGGAGTCGAAGACGAGCAGTTCCTGTCCGGTCCGGCTGGTACGGGTCTCCCGCCAGTCGAGCACCGTCGGTTGGGCCTGCTTCGCGCTCCCGTGGTAGCGGTAGAGCCGCACCATCATCGACTCGAAGTACGGCTGGCTCTTCACGAGCGGCGCCTGCTGGAGGTAGCGCGCGCTCTGGATCTGGCCGTTCTCGTACTGGGCGTTGTACGCGACCCGGTAGAAGTCGTTACCGCTGAACTCCCGCGGCCCATCGTAGAACACCAGCGGCGCGCCGAACTTCGACTGTCCGGAGCTGAGGTCCGGACGCGGCGGCATGATCATCTTCCAGTCGACGGCGACGTACTTCGTCTCCGCGTCGTCCTCGTTGATGCCCGCGAGGACATCCGCTGCCTCCGACTCGTTCTGGGCGAGCAGGAAGTTCGCGGCCGTGTTCGCGCCCTGCTGGAACGGGTTGGCGTGGGGCACGCGCTGGCCCTCGACGGTGATCCAGTGGCCGTAGTCCCACCAGGACATCACGCCGTAGGAACCGTCGGGGTAGTCGAAGTCCCCAGTCCGGGAGTACGTCCCGTAGTAGTCCATGGCCTCAGCGTTCGACGCGCCGTCGAACTCACCCTCGGTCGGCGTATGCGTCTGCATCCACTCGAGCGCGTCGTCCCACTGGACGACAGCGCCGGGACCGTTCGACGAACCGACAGTGATCGCAGACCGCAGCGGCACCTGCTGGTTGTTCGCGTTCGTCAGCGTGATCGGCGACGCGCTCCCTCGGACGGAGTCGTTGTTCGTCGCCTCCGCGAGGGCGGGTGCCGCGACCGGCACCAGCACGAGCAGGACGACCATCACGACCGTGCCGACCTGGTACCAGCTCACGTCCTCGATGGTCGAGGCGGGCCGGTCGAGGTCGAGCACCGAGAGCACGCTTGCGAGCAGGTACGCGTTCAGCACGACGACCGGCACGACGAGGTAGTAGTTGA
>Ga0208135_100662_pt1 | contig 18701 bp, 13 predicted proteins | sample AntDeeMetag02WF5_FD_184757 | JGI IMG/M metagenome (GOLD analysis project Ga0208135, IMG submission 184757) | Saline lake microbial communities from Deep Lake, Antarctica - Antarctic Deep Lake Metagenome 02WF5 (SPAdes) (version 2) | ecosystem: Environmental > Aquatic > Non-marine Saline and...
CAAAACCGGCTTTCACCAGCTCGACGGCGCCGCCGCAAAGTACGGCTTGCTCGCCGAACAGGTCAGTCTCAGTCTCGTCTTTAAACGTGGTTTCGATGATGCCGCTACGACCGCCGCCAATACCTGCCGCGTAGGACAGCGAAAGTTCTTTGGCGCTGCCTGACGCATCCTGGTGGATAGCGATTAGATCCGGAATGCCGCCGCCCTTGACGAATTCGCTACGCACAGTATGGCCCGGCGCTTTCGGGGCGATCATGATAACGTCGAGATCCTTGCGCGCCTCGATCTGGTTATAGTGGACGTTAAACCCGTGGGCAAAGGCGAGCGTTGCGCCCTCTTTCAGGTTGGGGGCTACTTCATTTTCGTAAATAGCCTTCTGGTTTTCGTCCGGCGCCAGCATCATGACAACGTCTGCCGCTTTGCACGCCTCGGGTACAGTCGCGACTTTCAGGCCGGCCGCCTCGGCTTTGGCCTTAGAGGAAGATCCGTCGCGCAGCGCCACGGTGACGTCAACGCCCGACTCTTTCAGGTTATTGGCGTGAGCGTGACCTTGCGAGCCGTAACCGACGATAGCCACTTTTTTGGCTTGGATCAGGGACAAATCGCAATCTTTATCGTAAAAAACGCGCATAGCTAAAGCTCCAAAAGAGAAAAATCAATGTTTACAGTCAGCGTTGATGGCTTTCCACACCGTGTTAAACGGCTTGGGATACGGCATTAGCTTGACTGTACGCCACCCCAATTATTGCGTAAAACGATATATCTGCAATACAACGTTGCATATGACGAAACATGGGGCCGCTATGGACTTCCGCCTACTGCACTATTTTATCACGCTTGCCGATACGCTCCATTTCGGCCGAGCCAGCGAGCTTTGCTACATTAGCGCGTCGACGCTCAGCCGCTCGATCCAGCAACTGGAAGGTGCGCTGTCGACAACGCTTTTTGAACGCGACAATCGCCATGTGTCGCTGACCCAGCAGGGCATGCACTTTCAGCGCTACGCCCGAGATACGCTCGAACAGTGGGAAACCATCAAGCGCACGTTAGCCGATGACGCCGCACAGCTGACCGGAGCAATCAGCATTTACTGCTCGGTCACCGCAAGCTATAGCTTTCTTTACGCACTATTAAGCGATTTTCGCGACCAACACCCCGGCATCGAATTCAAGCTGCACACGGGAGACCCGGCGGACGCCATGGGGCGGGTGCTGTCAGGCGATGACGATATGGCCATTACCCCAAGGCCACGCGTTCCGCCGCCGGCGCTCGCGTTTAAATCTCTGACCCGCTCACCGCTGGTGTTTATTGCGCCTAACGCGCCGCTGGACTGGCTGCCCAGAGTGCCGGAAAGCTCTACCGCCGAGCAATGGCAGGCCGTTCCCATGATTTTATCCGAGGCCGGGTTATCGCGGGAGTATGCCGACACCTGGTTCAAAGCGCTGGGCATTTCACCGCACATCTATGCGCAGGTGGCAGGGCATGAGGCAATTGTCAGCATGGTGGGGTTGGGGTTTGGTATTGGCGTGGTGCCTAAAATCGTGCTGGATAACAGCCCGCTTTCCAACCGCGTTCAGATACTCAGCGTCAAGCCCGAGCTTCCCTACTACGATGTCGGGCTTTGCGTATTGAATCGACGCCTGAAGCGCCCGCGTATCCAGGCCCTGTGGGAGGCCGTCAGCGAGCGTCAGCTTTAGGGCACACAAAAACGGCAGGCTCATGGGCCTGCCGTCGGTATGCGATGCATAAAATCGCCGCTGCGTTATTTCTTGTGCGCAGCGCCTTTTGCTCGTGAACTGCCTTCTAGGCGAGTCGCCTCCGAGCCGCGTGGGCGCACGTATAGCACCAGCGCATGGTCAACGAGCTCAAATCCGTGCTCTTCGGCAATTTCTTGCTGACGGCGCTCGATAACATCATCCACGAACTCGATGATTTCCCCGCTGTCCAGACACACCATGTGGTCATGGTGCTCTTCTTGGGTCATCTCAAATACCGCATGTCCACCGTCAAAATTATGACGGATGACAAGACCAGCCGACTCAAACTGAGTCAGCACGCGGTACACGGTTGCCAAGCCAACATCTTCACCCGCATCAATCAGCGTTTTATACACTGCTTCGGCGCTTAAATGATGCTGACCCGAGGCCGTTTCGAGAATTTGCAGGATTTTCACCCGCGGCAGGGTCACTTTCAGCCCGGCTTTACGCAATTCATGGTTCTTATCGGCCATGGTTACTCTTCGCAGGAACAGGTTAGGTCGGGTATGATCAACCAAAACCACGATAGTGAAGAACAGGCGCAAATGCAAAAACTGACGAGAATCATCGCTCTCTCCGTTACCCTGGCCACCGTAAGCGGCTGCAGCACCTTTGGTGTGTACAAACGCGATATCCCCCAGGGCAATCTGATCACCCAAAACATGGTCGAACAGCTACGTCCCGGCATGACGCAACAGCAGGTCACCCGCGTTATGGGGCGCCCGCTACTAGAAGCCCCGTTCGATGCACGCGAGTGGGACTACGTTTTCCGGCTGGATAAGGCCTACAGCGACGTTGAAACGCGGCGCGTTACGCTAACCTTTGATACCCGCGGGCAGCTGGCCAACATAGAAAAGGAAGGCGATATCGCACAGGACCTGCCGCTGGATGTGAATACCACGCCCGGCGCGAGCGAAGGAGCCGACCCGCTTAATGCGCTACCGGCTGAAAGCACGCAGGTACCCACACCCGACGCCGGCCCGGCTAGCACACCGCTGCGCTAGCGGCCCTGCTGGCGTTTAGCACGCGCCAGCCTGGCGGCTTTAGGATCAATGACGAGCGGCCGGTACACTTCAACGCGGTCGCCATCGCCCAGCGGGTGATCGTGCGGGGCACGCAGTGCCTTGCCAAAAATCCCCGTGGGGGCCTCGTGAAACGTCTCGGGCGCAAGCTCGGGGAAAAGATCGGGCAGCCCAGCCTGGGCAACGGCCTGAGCTGCGGTCGTGCCCGATGCCACCTGCAGGGCGACTAAACGCTGCTTACCCGGTACGGCAAACGCCACTTCGACGTTCAATGAGCCACCTCCTCTTAACGCGGCATCACTATGTGCATTAACGGCCATACAGGTCGTCGGCACGGCGAGTAAAAGAATCCACCAGCTGGCCGGCAATCTGCTGAAAAATCTTGCCGAACGCCATACTCAGCAAGCGGTTGGCAAACTCGAATTCCATCTCCAGACTGATCCGACATTCGCCTTCCCCTACGGGAATAAACAGCCAGCGCCCATTGAGGCGTTTAAACGGACCTTTTACCAGCGACATTTCAATCCGCTCGGGCGCATAGAGTTCATTGCGCGTCGTGATGGTTTGCTCAACGCCGGCACGCCCAAGCGTCATTTCGCCCACGAGGTGAGCCTCGTCGCGCTCCAGCAGGCGTGCACGACGACAGCCCGGTAAAAACTCCGGGTATTGCTCAAAATCGTTCACCAGCTCAAACATTCGCTGGGGGGTATGCCGCACCAAGGCGGATCGATTCACGGTTGGCATTGACCTCTCCGCTGACTTCACAGTGTCCAAGGCGTATCATTGGGGTAATTTCACCAGAATGGTATCACGCCTCCTCCATTAGCGAAGGGGCAACCCATAGATCAATGACGAGGTTCCATGGCCACAAAGAAAGGGAAAGCTAAAAAAGGTCCCAGCAGCAGCGTTATTGCCCAGAATAAAAAAGCGCGCTTTGAATACCACATTGAAGAGACCTTCGAAGCAGGGCTTTCGCTTGCCGGCTGGGAAGTCAAAAGCCTGCGCGCAGGCAAAGCACAGCTCACTGACACCTATATTCTGGTGCGCCGGGGCGAAGCTTGGCTACTGGGCAGCCACATCATGCCGCTGAATACAGCCAGCACCCATGAGATTGCTGACCCGACGCGAACGCGCAAGCTGCTGTTGCACCGCAAAGAAATTGCCAAGCTTTTCTCCAAGACTCAGGACAAAGGGCACACCTGTGTGCCGCTCAAACTGTATTGGAAGCACAACTTGGTAAAATGCGAGCTGGCACTGGTAACGGGCAAGAAGCTGCACGACAAGCGCGCTACCGAAAAGGATCGCGACTGGCAACGGCAAAAAGGTCGCATTATGCGGGAAGAGAGCAAAGGATAGCTGGCCAATTAACCGTGAGCGTGTTAGTATGTGAGTACGCTAAGGGGGCGACATGGTATCGACGCCGATAACAACCCCTGCGGTGCATGCCGAGAGCGTGATGTATCTCGTAAATCCAACATCACGAAAAATAGTCGCAAACGACGAAAACTACGCTCAGGGCGCGCTGGCAGCTTAATAGCTGTTAGCTTCTTGTCCGGCTCCAAAGTGATGTGCCTGTCCATGACAGCGGAGATACGAGCCAAAAATGATAGGACCGCAGTTGGTGGCGTCTTCTCGCCAACTGTTAAACTTAAAGAAGACTCGCGTAGCTGAATCCTGATCGTCGGAGTCAGTCGCGCTAAACTAAAAGACGAAATCTAAGCATGTAGAGCCAATGGGCGAGTGTTGGCGGACGCGGGTTCAATTCCCGCCGCCTCCACCACACAAAGGTTTCAGGAGGTTCCACAAGACTCCACAAACCGCATTAATAGGGGCCTCCGGGCCCCTTTTTTGTGTCTGAACGTCCCATACCGTTCTTTGACATCCCACACCTACGGGGGCATATTTGGGGGCACAGCGTCGAGACCAACATACTGATGCCCCCAAATGGCAAAACACTGGGACGCAAAACCCGTAGTGATGGGCTTTGCGTCCCAGTGCCACACATTGAGCTTCACACCTGCCTTGGGGGCACCAGCCAAACGCCACACCCGAGGTGCCCCCCATGAGTCGCCAGACTAACAAGCTAACGGCTACCGCCATCAAGGCAACCAAGCCCAAAGAAAAAACCTTCAAAATGACCGATGGTGGTGGCCTCTATTTAGAAGTCTCCACAACGGGCAGCAAGTATTGGCGACTGAAGTATCGTCATGCCGGAAAAGAGAAGCGCTTAGCCATCGGGGTTTACCCTGACGTTTCACTGGCGTCCGCCCGAGCAGCTCGCGACGATGCCAAGCGCCAGCTTGCCCAGGACATCGACCCCAGCACCGCCAAACGCATTGCACGCCAGCAGGGAGTACAGACGGCCACTAATACCTTCATGGCTGTCGCCGCCGAGTGGCTCGAGAAAGTGCACCAACACGACGTAGTCCCAGCGCACTATGAGCGCAACAAGCGTCGACTTGAGCGCGATGTATTCCCTATCATAGGCAAACGTCCAATGTCCGAGATTACACCCCCTAAGCTGCTGGACTGCCTGCGCCGCATCGAGGCTCGTGGCCATATTGAGACCGCCCATCGAGTAAAGACCCTATGCGGCCAAGTCTTTCGCTACGGTATCTCCACCGGACGAGTCGAGCGCGACCCCACACCAGACTTGCGCGGCGCCCTGAGACCAAATAAAACTAAACACCACGCTGCTTTGATCGAACCAAAGGAAGTCGCTGAGCTGCTGCGTGCAATCGACGGCTATGGCGGTCAGCCCACCACCATCGCCGCGCTGAAGCTGGCACCGCTGGTTTTCACCCGCCCCGGTGAGCTACGCCAAGCAAAATGGGCTGACCTCGACCTAGAGAAAGCGACCTGGTCTTTTCACGTCAGTAAAACAGGGCAGCCTCTCATCGTACCTCTGCCCACCCAGGCGGTAGAAATTCTGCGTGACTTGCATGGCCTGACTGGACGGTCTGAATACGTCTTCTCCGGTATCCGCAGCAGCAAGCGACCGATGAGCAACGCGACGCTAAAAGCCGCGTTGGACCGCATGGGCTTCAAAGGCGAAATGACGGCACATGGTTTCCGAGCGATGGCTCGTACGATTTTAGCCGAACGCCTGAACTACCCCGAGCACATTATCGAGCAGCAGCTGGCGCACGCAGTAAAAGACAGCAATGGGCGCGCTTATAACCGGACCCAATACTTAGATCAACGTCGAGAGATGCTGCAGACATGGGCCAACTATTTAGACACTTTGTGTCAAGGTGAGGCCACAGCATAGACTTCCGGGAATGCCTACAGCGCCGCAGCAAGCTTTGCTCGTAGGCTAACTATAAGAGGCTCGGCAGAATTTTTAGCTGGAGCAGTACTAGGCACCGCCCCACCATCGAGCTTTCGCCGAAGCTCGGCATCACCCTAAATCTGTTAAAATCGCCTGAAAACTGCTATTTGGGGTGACGGCATGGGAAATTGCTGGTTTTTCGCTGAAGAACTGGACAGCGGCACGACATTAGAACGTGGCGGCATTGATCACAGGATCGGCAGCAGTTTTTCCTATTTAGGAAGCAAGCCGGATGCATGATCAAGCCACCCTCGAACGCCTGGGTTTCATGACCCGTCAAGGCGGCGTGCATACGTCGCGCACGATCATGCTGGATGAACTAGCTAGCCTGTTTGATCGAGTCGACGCTGATGCTCCCCCTTCGGATTACCAGACTGCGGTGCGCGACCAGAACTGCTTGGCCAAGCGCTCAGGGCGTACACGGCAGCTCACCGCCCGACATCTAACCGAGCTATACGGCCTTGATCCCGCCAATCCTGTTTGCGCCGGCCTGCGCTTTTTCTGGTCACGGGACTTAGTTGCCCAGCCACAACTCGCGTTTTTGTCCGCCGTTGCGCGCGATAGCCTGCTGCGCGACATCGCACCGCTTATTTTAGCGAAACCAGTGGGTACGCTAGTAACACGAGAGTGGGTGGAGGGGCACATTGAGGCGCGCTGGCCCGCGCGCTTCAGCCCAGCTACTCGCAAGTCAGCCGCACAAAATATTAACAGCAGTTTAACTAAAGCCGGGTATCTTCAAGGCCGATCCAAGAAGTTTCGCACCCAGTTGGTGCCTGCAATGGGTACCGCTGCCTATGCGCTGTATCTTGCTTGGCTACAAGGAGGCCGAGGCGAGCTATTGCTGCAAAGCCCGTACTGTACGCTTCTGGATGCTAATCCCGACCGTCTGCTGGAATTGGCGACACACGCATCAGCAAAAGGCTGGATGGTGATGCGCCGCATCGACAGTGTGATAGATATTGATTTTCCGGCGCTATCCGGCATTGTCACCAAGGCCACATCACACAGGGAGACGCGCCATGAACAAGGTTAAACGCCTGGTCGATTCTTACGGCCGCTTCATCGCTCTTCCCTGGCGAGATGATGCCGCTGCTGCACAGCGGGTGGTCTTCTGCATCTACCCGGAAACGGAAGAATTACGGCTACGCGCCAACCTCGATGAATTTGAGTTGGTGACCCGGCAGCAAGGCCACGAATGGCTGGCCTTTGACCTGACCCATACCTTTGCGCAGTGGATGGCAGAGCAGGAGTATGCGGAGGCATTTTTCGCGATGCCCGATCAGCTAAAAATGATTGATCACCATTACCTGGAATGGCTTGAAGAACGCTTCTCATCTGCCCTAGAGGCTAATGCCGTAACGCCTCAGCATGTTGTAGCCCTCTACGGTGTTGGTAGCCTATTTGGGCTCTTAAAGGTCAAAGCCGTCGTCGAAAAAATGGCCCCACACGTTAGAGGCAGGCTAGCCGTCCTGTTTCCAGGCAGCTTTGAAAATAATAACTACCGCCTGTTAGACGGCTACGACGGCTGGAATTATCTGGCCACACCGATCACCGTCGATGGTGCTCACTAGTTTAACAATAGCCGGCGTTCAACCCGCCAAGTAGCAGCGCCATACTGTTACGCATATTTTCGCCACCGCCGAGGAAAGGACGCATGCGCAATCGCGATATCTACGTTAAAGATCCCGCTGACCAACGCCTGGAAAACGAAGGGGTTGCTTACGTCAACGATGACATGAGCAGCCGGGCCCAAGCGGTGCTTCGTTATGAGCTGGAGACATTCGTCTGCGACGGTCAGTACGCCAAAGGAATACACGATATTCTCGATACGTATTTGCGTAACCTGAGCAGCGGAGCCGCGCAGCAACCGGGGGTATGGATAAGCGGCTTCTTTGGCTCAGGGAAATCGCACATGGCGAAAATGCTGCGCAACCTCTGGGAAGACATCACCTTTGATGACAGTGCTACCGCTCGCGGCATCGCCCATTTGCCTCGGGAAATTCAGGATCAATTCAAGGAGCTCTCCACCCAAGGAAAGCGCCATGGCGGTCTCTTCTCTGCATCGGGTACGCTCGGCACCAGTGCGCGCGATAGTAGTGCGCGCATGGCGCTTTTATCAGTCATTTTTCGTGCTGCTGGTTTACCCACCAAATATCCTGCCGCACGCTTTGTTATGTGGCTGGAAGAAGAGGGAATTCTTGACGAGATCCGACAAGCCGTTGAAGCGGAAGGCAAGCCCTGGAACAAAGAAGTCGAGATGTTTACCGTCTCCACTACGCTCCACCGAGCGTTGGTGGCGGCTAAACCTGAGCTATTCGCCAGCACCCAAACCTGCGCGATGACCTTGATGCAGCTTTACCCTAACGTAAATGATGTCAGCAGTGACGATATGGTCGATGCGATTCGTCAGGCATTGAGTCAAGACGGCCACATGCCACTGACACTGGTAGTGCTAGACGAGGTGCAGCAATACATCGGCACGGATGGTCAGCGCTCCATTGAGGTTCAGGAGGCGATCGAGGCGTGCGGTAAGCAACTGGGTAGCCGTTTGATGGTGATCGGCACCGGACAGACGGCTATTACGGGGACGAGCAACCTAGCACGGCTCCAGGGGCGCTTCACACTGCGTATCGAGTTATCGGATGCCGACGTGGATGCTGTCATCCGCCAGGTACTTTTGGCCAAGAAACCCGAGGCCAAAGCGGCCGTCACTCAGGTAATGGAAGATAACATTGGAGAAATCTCTCGCCATCTGGCGGAATCGTCCATCGCCCACCGTCAGGGTGATACACAGCACTTTGCCCAAGACTACCCTATTCTACCGGTGCGGCGTCGTTTCTGGGATGCCGCTTTGCGTGTCCTCGATCAGACCGGTACCGATAGCCAGCTACGTGGCCAGCTCAGCCTGATTCACGCGGCGATCAAGACTAATCTGGATGCGCCGCTAGGCCATATTATTGCGGCCGATTACCTTTATTTTAACCTCTCGGACAAGCTACTACAGTTCCGCATACTGCCGCGCCGGCTACACGATGCCACTCAACGCTGGCGTGAGGGCAATGAAGACGAGCGAGTCATGGCTCGCGCGTGCGCAATTGTCTTTCTGATCAACAAGGTGGCCAGCACTAACACGGATTTGGGTCTTCACCCGACCTTAAGCAATATTGCCGATCTGCTGGTGGATGACTTAAAGGCCGGTAGTAGCTCACTACGCAGCCGCCTGCCGGGGATGCTGGATAGCTGCGAGTTCATCATCAAGGTGGGCGATGAATATCGTATTCAAACCGAGGAAAGCGCTGCCTGGAACGACGCCTTTCTTGCCCACCAAAGCACCCTAGGCAACGCGATTCACCAAATCGAGGCAGAACGCGACGACCTGATTCGTAAGCACTTCGCGACGCAGGTAGGCAACCTCACGCTGACTCATGGCCAAGCCACCGTACCGCGTCCGCTTGCTCCGATATTCGGGGGTGATCTACCACAGGATGCTGCCGAAAAACTCTATGTCTGGGTGCGCAACGGCTGGTCGGACGATATCAGCCAGGTGCAGGCCGATGCTCGTCAGGCAGGCCCCGAGTCTCCCACTCTGTTCGTGTTCATCCCCAAGCGCTCCGCCGATGAGCTACGCAACCAGCTGATTGAGACCAAGGCGGCCAGCGCCACCTTGGAAACTCGCGGCACCCCAGGAACTCCGGAAGGCGAAGAAGCGCGAGCTGCCATGCAAACCACTCGCGATACGTCCCAGCGGCGTATCCAAGAGCTGTTAGGCGAGGCTTTTAGTGGCGCTCAGGTCTTTCAAGCCGGCGGCAACGAGATTATCGGCGCTACGCTGGGCGAGGCAATTCGCGAGGGGGCTGAGAATGCCCTGGCGCGTCTGCACCCCAAATTCCACCATGCCGACCATGCCCATTGGGATAAGGTTTACGCCAAAGCGAAGCAAGGTGCGCCCGATGCCCTCAAGGCCGTGGGCTATGAGGGCGAACCCCCGCGGCATGCCGTCTGTAAAACGATTCTCAGCCACCTGGGGAACGGTAAAAAAGGCAGCGAGATCCGTGATCACTTCGAGCATGGTGATTATGGCTGGCCCCGCGACGCGGTAGACGGCGCCCTGCAAGTGCTGCTGGTCGCGGGCCAGATTCGCACTGCTGACGGTACGACCCCTCAAGAGCTGGAACGCCGCGCTATTGGCCAGACCGGCTTCCGCGTAGAAGCCACTACCATCTCTACCGGCGAACGCATCAAAATTCGCAAGGTGATGCAAAAACTAGGCGTGCAGGCTAAGTCAGGCGAAGAATCGACCAGGGCGTCCGAATTTGTTGAACAGCTCAGCCAAAGGGCGAAGCAGGCCGGCGGTGTAGCGCCACTGCCGGCTATGCCCAACTCCGAGGCACTGGAAGCCGTCCGCCTGAGCAGCGGTAACGACCAGCTTAAGGCTATCGTTACCAACCAGGATGAGTTACTGGCCGCCATCGGCGATTGGCAAACCACTGCCGATAAAATTAAGCAACGCCTTCCCGCTTGGGAGGCCCTTCAGCAGCTGGCCAATCATGCCAAGAACCTGCAGAACGCCGCACCGCTGCTGGCTCAGGTCGAACAAATTCGCGAGCACCGCTCTCTGCTGGACGATCCGGACCCCGTCCAGCCGCTACTGGCCAATCTGACGCAGCAGTTTCGTGACACGTTTAACGACCTGTGCCAGCGCTACGACGAAGGGCACGCCGCTGGCATGCAACGCCTTGACGCCGACGACAACTGGCAACAGCTCTCGCCGGATCAGCGCCACGATCTGCTGGCCGCCAAGCGGCTAACCACCTCAGATGCGCCCGATATCGCGCTGGGCTCTACCGAGGAAGTGCAGAAGACGCTCGACCATGTGCGGCCTGACGCTTTGGCCGACCGTATCGTCGCGCTGTCCAGCCACTTTGCCAATGTGCTGGTGGCTGCCGCCGAGGCGATGGAACCGAGGATCCAGTTCGTCAACCTACCGCGCCAAACGCTCAAAAATGAGGCCGAGATTGACGCCTGGCTGGAGAACGCGCGCAGCCAGCTTCGCGAGGCCCTGCAAGAAGGGCCGGTGATTACCCAATAGAGATCGAAAAAAACGCCATGAGATCACACCGCGAGATCGAAGCGCTGCTGGATGAACTGGAAAGTTGCATCGCCGACGACCTGGAAGACCAAGACCTGGACTTCAAACAGTGGAACACCAAAAGCCGCGACAAGGCGGTACAGACGGTCGTTCAGATGGCCATATGCATGGCCAATGGCGATGGCGGCACCATTGTTTTCGGCGTGGCTGACCACATCGCCGGGCGCGATAATGCCGTGCTCGGCGTGCCGCTAGAAATTGACGTCAACCTGCTAAAAAGGGCGGTTTACGATCAAACCGACCCGCATATCACCCCGGTATTCGAGGAACTGTATGTGCCCGAAGGGACCGGCCGGGTACTGATCATGCAGGTGCACCCGGGGATGCCGCCCCATACCGACACCAAAGGCGGCGGTACTGTGCGTATAGGCAAGGATTGTCAGCCGCTCACCGGCACGCTACGACGCAAAATCAGCGTTGAAACCGGCGAGACGGATTATACCGCTGAGGCGGTCTGCCCCGTCGATGAGGCTATGCTCTCCCCCGTGGCGATGGAGGCACTGCGTCGTCTGGCGCACCGGGAAAGAGCGCCGGACGAACTGCTACAGCGCTCTGACCACGAGCTGCTCGATAGCCTGGGGCTAATCCGCAAGGGCAAGCTGACCCGCGCAGCGATCCTGCTGGCCGGTACCGAAGCTGCCCTACGTGAGCATGTGCCGGGGCACCTATGGACGTTCCTGCAGATGCAGTCCGATACCGACTACGGCATCCGCGAGGATCGCGCCAGCGCCCTGCCGCTGTCGGTTCAACGTATCGAAGAGCTGCTGGTTCCCTTCAACCCTATCACTACCGTTCAGCAGGGCATGTTTCATTTTGAGTACCGCACCTGGCCTGAGGTAGCGGTACGCGAGGCCCTGATGAATGCTTTTTGCCACGGCGATCTGCGCATTGCTGGCCCTGTCATGGTCAAGCTCTACCCGCAGCGGCTGGAGATTAGCAACAACGGCGGCTTCATCGCTGGCATCAGCGAGCGCAACATTCTTCATCACCAGCCGGCCGCGCGTAATCCTCTATTGGTGGACGCTCTGGTCAAGCTACGCCTGGTCAACCGCAGCAGCCTCGGGGTTAGCCGCATGTTCTCGGCGATGCTGATGGAGGGAAAAGAGCCGCCGATCATCCGGGAAATTGGCGACTCAATCGCGGTCATCTTCCACAAGCGCGAGCTTAATGCGGCCTTTCGCCAGTTCGTAGCCGAAGAGAGTGACCGTGGCTGCACCCTAGGGGTCGATCAACTGCTGCTGCTGCAGTATTTCTTGCAACACCCCGAGGTGGATACTGCCACGGCGGCAAGCCTCTGCCAGCGCAGCGAACCAGAAACCCGCGAGCTGCTTGCCAGCATGGAACAGCAAGATTATGTGGAGCATGGCGGTAGCGGCCGCGGCGCCTATTGGAGCATCCACCCCGAGCTTTATGCGCGCCTGAGCACCCATGGCAATGCGGAAACCCGCCGCCGCATCGACTGGGATGCCGCCAAAACACGCGTGCTGAGCGTCCTGGTCGAACGGGAAAAGCGCGGAGATCCGGGCCTGACCAACCACGAAGTTCGTCGAATCACCCGCTTTGACCGCAACCATGCTTATCGCCTAATGCGGGAGCTTCGCGCCGAGAACCCCGAAATTCAGCCGCCTGGCCGCGGTAAATACGCCCGTTACGAATATCGCAATACATAAAGCAATGCGCGTGAGCATGAGTATGAGCATTAAACGCCGCTCAATGCGCAAACTCATGCTCACGCGCATTGAACACGCATTAGTAAGGACACCGACATGCAGCCGCTCGACAAAACACTTCGCCACCAGCTATCCCGCGCGATTAGTAAAGCGCGTCCAGTCGCCGAGCAGGCCGCCGAGGCCGCGCTGGAACAGCTTGGTGTGGGCGAAGCCAGCGCTCCCCCCTACCTGAACGAAGGCCAGCGTGCTCTGCGCCGCCGTTTGCGTGCCCATGCCCGCAGCCTTGGCGACCCCTTACACCAAGGTGCTCAGGCAATCACTCGGCTGATTGGTGAAATCGCCTACGAGCACTGGCACCGCATGCTGTTTGCGCGCTTTCTAGCCGAGAACGAGCTGCTGATGTATGAAGGCGTGGCGGTCACGCTGGAAGAGTGCGACGAGCTGGCTGAGGAAGCAGCAGGCCTTGGTGAAAAAGCCAGCGGCTGGGCGCTGGCGGCCAAGCTTGCCAGTACAATGCTGCCCCAAGTGTTCCGCGTGGGCAGCCCGGTGTTCGAGCTCACCCCGGCCGCCGAGTATCAGCGCGAGCTGGAAGGCCTGCTGGCCGGGCTGCCGGGTGAGGTGTTCCACGCCAGCGACAGCCTGGGCTGGGTTTACCAGTTTTGGCAGAGCGACAGCAAAGAGCGCATCAATCGCTCCGAGGTGAAGATCGGCGCCGACGAGCTACCCGCCGTCACCCAGCTGTTCACCGAGCCCTATATGGTCAGCTTCTTGCTGGACAACAGCCTGGGTGCCTGGTGGGCGGCGCGCCGCCTGACCGAGGCCGACCTGGCCAACGCCGAAAGCGAAGAAGAGCTGCGCGACAAGGCCAGCCTGCCCGGCGTGCCGCTGGAATACCTGCGTTTTGTCAAAGATGAAACAACCGGCCACTGGACCCCCGCCGCCGGAATCTTCGACACCTGGCCGGAAAGCCTCGCCGAACTCAAGACGCTGGACCCCTGCTGCGGCAGCGGCCACTTTCTGGTCGCCGCCCTGCTGATGCTGGTGCCCATGCGCATGGAGCTGGAGGGCCTCAGCGCCCGTGACGCCGTGGATGCGGTGCTACGCGACAACCTGCACGGCCTGGAGATCGACCAGCGCTGCGTGGAGTTGGCCGCATTCGCCCTGGCCCTCACCGCTTGGCGCTACCCAGATGCCGGCGGTTATCGCAAGCTGCCCGAGCTGCACCTGGCCTGTTCCGGCCTGCCCATCAGCGTGGCTAAGGAGGAGTGGAAGGCGCTTGGGCTCGGCAAGAAGAACCTGACCATCGCTCTGGACTGGCTCTACGACAGCTTCAAGGACGCCCCCATCCTCGGCAGCCTGCTCGACCCCACCCGGACCAGCGCGGCCAAGGTCGCCCAGTGGGGAGAGCTTTCTGAGGCCCTGAACCAGGCGCTTGCCCAGGAAAATAGTCAGGAGAAAGGGCAAGAAAGCAGCGACGAGCAGCATGAAGCAGCCGTGACCGCCCAAGGTCTGGCCAAGGCCGCCACCCTGCTGGGGGATCGCTATCATTGGGTGATTACTAATGTTCCCTACCTGGCCCGTGGCAAGCAGCATCCAAAACTGCAGCAATTCTGCGCCGACTATTATCCTGCGGCCAAGAATGATCTGGCGACGGTGTTTCTCGATCGCTGCCTGGAACTCTGTGTGGAAGGCGGTACCACCAGTAACGTACTGCCGCAGAACTGGCTATTCCTGACTAGTTATAGGAAGTTTCGAGAGAAGCTGCTGCAGAATGATCGCTGGCACCTGATAGCTCGTTTGGGGCCAGGAGCCTTTGAGACCATCAGTGGCGAAGTGGTCAAGGCGATTCTGATCAATATTAGCCGGGGTAGTGGTATGGGGCAGTCAACGGATCTGCTGCACTCGGATGATCAGGGCAACTGGCTGAGGGGAGTCGATGTTTCTGAGCCGCGTACAGCAGCCGAGAAAGCAGATGGGCTGCTAACGGAAGAAGTAAAAAGTGTGGCGCAAGCAAAGCAGTTGGGAAATCCCAATACCGTCATCACTTTGGAAGAAATGGGTCAAATAGATCTCTTGTCAGAACACGCCAGGGCTTGGCAAGGAATTGTTTCCGCCGATGACAATAAGTTCCTTATTAATTTTTGGGAAACTTACCATGTGCCAGATGGCAAGTGGATGCGTATACAGCTAACCCCCCAAACCCAGTCTCACTATGAAGGCCGGACCACTTACCTTAGGTGGGAGAATGAAAAAGGTGATCTGCACCTCAGATCATCAGCTCACAACTTCCCTCCAAAGAAATTAATCGGAAAATATGGTGTAGCGATTCAACGAATGAGGCAGCTGAATGCCACAATTCATTGTGGAGAAATTTTTGGTGATGCTGTTGCACCTTTAATCATTGAGAATCAAAAAATAATTCCTGCAGTGCTGGCGTACTGTGAAAACAAGGAATTCAAGGAAGAAGTTCGCAAATTAAATCAGAAAGTTAATGTGACTCCTGGAATACTGAATCAAGTCCCCTTCGACCTCGATCGCTGGACCAAAGTCGCCGAAGAAAAATACCCCCACGGCCTCCCCAAGCCCTACTCCGACGACCCCACCCAGTGGATCTTCCATGGCCACCCCTGCGGCTCGGTGATCTGGAACGAGGAAGCCAAGTGGACCGCGCATGGCCCGCTGCGCACCGATGACACCGTGCTGCAGGTCGCGGTGGCTCGGGTGCTGGGCTACCGCTGGCCGGCGGAGCTGGACCCGGAGATGGAACTGGCCGAGGAGCAGCGCGAGTGGGTCAACCGCTGCGAGTCGCTGCTGGGCCATGCCGATCGTGACGGCATCGTCTGCCTGCCCGCCGTGCGCGGCGAACGCCGCGCCGTGGATCGCCTGGAGGCCCTGCTGGCCGAGGCCTACGGCGACCAGTGGTCCGCCAGCACCCGCGCCAAGCTGCTGGAAAGCGTCGACCACGCCGGCAAGGACCTGGAGAGATGGCTGCGCGACAAGTTCTTCTCCCAGCACGTCAAGCTATTCCAGCACCGTCCCTTTATCTGGCACATCTGGGACGGCCTCAAGGACGGTTTCTCCGCCCTGGTGAACTACCACCGGCTCGACTACAAGGCCCTGGAAACCCTCACCTACACCTACCTGGGTGACTGGATCACCCAGCAGAAGAAGCAGATCGCCGACGGCCTCGACGGCGCCGAAGCCCGGCTGGCCTCCGCCGAAGCGTTGCAGAAGAGCCTGGAACTGATCCTCGAAGGCGAGGAACCCTACGACATCTTTGTGCGCTGGAAGCCCCTGGAGGAGCAGCCCACCGGCTGGCATCCCGACCTCAACGACGGCGTACGCCTCAATATCCGCCCCTTCCTGTCCGTCCCCGACGTCAAGAAGAAAGGCGCCGGTATCCTCTGCGACAAGCCCAACATCCACTGGAAGAAGGACCGCGGCAAGGATGTGGAGTCTGCCCCTTGGTATAGCCTCGGCCCCCAGCTGGGCGAAGCCAAGGGCGCCAGGATCAACGACTACCACCTCACGCTGGCGGCGAAGCGCGCGGCGAAAAATAAGGTAGAGGGGGAGTGACTATGACTGCGACATACACGGGTGCAACGTTCTGGAAGTGCGCGCTACAGGTCAACCCCTATCGCTATGCGGAAACCTACCGCAGCCAATCCCATGGCCTGACAGAAGAGGCGTACAACCAGCAACTGATCGATATCTGTATGGAAGAAGGGATCAAGGTTCTCGGCATTGCGGATCACGGCAGTGTGGAGGATATCGAAGCGATTCGCCGCGTTGCCGAGCTGCACGGTATCGTGGTGTTTCCGGGCTTCGAGATCGCCTCCAGCGAGCAGGCTCATTTTGTATGCCTGTTTCCGGAAAACATGGACCTCCGTGACCTCCATGGACAGATGACGGTTGGGTTTGGCATTGATACGCAAAACCCAGGAGCTCCTGTCAACCATACCGCTCAGCAGATATTGAAAAAGGTCGAAGACTTGGGGGGGGTTGCTTTCGCTGCACATGCCACCAATGATGATGGCGTTCTTAAGCAGCGATTGCATAATATCTGGAGATTGCCTGAGCTCACGGCGGCGCAGATCCCCGGTTCGGTTGAAGACCTCAAGCCTGCCGAAAACGGATTCTTTTATAAGGTCGTCAGGAACAAGGATGAAAACTACAAAAGAGAAAAGCCTCTCGCCGTTATCAATGCGCGTGACATCGAGACGCCGGAAACGCTTAGACACCCGAGTGCATCGTGTCTGGTCAAGATGACAAAGCCTTGCTTCGCGTCATTTAAGCAGGCGTTTCTTGACCCAAAGTCTCGCATACGACTTAACTCAGATGCGCCGCAGCATCACGCTTCGGCGATAGAAAGGGTCAAGGTTGTTAGCGGTTACCTAGATGGGCTGGATATCGTACTGGCTGATCACCTCAATGCCATTATCGGTGGACGAGGCGCGGGTAAGTCCACGTTGATAGAGTGTATTCGTTTTGCCCTTGGCATTTCACCTTTGGGCAAAAACGCCAAAAAGCATTACGATGACACTATTGCTGAAAATCTGGGTAAGGAAAAGGCACAGGTTTTCTTAATCGTCCGCTCAGCAAGTATGCACGGCAGGCGCTTTACCGTATCCAGACGCTACGGTGATGATCCAGTAGTGAAAGATGATAATGGCGCTATCGTACCCTTTACACCTAGTGAACTGATGCCGCGTTTCGAGTGCTTTGGTCAAAACGAAATTTATGAAATCACTCAAGCTGCTAGTGATCAAAGGAAACTTCTTTCCCGATTTCTCCAGTCATCGGATAGCGATCATGAAGCCAGACTCGCTGGCATTAGGAAAAATCTGACAGAAAATCGTCAATCCATTATTACAGCGATCCAAGAAAATTCAGAGATCGAGGCTGATGTCGAGCAGCTTCCTAAGTTGGAGGCAAAGGCAGAGCATTATAAATCGCTCGGCCTTGAAGAAAAGCTAAACATAGTGCCGTTATTGGAGCAACAGCGTCATCTTAGCACAAAGTCCAAGGAAGATATTAGTCGGCTTAGTGACGCTATTGAATCCGCAAGGGAAAGGTTGCCCGATAGCACATATCTTAGTGAAAAAGTACTAGCCGATCTACCAGATGCCTCCATCCTGTGTCAGCAACGTGCCACATTGGACAAGTTGCGCGCAACCGTCGAGCGGCTGCTTAAAGAGGCCATCAATTCAACTCGCCTCGCTCAAGGTGAACACCAAGCACTCGAGACACAGCTGCTGACGCAGGTCCAGCAGCAAGAGGTAGACTTAGAAAAGCACTTCAAGCAAATCCCTGAAAGCCAAGGTAAGTCTGGCCGGGAGATCGGTAACGACTACAAAAGCATCCTTCAGGCTATCGAGCGTATTCAGCCCAAGCAGACCAAGCTCCAACAGCGGCAGGCACAGCTGGATGCACTGTGGAGCGAGCGACAGAGCCTGTTAGCCGAGCTCGGAGATACGCTGAGCGAACGTGCCGCCACTCTCAAACGAGCTCTGAAACGGCTGCAAAGGAAGCTCAGGGGGAAGCTGCAGCTTGATATCAAGGTTGAAGGTGATCGGAAGCCCCTATTGGACTTCCTGAAAAATTGCAAAATTGAAGGCATTGCAGAAAAGCGCTTGGCATGGGTACTAGAGCGTGAAGCCTCTCCTGTGCATTTAGTCAGTGTCGCTCGAAAGGGACGGGATTCTTTGCTTGAGCAGGATTGGGGGATAGTAGCTACGGCTGCCGACGCCTTAGCCAGGCTGCCAGAAAGTA
>Ga0208135_100674_pt1 | contig 18416 bp, 19 predicted proteins | sample AntDeeMetag02WF5_FD_184757 | JGI IMG/M metagenome (GOLD analysis project Ga0208135, IMG submission 184757) | Saline lake microbial communities from Deep Lake, Antarctica - Antarctic Deep Lake Metagenome 02WF5 (SPAdes) (version 2) | ecosystem: Environmental > Aquatic > Non-marine Saline and...
GACGAGTGGGCCGCCTACGTCCACGAGCGCATCGACGAGTTCGGCGATTGAGGCCGGACGACGGCGACCGGGGCGTCTCGTTCGAACTGCTCGTCGGCGACAGCGACACGGCGGCGAAATTTCGAATTGTTCCAGTCGAAACGAAGGGGTTCAGGGGCGGCCGGGCTCCCGCGGACCGTCTCGGGACGATCCGCAGATTACGGACGTCGATGGCCCCGTCACTCCGGATACTCGTTCGGCGGCGCTAACCGCCCCACTTTTTGCCGCAGGGGGTCTGGCCCAACGTAATGGCCGAACTGGAACTCACGGACGACGTGCCGTCGGTCGCCGACGACGGCGTCTGGCTGACCTGCATCGAGTGCGGCGAGGACTTCGCCCCCTTCGACGCCATCCGCTACACCTGCGACGACTGCGACGGGTTGCTCGAAGCGCGCTACGACGACCTGCCCACCTGGGACGACTTCGAAGGCGAGGGCGTCTGGCGCTACAACGCCGCGCTGCCGTTCGAAGAGGGCGTGACGTTGCCCGAAGGACACACGCCGCTACACAAGGTTCCGCGACTCGAAGACGACGTCGGCGTGAACGCGCTGCGGATCAAACACGAGGGGATGAACCCCACGGGCTCGTTCAAGGACCGCGGGATGACCGTGGGCGTCCGGGTCGCCCAGGAGCTGGGCGTGGGTCGGCTGGCCTGCGCGTCGACGGGCAACACCTCCGCCGCCCTCGCGGCCTACGGCGCCCGCGCGGACCTGGAGACGCTCGTCCTGCTGCCGGCCGGGAAGGTCGCGGCCGGGAAAGTCGCCCAGGCGTCGCTCCACGGCGCCCGCATCCTGGAAGTCGACGGCAACTTCGACCAGTGCCTCGACATCGTCCAGGACCTCGCGTCGCGTGGTGAAGCGTACCTCCTGAACTCGCTGAACCCCTTCCGCCTGGAGGGCCAGAAGACCATCGGCCTGGAGTTCATGGAGCAGTTCGTCGCCGACTACGACACCTACCCCGACCGCATCGTCCTCCCCGTCGGCAACGCCGGCAACACCGCGGCGCTGTACAAGTGCTTCCGCGAACTCCGAAAGGCCGGCGCTATCGAGGAGTCCGACGTCCCGAAGATCACCGGCGTTCAGGCCGAGGGCTCGGCGCCGATGGTCGAGGCAATCCAGGAAGGCAACGACGAGGTCCGGCGCTGGGAAGAGGTCGAGACCATCGCGACCGCCATCCGCATCGGCAACCCCGTCAACGCCCCCAAGGCGCTGCCCGGCATCCGCGAGACGGGCGGCACCGCCGTCGCCGTCAGCGACGATCAGATAACGTCGGCCCAGCGCGACCTGGCCGAGGAGGGCGTCGGCGTCGAACCCGCCTCTGCCGCCAGCGTGGCGGGGCTCCGGAAACTCCGCGACCAGGACGTCGTCGATGCCGACGAGAACGTCGTCTGCCTGACCACGGGCCACCTGCTCAAGGACCCCGACGCCGCCGCGAAGGCCGGCGTCGACCCCGAACCCGTCCCCAACGACACCGACGCCGTGCTCGACCACCTGGCCGAGTAACGCTCCAGGTCGACTGGCTCCGGTTCTACTGCGACTGCCGTTTTCTCGGTCTGCACTACTTCTTTGAGTCCACGATGGCGCGCGCTGTCGCGGCCTCCGTGCCGCGACAACGCCGTGCGAGGGACGAGGAGCGTAACGGAGTGAGCACCGCAGTCGGTTGGGGAGGTGTGTGGACGTCCATTGTGCGGTGCGTGCCTGGAGGAATGAAAGGGCGAGGGCCGGTTCGGGAACCCCGGGGCCGCAAGTACCGCAGCGAGGTCCGCGGGACCGAAGCGGCCAGAGGGCTTTCTTTCATTTGTCGCGTCTCTCTTGATTCAGAGAACGAGTTGGAGTCCTCTCAACGAGCACCGCTCATCACCGAAACCAGTCGAACCCGAAAAATCAGAGAATCGCCACACGTAACGGAGAATACACACCATGTGACGAGCGTCCGACGCAGCTTTTTGTAGCCGCGTGTGGTAACCACTAGCGTGTCCTCGAACGCTTCGACCACCGAGAGCATGGTCTCGGCAGAATCAGTCACCGCCCCAGGCATCGCCACCGACGATATCGACATGACCACCACCACGCGCACGCAGTTCGACGTCGAGCGCGAGATCCTCTGTAACTACATCGAAGAACTGGAAGGGGAACTCGTCCGGGAACGCAAGCGCAGAGAGCAGGTCGTCGACCACTACGAGCGACTGCTCGAAACCGAGCGACGGACGGAGAACGAATCTGTCGGTCTGTTCGACCGCCTCTTCTAACGCTTATCCACTCTTTTACGCGCCGTTGAGCGAGATGTGTTTCGTCTCGATGATGCGCTCGTCGTCGTTGAGCCGGGCGAGCACGTCGTCGGTGGGTTCCTCGTCCAGGTTGTACACGGAGAGGGCCTCGCCGCCGATGGTGCCGCGGCCGTTGAACATCCCCGCGATGTTGATGCCGGCCTCGCCGAGCACGGAGCCGATGAAGCCGATGACGCCCGGGGCGTCTTCGTTGCGGGCGACGAGCATGTGGCCGTGGGGGATGGCGTCGACGCGGTAGCCGTCGATGCGGACGATGCGTTCGTCATCGCCGGCGAACTGAGTGCCGCTGACGCTGACACTGTCCTCGCCGTCGCCGACTTCGACGGTGATGAGGCTCTGGAAGTCCTCGTTCTGGTTGGTCTTGGTCTCGGTGACCTCGATGCCGCGGTTCTCGGCGATGCCCTGGGCGTTGACGCCGTTGACGCTGCCGACCAGCGGTTCGAGGACGCCCTTGAGCGCACTGGCGGTGACGAGTTCGACGTCCTCCTCGGCGATGTCGCCGGCGTAGGTGACGTCGACGTGCTCGACGCGGCCGTCGAACAGCTGGACGGCGACCTTGCCGGCGGTCTCCGTGAGGCCGATGTAGGGCCGGATGCGGCCGAAGACGGACTCGTCGACGGAGGGGGCGTTCAGCGCGTTGACGACCGGTTCGTCGTCGAACGCCGCGATGATCTGGTCGGCGGTCGAGGTGGCGACGCCCACCTGGGCGGCCTCGGTGGAGGCGCCGAGGTGCGGGGTCACGATGACGTCGTCGACGTCCAGCAGCGGGCTGTCCTCGGAGAGGGGCTCCTCGGCGAACACGTCGATGGCGGCGCCCCTGAGGATGCCGTCCTCGACGGCCGCGGCGAGGGCGGGCTCGTCGATGATGCCGCCGCGGGCGCAGTTGATCACGTAGCCGTCTTCGAGTTGGGCGAGTTCCTCCTCGCCGATCATGTTCTCCGTCTCGGGGGTGAGCGGCGTGTGGATGGTGAGGAAGTCGGCGGCGTCGAGGCAGTCGTCGAGTTCCTCGACGAGTTCGGCGTTGAACTGCTCGGCGCGCTCCTCGCTAATGTAGGGGTCGAAGGTGACGATATCCATCCCGAGGTTGCCGAGGCGCTTGGCGACCTCCTGGCCGACGCGGCCGAAGCCGACGACGCCCAGGGTCTTGTTGTTGACCTCGGTGCCGAGGTAGTCGCCCTTGGCCCACTCGCCCTCTTTCAGGCGGTGATGGGCCTGCGGGATAGAGCGGGCGGTGGCAAAGGCCATCGCGACGGAGTGCTCCGCGGCGGCGCGGACGTTGCCCTCCGGCGCGTTGGCGACGATGACGCCGTGGTCGGTGGCGGCGTCGATGTCGATGTTGTCGACGCCGATGCCGGCCCGGCCGACGATGACGAGGTCCGGCGCCGCGGCCAGCACCTCCTCGGTGACTTCGGTGCCCGAACGGACGATCAGCGCGTTGGCGTCGGCGACGGCGTCAAGCAGTGCCTCCCCTTCCACGTCGTAGGCAGTCTCGACGTCGTGGCCCGCCTCCCGCAGGCGGTCGAGACCCGCGTCAGCGATCGGATCGGTAACGAGTACGTTCATGTCCGGGGACTCACTTCGGGAAGGCATAACGCTTGTTTTCTCGGTGTGAACGCCGGCCCACGACGTACTCGGTCCCGAGTACCTTCGGTTCGGTGACCGACGAACGCGCCGCCCACCTCCCTCGCCGACCGACGATCCCCAACGCAGTCGCTGACGAGAGAGGAAGTCGGGGACGGGATCGATCCGTCCGCGAAAAACGTGAAACCGAGTTACCGCCAGGCCGGTAGCGAGGCGGCCTCGTCGAGGGGGAGCGTCAGATACGCGCCGTCCGTGCTTACGTCGGCGATGATGAACGTGTCCTCCTGGCCGGCTTCGACGGAAGCCATGACGTCTGCATCGGTTGCCGCCTCGGTCTTTGCTACCGTGTTCGACTCCATGTATGACAATGTGTAACACCCATATATAAGAATATCGAAATCCGGGGACGCGGGAAAGTTTTGCGTCAGACGCACGGCTGACTCGAGGGCATTTCGCGGTAATAGATGCCCAGAACGGGCTCCAGTACCGTCGTGTGAAGTGGTAACAAACCAGACCGTCACTCGCGCACGTTCGGTGATCAATTATCATCGGGTCGTGAACCTGAGCGCGGAGCAGTTGGGGTGCGGTCGGCACAAGCGCAGCACCCGGTCGCGAGCGAAGCGAGCGACCGGTCTTTTTTCGCCACCGGGAGAGCAAGCTCTCCCGAGCCCACACTCGCTTCGCTCGCGTGGACCACCTTTTTCGAGGAGGGTTCCCGCAGGGCGCTCGTAGAGCGCCCGAGGAAACCCGACGTTCACGAGAGCGGAGCTCTCGTGCAGTCGTCCGAAAGACTACGTCTTTCGGGATGACGAGAGACCGGAGGTCTCTCGAACCACCCATCAGAAATCTTCGATTTCTGAGGACGACGAAAAAGGTGGAACGGTTAGGACTTTGTACGTGGGGGCGGTGAATCGCAACATGAACGTCGCAGACGCCATGACGCCCCGCTCGGAGGTCGTAACCGTCGAGATTCCGGGCACCCGCGCCGACGTGCTGGAGTACCTCCAGGAGCGCAAGTTCTCTTCGGTTCCGATCATCAAGCAGACCGACGACGGCGAACAGTTCCGCGGACTGGTCTCCCGCGAGTCGCTGATCGAACAGCCCGACGAGGACCAGCTGGCGCTGCTCATCGAGGAGACGCCCACCGTCACCGCGGACGCGAGCATCGAACACGTCGCGGCCGTGATGGCCGCCGAGGGAGCGCGCCGGGTCCCCGTCGTCGACGGGAAGCTCGAAGGGATCATCACCGTCACGGACGTCATCCGCGCCATCGCGACCGGCAACGCCGACGGCGAGACCGAGGTCGGCGAGCTCGCCCGTCGGTACGTCAACTGCGTCTACGCCGGGACGCCCCTGCCCGTCGCCGAGCAGGAGCTGTTCCACGCCGACGTCCCCTACGGCGTCGTCCTGGACGACGACGGGGAGACCTGCGGGATGATCACCGAGGTCGACATCATCGACGTCGCTCGCGTCGTCGAAGGAGAGGCCCAGACCGGCGACTCGATGGCCAGTGACGACGACGACTGGAAGTGGGAGTCGATCAAGGCGGTCGGGAGCCGCTACATGCCGACCCGGAACGTGGAGATCCCGGCCAAGCCGGTCCGCGAGTTCATGACGGCGGATCTGGTCACCGTCGGGGAACGCCGGACCGCCCGGGAAGTCGCCCAGATGATGATCGAGAACGACGTCGAGCAGATCCCGCTGGTCTCGGGCGACCAGCTCGTCGGCATCGTCCGGGATATGGATCTCCTGGAGGGGCTATGACGGACGGCGCCGACGGCACCACCCTCGTCGAACTCGCCAAGCGCCGCGGCTTCTTCCTCCAGTCGGCGGGCGCCTACGGCGGCGTCTCTGGCTTCTACACCTTCGGTCCCCAGGGCGCGGCGCTGAAACAGGCCATCGAGGACACCTGGCGCGACCGCTTTACCATCCGGGAAGGGAACGTGGAGGTCGACGCCCCGACAGTGATGCCCGAGGCCGTCTTCGAGGCCTCTGGCCACCTCGACGGCTTCGACGACATGCTCGTCGAGTGCCCCGACTGTGGCGAGAGTCACCGCGCCGACCACGTCATCGAGGACGGGACGGACCTGGAGGACGCCGAGGCCCTCCCCGTCGAGGAGGTCGAGGAGCTCATCGCCGAGTACGAACTCGTCTGTCCGAACTGCGGCGCCGGCCTCGCCGGCCAGGCCGTCGAGGACTTCAATCTGATGTTCGCGACGAACATCGGCCCCGGGGACGCCTCGCCGGGCTATCTGCGCCCCGAAACCGCCCAGGGCATCTTCATCGAGTTCCCGCAGCTGGCCGAGTACGCTCGCAACCAGCTCCCCTTCGGCGTCACCCAGATCGGTCGGGCCTACCGGAACGAAATCTCCCCCAGGAAGTCGCTCCTGCGGGTCCGTGAGTTCACCCAGGCCGAACTGGAGCTGTTTATCGACCCCGAAGAGGACGAACCCGACCTCGGTCCCGTCGCCGACGTGACGGCACCGTTCTACCCGGCCACCGAGCAGGCGGCCGACGACGGCGAACCGTACGAGGCCACCGTCGGCGAGATGGTCGACGACGGGACCATCGGCAAGCCGTGGATCGCCTACTACCTCGGCGTCGCCAGGGAGTGGTACGAGCGTATCGGCGTCGACATGGACCGATTCCGCTTCCGCCAGCACCTCTCGGGCGAGCGGGCCCACTACGCCGCGGACTGCTGGGACGCCGAGGCCGAGGTCGACGGCGACTGGATCGAACTCGGCGGCTTTGCCTACCGCTCGGACTACGACCTCTCGAAGCACGACGAGTACTCCGACGACGACTTCACGGTGTTCACGCAGTACGACGAGCCGATAACCACCGAGCAGGCGCTCGTGGACCCGGACATGAGCTACCTCGGCCCGGAGTTCGGCGGCGCGGCACAGGACGTCGCCGACGCGCTGGCGAACCTCGCGGAGCGGAATCCCGCGGCCTTCGAGGACGCCGGAGAAGACGGCGAGGTTACCGTCGAAGTGGACGGGGAGGACCACGCCATCCCCGTCTCCCAGACCGACTTCCGGGTCGAGGAGGTCACCGAATCGGGCGAGCACATCACGCCCCACGTCGTCGAGCCGTCGCTGGGTATCGACCGGGCGCTGTACACCGTCCTCGACCACACCTACCGAGCGGACGAGGTCGACGGCGAGGAGCGGGCGTTCCTCGAACTGCCCGCCGAAGTCGCGCCGACGACCGTCGGCGTCTTCCCGCTGATGGACCGGGACGGACTGGGTGAGAAAGCCCAAAACGTCGCCCGCGAGTTGCGCGAGGCGGGCCTCTCGGTCACCTACGACGACGCCGGCGCCATCGGCCGGCGCTACCGTCGCCAGGACGAGGTCGGCACGCCCTTTTGCATCACCGTCGACTACACCACCCTCGGGGAGGGCCGGGACGACGACGATGGAGAGCCGGGGACCGTCACCGTTCGCGAGCGCGACACCACCGCACAGCGGCGGATTCCGCTCGATGCACTGACCGAGACGCTGACCGCGCTGCGGGACGGCGACCTGTCGTTCGACGACCTCTGAGGCGATGGCCGAGGAACTGAAGCGCCGGCTGGTCCACGCCAGCGGCACACTGGTCCCGCTCATCGCCATCGTCGATCCGTCGCAGTGGGGGCTCGTCCAGGGGCTGTTCGTCGCCGGTGCGGTCGTCGCCGTCGTGCTCGAAATCGTCCGGCTCTACGTCGGCCTCGACTGGGTCGTCTACGACCGGCTCACGCGCGAGTACGAACAGGACAACCTGGCGGGCTACGCGCTGGCACTGATCAGCGTGGCCGTCGTCGCCGTCGCCTTCGACCAGTCAGTCGCCATCCCGGCCATCCTGATGCTCACCATCGGGGATCCGATCAGCGGTCTCCTGGGATCGGGCGAACTGCGGACCGCCAAGCAGGCCTACGTCCTGCTGACGATGTTCGGCGTCTGTCTGCTCATCGCGGCGGGGCTGGGCGTCCCGACGGTCCCCGCGGTACTGGGCGCGCTGGCCGCGACGGCCGCCGACGGGCTCAAACCCGTCGTCGCGGGCTACGTCATCGACGACAATCTCACCATCCCGCTGGCGGCGGCGGTGGCGATAGCAGCGGGGATCCGATATCTCCCGACGCTTGCGTGAGCGAGTGGCCGTCACTCGCCGGTCAGGTCGGCAACGAGCGGCGCGAACGAGTCTGTTATCCGGTCGGCGTGCTGGATCATCACGGTCCCGAGGACGCTCATCGCGAGCACGTACCCGACCGTGAACGCGGGGACGACGTCCGCGAGTTCCCCGCCTGCACCGGCCGCGAGCGCGGCGATGACGAGCGAGAACTCCGCGCGCGGGACGAGACCGATGCCGGTCCGGAGCGACCGGGTGGGCGTGAGGCCGTAGACGCGGCCGCCGATGGTGCCGCTGACGAGTTTGGTTCCGGTGGTGAGGACGACGGCGACGGCGAGCAGGGCGGCGACGCCGGCCAGCACCGTGACGTCCGTCGTCAGCCCGATGGCGAAGAAGAAGACGGCGGCGAACAGATCCCGGACCGGGGCGACGACGTCCTCGATGCGCTCGGTGTGGGGCGTCTGGCTGAACGCGGTCCCGACGAAGAAGGCGGCGACGGCCTCGCTGACGCCCGTCGCGAGCGCCGCGCCGGCGACGAGCGTCGTCGCGCCCAGGACGTGCAACAGGAACAGTTCGTCGTTCGGCAGGTTGAAGGCCCGCTCGACGTACTCGGTCCCGTACCACGCGACGGCGGCGACGAGTCCGAGGAACGCGAACGCCCGGGCGACGTCCGTCGCCGCGCCCGCCAGGCCACCGGAGCCGGTCAGCAGCGCGGCGACGATGGCGAGGTACACGGCGATGACGATGTCTTCGAAGACGAGCGTGCCGAGGATCGGTTCGGCCTCCGGGTTCGCGACCCAGCCACGGTCGATGATCGACTTCGTGACGACGGCCGAAGAGGAGATGTAGACGACACCGGCGATCAGCAGCGTCTCCAGGGGCGTCCGGCCGAAGAGGATGCCCAGCGCGACGCCAGCGCCGAAGTTCAGCAGGAAGTCGACCGTGCCCGCCTTGGTTATCCGCTTCCGGTCGTCCAGTAGCTGGCCGACGCTGAACTCCAGCCCGAGAAAGAAGAGGAGAAAGACGATACCGAGTTCGGCGGCGACCGCGACGAACTCGCCGTAGGCGACGAGCTGGAGCGAGACCCCTCCCACCTCCGTTGGCCACTCCGGGCCGACGAGGATGCCCGCGACGATGTAGGCGGGGATCACCGACAGGCCGACGCGGTTGGCAGCCAGGCCGGCGAGTGCGATCGCTGCCAGGGCGATTCCGACCTCGACGAGTGACGCCGCCATCAGTCCCCGATCAGCTCCGACAGGACCGACTGCTCCTCGCGCGAGCCCAGCGTGACGAGCACGTCACCGGACTCGATCGTCGCGTCGGGGCCGGGATTGGGGATGGTCTCGTCGCCGCGCTGGATCGCCATCACCGATACCCCGGTCCTGTTGCGGATGTCGCAGTCGGTGATGCTCTGGCCGACGACCGGCGCGTCGGCCCCGACCTCGGTCCACTCGATGATCGCCTCCCCGAGCGGCACCTCCACCTCGTCGAGTTCCACCGGCTGGAAGTACGCCCCCTCCAGAATAGACCCGAGCTGTCGGGCCTGCTTGCCGGTCAGCGAGAACAGCTGTTCGCTGTCGGCGTCCGGGTCGGGGCGCCTGTAGACGTCCCGCTTCCCGTCGTGGTGGATGATCACCACCAGCCGCTCGTTCCCGTCGACCTCGAGTTCGAACTTGTGGCCGACCCCGGGGACCTCCGTCTCGTAGATAGTCACGTTTCGGGGTTCGTGCCTCCCGTTATTAAGCGATAAGGTCACTCCAGCGGTCCCACCGGCCCCAGCAAGCTTAAGCCCGCGACTCACGATTCGGTGCGTATGCTCGTCGAGGTGCTCGTCGGTGCCGTCGTCAGTCTCGCCCTCCTCGTCGTCATCGTCGGATACGCGGTCCGTCGGAGTCCCCAATTGTTCGTCGCCGAGCGACTGGCCGAGAAGGTGTACGAGGACGACGAGTAAGGAGAGATGGGTGAGAGTGCCGTTTGAGACGATACGGGCCGGTTCTTTCGGTGACTTCCCGGTTCTCGCACTGGTCAGTACAGGTGAAGGACGTATCGATTGGTGGGTGTGCTCGAGAAGCGACGGACGATACCGCAAACACCTCGAAAGCCCTCGGTCCGCTCGCGCGTTCTGTGCGGCATATCCTCGCTCCTCCGTCGCTCGGATAGGGGCCGCGCAGAACGCGCCACCTGCTCTCGCCCTTTCATTCCTCCAGGACCGCTTTGCTCGCGCGATGGAACGCGCTCGCGCTTGATGCCCCACTCCTCCCCGGATTCGGCGCGTCGCTCACGGCTGCGCCGTTCGCGCGATAGGTGGCGCTTCGCGCCACCCTGTCCGCGCCGAATCACGCTTCCTTTCGCAACCGCACGGCCGGGAGCGGAGCGGTCGCGAAGCGACCGCGTTTGCTCGAACGGCGAAGCCGTGAGAGCGCGTTTCATCGCGCGACCAGGGGAAGGGCAGGGCTGCGGTGCCGTGCCTGGAGGACTGAAAGGGCGAGGCGGGCCCCGGGAACCCGGGCGAAGTAAGCACCGGAGCGAAGTCGTTCGAAAGGCGCGGAGCGCCTTTCGTGATGATGAGAGAGCGAAGCTCTCTCGAACCACGAGGAGCGCAGGTGGGCCGCGGGATTCTCGTGAGCGGAGCGAACGAGAGCTCGAAAGACGAGCGAAGCGAGTCTTTCGGTGCCGGAGCCCGCCGAGGGCTTTCTGGCTATTGTTGTCACCGTTTCTTCCAGCGATTCAGTCACGAACACACCATTCAAATCACACACCCACTCAAACACACAGAACCCATACCGACAGCTCTACTTTCACCACGCTACGCGAACCCTTAAACTGGGAGAGGGCGAACCACCGACCGGATGGCCCAGTCCGACGCCGAGTACGAGGGCGAGTACGTCGAGCACCCGCGCATCACACCGGAGATGCTCGAGAAGCGCCGCTACCAGACCGAACTGGCCGAGGCGGCGCTGCGCGACCACACCCTCGTCTGTCTGCCGACCGGACTGGGCAAGACGACCGTGAGCCTGCGAGTGACAGCCGAGCGACTCGAAGACGCTGCCTGGAAGTCGCTCCTGCTGGCCCCGACCAAGCCGCTCGTCCAGCAACACGCCGATTTCTACCGCGAGGCGCTGACGATCCCCGACGACGAAATCGTCGTCTTCACCGGCGACGTCCGCCCGGACTCGCGGGCCGACCTCTGGGAGGACGCCCGCGTCGTCATCGCGACGCCGCAGGTCGTCGAGAACGACCTGGTGGGCAACCGCATCTCGCTCGCCGACGTCGTCCACTGCACCTTCGACGAGTGCCACCGGGCCTCCGGCGACTACGCCTACAACTACATCGCCGAGCGTTACCACGCCGACGCCGACGACCCCCTGGTTACGGGGATGTCCGCCTCGCCCGGTGGCGACGAGGAGGAGATCCTCGAAGTCTGTGAGAACCTGGGCCTCAACGAGGTGACGGTGATGACCGAGGCCGACGCGGACGTCGACGAGTTCACCCACGACACCGACGTCCAGTGGGAGCGCGTCCAGCTCCCCGAGGAAGTGATCGAGATCCGCGACGCGCTCAACGAGGTCGTGAAAGACCGCCTGACCAAGCTGAAGGAACTGGGCGTCGCCTCCTCGACCTCGCCGGACGTCTCCGAGCGAGACATCCAGGGGATGCAAGCGGAGTTGCGCAAACTGATGGACAACGACCAGTCCGAGGGGTACAGCGGGATGAGCCTGCTTGCCGAGATCAGAAAGCTCCGGACCGCCGTCACCTACGTCGAGACCCAGAGCGTCGAGGCGCTGAACCGATACTTCGACCGCCAGCGCGAGGCCGCCCGCTCGTCCGGGGCGTCGAAGGCCGACCAGCGCCTCGTCAGCGAACCGAAGGTGAAGGAGGCGATGCGCAAGGCCGACTCGTACGACGACCTCCACCCGAAGTTCCGCCAGACGCGGATGCTGCTGGCCCAGACGCTGGGCATCGAGAACGGCGAGCGCGTCATCGTCTTCACCGAATCGCGTGATACGGCCGAGACGCTCGTCGAGTTCCTCGGCAACCACTTCGCGGTCCAGAAGTTCGTCGGCCAGAGCGACACCGACGGGAGCGATGGGATGACCCAGACCGAGCAACAGGAGACCCTCGACCGGTTCCGCGCCGGCGAGTTCGAGGTACTCGTCTCGACGTCTGTCGCCGAGGAGGGCCTGGACGTCCCCGAGGTCGACCTCGTCCTGTTCTACGAACCCGTCCCGACCGCCATCCGCTCCATCCAGCGCAAGGGGCGGACCGGGCGCCAGACGTCGGGCAAAGTCCACGTCCTGCTGGCCGAGGACACCCGCGACGAGGCGTACTTCTGGAAGTCCCGACAGGACGAGAAGCGCATGGAACGGGAGCTCCGGGAGCTGAAGTCCGCCGCCGCCGAGATCAAATCGGAACTCGGTGACGACCAGGCCGGGCTGGACGAGTACGAAAATCGAAAGGACGACGACAGGTCGTCGACCGAAACGAACGGCGAAGACGCCGATAGCCGTAGTAAGGAGGATCCTACCGACGCCGAAAACACCACCGCTTCTGGTGGAACCGACGACGCCCCAGAACGGCCCATAGATACCCATACGGGCCGGAACGCAGACGAAGGAAAGGGGGTTGAAAAAAGCGACTCGGCGGGAGGCGACGGGCAGGCCGGCCTCGACGCCTTCGCCGGGACCGACCGGGCAGATCAGTCGAACGCGCCGGACGGCGATGGCGACGCTGACGGTGGTGATGCGGGGGACACAGAAGGGACGTACCCCGAACCACACGCCGAGGGCGAGGAAACCGTCGAAATCGTCGCCGACCAGCGCGAACTCGATGCAACCATCGCGCGGGACCTCTCGACGCGGGATGGGATCGAGACGCGACTGGAGACGCTGGCCGTCGGCGACTACATCCTCTCGGACAGAGTCTCGGTCGAGCGCAAGACCGTCAGCGACTTCCTCGACACCCTGACGGGCGGCGACCGCTCGATGTTCGAGCAGATCGGCGACGCCGCCCGCAACTACGCCCGCCCGGTCGTCGTCATCGAGGGCGGGGACCTCTACGGTGCGCGGAACGTCCACCACAAGGCTATCCAGGGGGCGCTCGCCTCGCTGGCCGTCGACTTCGGCGCGAGCATCCTCCGGACGTCCGACGAGACGGAGACGGCGGACCTCCTGGAGACCATCGCCCGCCGCGAGCAGGAGACCGGCGACCGGGAGGTGGACGTCCACGGCGAGAAGCAGTCCCGGACGCTCCCCGAACAGCAGGAGTACGTCGTCTCCTCCGTCGCGGAGGTCGGCCCGGTCACTGCCCGGACGCTGCTGGAGCACTTCGGGAGCGTCGAGGCGGTGATGACCGCCGACGAGGACGACCTCATGGCCGTCGACGGCGTCGGCGAGGTCACCGCCTCGCGGATCCGCGAAGTCGTCGCCAGCGGCTACGAAGGGTAAATTCGCCTACTGTTGTGGCAAGTTTAATGGTCGTTCAGTATAGACAAATATCGGGGGTCAGGTGTGAGTACACCGACATATCAAGTGGGGGAATCGTTCGAGTTCGCACTGTCGGATACAGGTGCGGGTGGAGAAACGCGTACGGCGACGGAACTGGCGGGGAGTCACGACTACGTCGTCGCCGTACTGTTACGTGATCACTACTGTCCGCGGTCCCGCCAGCTCGTGCAGTCACTGGCCGCGGCCTACGAAGAGCTCGCCGGCCGTTCGACGGCCGTCGTGCCCGTCCTGCCGGACTGCCCGGAACGGGCGTCCGTCTGGCAGCGGCGCTACGACCTGCCGTTCGGACTGCTGACCGACCCGAAGTCTGTGGCAGACGACGGGAACGCGTTCGACGCGTTCGAGCCGTTCCAGCGGCTCCTCCCGGCGTGTCCCGGGTCGGTGCTGTTCGAGTCAGACGGCGATCAGCTCCGGTTCGTCCGGACGGTCCAGACCGACAGGGCAAGCGACGCGTCCGCCGTGGACGCCGTGCTCGCGGCCATCGACGAGCACGCGACAGACAGCGTCGTCGACCCGGTCGGCACCGGACCGGACGCGGAAGCAGCCGGTGACGGTTTCTGAAGCCGGTGACGACGTCGTCCGACCGCGGTAACTGACCGCCGTCGGCGCGTCGGCTCTCTTCGGACCGCTAGTACCCAGCCGCTTCGAGCGTCTCGGCCGCCTCGCGTGCGGTTTCGAGGTGTTCGCGGGTCTGTCGTGGCGTCTCCGCCGCGGCCGCGAGCCGCGCGTGGCGCTCGACGGTCTGGGCGAGGACGACCTGCGCCTGACTGAGGTGCTGACCGACGGTGTCGCTCGAGGGCGTCCCGGTCGGTTCGCCCACGCCGGCGTCGGCGGACTGCGGGCCGGACCTCGACGGCCCCTGGTCGGCGTCCACTGGCGCCGTCGGGTCGGCTGATGGGACCTGCTGGACGGTCTCGTCACGGCCGAGGCCCTGATCGGTAGCCTCCTGCGGTTCGTCTGCAGACCGGTCCGCGATGGCCTCGCGCGCCTGATCCGCCGCCGACTGGTCGGCCCCCGACCGGCTCGATTCCGTCGCCTCGTCGCTCCCGAACTGGACGGTGGCGTCGTCACTCGGACTGGTCACCTCGATGTTGTCGGGCCGGGCGTCGCCGTTCGCCGCGGGACGGTCGCCGGATTCGGTGGTCTCCGCGTCGTCGTCGGCCCCTCCCTCGGCGTCCGCCCCACCGCGGTCGCCGCGGTCGATCGGCTTCTGGCAGGTCGGACAGAACTCCTGGCCGTCGTAGCGGAAGATGGGGTCGCCGCAGTCCCCGCAGTGGGCGTTGGTCATCGTCGCGCCCTTCAGGAGGAGTTCGCTCATCTGCTCGGTTGTCTTCCGGCGTTTCTCGTCCTGTTCGTACTTCTCGCGTAACTTCTCGCGTTCGGCTTCCTTGTCGAAGTCGCTCATACGAAACGTGTGGCCGCGCGGCAGAAAAGGGTTTGCGGGAGAAGGTTCATCGGCCTGTTCGTCGTATGACCGGCCATGTCACTCGTCGGCGCCGCCATCGTCTTCCTCGTCGGCTACGTCTCCGGCCGGGTCACCCTGTGGCTCGCGGGCCTCGCCGCGGTCGTCGCGCTCGTCCTCGCGGTCCTTGGGCTGGCCGCCCCAGCACCCGTGACGAACGTCGTCGACGACGTCCTCGCGGCGTACTACCTCGGGAACGAACTGCTCTTCCTCTCCGGATTCCTGTTCGGCGTCGCCCACGACCAGTACGAACACGAGGAGTAAGTCGGCCGGTCGCGACACCGTCGCGGACGGAGCGAACCCCGCGAGCGAGCGTGCGAACTAGTGGCACTCCGACACCCTTTTCGTCCGTCCGGACGCGTTGTGAGACGCTATGACAAAGGTAAGCGTCGTCGGCGCGGCGGGCACCGTCGGTGCCGCTGCGGGGTACAACATCGCCCTGCGCGACATCGCCGACGAGCTCGTCTACGTCGATATTCCGGACCAGGAGGACGTCACGGTCGGACAGGCTGCGGACACGAATCACGGGGTCGCCTACGACTCCAACACCACGGTCAGGCAGGGCACCTACGAGCACACCACCGGCTCCGACGTCGTCGTCATCACGGCCGGCATCCCGCGCCAGCCCGGCCAGACCCGCATCGACCTGGCGGGCGACAACGCGCCCATCATGGACGACATCGGTTCGTCCATCGCCGAGCACAACGACGGCGACTACGTCACCATCACGACGTCGAACCCCGTCGACCTGCTCAACCGCCACCTCTACGAGACCGGCGCGCGCTCGCGCGAGCAGGTCATCGGCTTCGGCGGCCGCCTGGACTCGGCCCGGTTCCGCTACGTCCTCTCTGACCGATTCGACGTCCCCGTGCAGAACGTCGAAGCGACCATCCTGGGCGAGCACGGCGACGCCCAGGTCCCCGTCTTCTCGAAGGTCCGCATCGACGGCCGCGACCCCGACTTCTCCGCGAACGAGCGCGAGGAGATCCTCGAGGACCTCCAGGAGTCGGCGATGAACGTCATCGAGCGCAAGGGCGCCACCGAGTGGGGCCCGGCGACCGGCGTCGCCCACATGGTCGAGGCCGTCGTCCGCGACACGGGCGAGGTGCTCCCCGGCTCTGTCGTCCTCGACGGCGAGTACGGTCACGACGGCACCGCCTTCGGCGTCCCCGTCAAGCTCGGATCGAACGGCGTCGAGGAGGTCGTCGACTGGGATCTCGACGACTACGAACAGGAGCTGATGGCCGAGGCGGCCGACAAGCTCGCCGAGCAGTACGAGAAGATTAGCTGAGCGCGTCGCGGTACCGTCGCGAGGCGTCGCGGTACCGTCGCGAGCAGATCGTTTTTCACGTGGACCCGTCGTCGGTGAGCAGCCGATCCGCGTCCTCGCGGTCCAGCAGGTCGTCGGCGAGGTCGTCACCGAGGAGCGCGGCCCACTCTTCGAGGTGTCGAGGCTCTCGGTGCATGGTGGTTGTGTCGAACGAATGGATCGAATATAACGATTGTGCCCGCAGAGGAAGGGTCCCGGTAGTCCGGGGTCGGTCAGTCCCGGAAGTTCTCGGGGACCTGGATGGAGTACCGGCCGTCTTCCTGGAGTGCAACGATGTACTCCTCGCGGTCGTACAGCTCCATCAGGTTGAGTTCGTACTGGCCGGGGCTGAGCACCTTGATGCTCTCGAACTGGTCGTTCAGTTCGGCCCGCAACTCTTCGAGGTCGGGCCTGTCGCGAGAGTCGGCCTGTTCGGTGGCCTGCTCGTCCGTCGACGGGCCATCGGCGGTGTCGCTGGTTTCGGTGGCCTGGGCGGCGTGGCCCGCGGGCACCGACGCCTCGGCAGCCGGTTCGGGCTCGGTTGGCGTCGGCGCCGCACCGCCGTCATCCGATTCGTCGTTCGTCTGGACGGGTCGGAATCGGTGTTCCGTGTCGCCGGTGGTCCCGGAGGGAAGTTCGTCGGGCGAGACGATGTCGCTCCGGGCGCTGGCCTGGGCGGTGTCCTCTTCCGTGGTCGGGACGCCGTCGTCCCCGCCGAGGGGGTCCGGGTCGGGCGCGCCGACCGAGGGTTCCTCTTCGTCGGAACCGCTCATCAGGTCGCGAACGGTGGCGGCGGTCTTGCCGACCGTGCGGGCCACGGAGGAGGAGCCCGCCGGGTCCGGTGGGTCAGCGGGCTCCGGTGGTTCAGCGGTCGTGTCGACCGACGCGTCCGAGCCCGCGGGTTTGAACTGGAACTTGTTGCCGCCGCAGTCCGGACAGCCCGAGAGCATCTCCTTGGACCCGTCGTCGAACACGCGCGAACAGTCCGTACACTGGTGTGGCATTATTTCCGGGAGACGAGCGCGCTGATGAGGGTTTCGTCCTTGTGCAACGTCTCGATCTGGTTGGCCGGGCCGATGACGGTGAGTTTCTTCGTCGACTCGTCCGACCCCATCAGCCGCTCGAAGATGCCGCTTTTCGAGGAGCTAGATTTGGGGTAGGTCTCGATCTCGATGCCGTTGAACTCGTCGGGGCTGATCTCCGTCATCGTCACCTCGATGAGCCGGGACTCCTCGTCGGGCGAGAGTCCCTCCTCGAGGACGACGATGTTGCCGTCGCGGACGCCGTCGAGAATCATCCGGATCTTCTCCATGGACGTCAGTCCGTCCATGCGTTCGCCGCTGATGAGGTCGATCTGGACGCCCTCTTTTGATTTCATTTCTGCCATGTGCTATCCTCCGAAGTACTCCGCGATCTTGTCGTAGACCTCGTCCATGTTGTCGCCCTCCAGCGCCGAGAGCGGAATCGTCTCGTGCTGGGGGAACGCGTTCGAGATGCGCTGGACGCTGGAATCCTCCAGATCCGTCTTGTTCGCGAGAATGAGGACCGGGAGGTCCTGGCTCTCGATGATACCGATGAGCATCGTGTTGACCTGGGTGAACGGATCCGTCGAGGAATCCAGGACGTAGATGACGCCGTCGACGTCCTCGCGGAGCCAGTGCATCGCTTCCGCGACGCCTTCGGTGGCCTCGCGGGAGCGACGCACGGCGTCGTCCTTCTCCATGTCGTGGTCGAGGAACTCCTCGTAGTCGACCTTCGTCGTCACGCCGGGCGTGTCGACGATGTCGATGGTGACGGTCTTGCCGTCACGCTCGATCTCCACGTCCTCCTTCCGGCGGGCGCGCCGGGTCTCGTGGGGAACGTGGCTCTCCGGCCCGACGGCGTCGCCGGTCCAGTCGCGAGCGATTCTGTTGGCCAGGGTCGTTTTCCCAGCGTTCGGCGGGCCGTAGATGCCGATACGCTTGGGGTCCTCTTCCGAGAACAGGCTCGATGCAGCCCGTGATATACTGTCTCTGAGGTTTGTTAGCAGTCCCATCCTCTATCCTCCCGCCGAACGTGCGTATTCGGTGGTGTAAGCGTTGTACACAGTCGTACTCACTTAAGGCTACGTCAGACAACTGTAACAAT
>Ga0208135_100675_pt1 | contig 18411 bp, 16 predicted proteins | sample AntDeeMetag02WF5_FD_184757 | JGI IMG/M metagenome (GOLD analysis project Ga0208135, IMG submission 184757) | Saline lake microbial communities from Deep Lake, Antarctica - Antarctic Deep Lake Metagenome 02WF5 (SPAdes) (version 2) | ecosystem: Environmental > Aquatic > Non-marine Saline and...
CCGCCGACAGCGACAGCTCTCCGTCGATCCGTCCGTAATTCTCTCGTCGAGACCGTCAGTACAACCGCTTCGACACAGAACTCAGGCCGCAGAAACAGCTAGCCGAGGATGCTTTGTGAGGTACTGATTATCAATAACTAATATCCGCTCGTTGGTTCGGGACAAATAGTAGTTGACCAAGTGGGAACCGATGAAGCCTGCACCACCCGTCACAAGAAGAGTCATGTTCTGTTTATCTCCTGTTCCCCCCGATACAAGGATTTGGCCTTTTCAGTTGGAGATTCGTAAACCAGGTTAAGAAATTCTGGGAGAATTCGTTCGAACTATCCTCTGATTTACCAACAACGTACTTCCTATTATCGTTCGGTGGAAGCACAAATGTCTATACGATTGCGGTTTGAATTACGTATCATGTCGGAAACTGCATTTAGTCTCGGTCCATTAACGGTATCTTTCTCTGAGGACCCTTTCTGCTGTAATACGTTAGAGACGATGTATGGTGATTTCCCCGAATCATCATCGAATGCTGATATTCAAGTGACAGGCTATAACTGGAGAGAGACTAAGATTCCGCCCAACTGTATAGTAAGGGCGAGTGACCAGATTTCAGTCGATGATAATCTGCACCGTGTAGACGAAGTTCATTCATATAGCTCGCCACAAAAATGGATTATTGATAAGATAGGCCAACGTGGATATGCACTTTTAATTGATGGATGGAATAAAGAGACACTGTCGGTTGATGTATACTACGATGGCAAACTGTATGAGAACACAATGACACCCCTCCGTTATTTTCTCAAATTCAAAGATTGGACCTTTGCCAATTACCGTGACAAGCTTGCAAAGAACTTCGTCTATAATATTTTTGAACCGATCTGTCAGGCTTGGATGCTCAAAAAGGGGGTTACATTTTTACACGCTGGGTCGATCTCAGTTGATGGATATGGCGTTGCTTTGACGGGGTGGGGAGGTGCTGGGAAAACGTCGGCAGCCAGTGCGTTGATCAAACAATCAGACAAAGTAAACTTTCTTAGTGATGACTTAGCAATTATCAATACTCAAGCGGAACTATATCCATATTACAAATCTAGTGTTATATATCCATATAATACCGAGGGCGAAAATATTTCAGAGTCGGATTTTCTTGATGGATTTAGTGACAAGCTACAATGGAATATTCATAAATGGAGAAACGGAAATAAAGGTGTGAGGCGGAGGGTCTCGCCCAAAAAATTATTTGGTGAGCAAGTAGGATCGCCTGGCCCACGGACTTTAGAACAAGTAGTATACCTTAGTCGAGAGAAGCGTGATAAACTTGATCATGAGTCTATAACATCTGAAGAGTTGGCGCGTCGGTCTACAGCGGTCATACTTAATGAACTGGATTGGCTAGTGGAATATAGCTCAACAATCCGTGCAGCTGGCTCAACATCTATTGACCCATATAATATCATTCAAAAGACTGAGAGGATATACCAAGATAGTTTCGACGAAGCCGAGACGGTCTTGTTACGAATCCCGAAGAATACTCCCCCCAATGAGTTAGCTGAATATCTTAAGCAATCCGTTATCGGTACCGGACAAAGCTTCCAAATGGAATGACTTCGATCCTACGGTTACCGAGACAGATTAATTGAATAGTATAATAAGACAGGCTCGTGTTCAACAATGCAATCAATGTCCAGTCCGACAACGACCGAATTATCCCTCAAAGATAAGAATTATCATAACTTCAAGAGCTTCCACCCGATAGTCCGGGGATTTGCAGGTGAATGCACTGGCCGAGTGCTTGATGTGGGATGCGGTCACAAACCCTACCAGGATTGGTTCACAAGTGTATCGGAATATATCGGTTTAGATATTACTACCTTTGAAAATGATCCAGATATATTAGCTGACGGCACAATACTTCCATTTGAATGTAATACATTTGATAATGTTGTCGTTTTTCAAGTTTTGGAGCATATTAAAAATCCAAGGAGCCTATTAGATGAAATAGAAAGAATACTAAAACCAGGAGGCCGTCTTTTTCTCTCAACAAATCAAAGTTGGCCCCTTCATGAGGAGCCACACGATTACTATCGATACACAAGATATGGGTTAAGATATTTGATAAATAGTGCCGATTTGGATCCAGAGGAGATGATCGAAATAGGTAATACACAAATTCGTTCCTGTATCGAATTAAATTATTTAATATCTACCTTTGCAGGTCCTATCTCCCCCCTATTAATTGCACTGGTGAATATGATTTTTTTACCATTCAGGGGAGTGTCATTTCGTGAAGACTATTATAAAACAGGAGTTATCGCTCAAAAGCCATCAAATAAGACTACCTCTTTGAACTAAAATTTATGTTATAAGATATTTTAATATATGCATTATACCCCAGTCTTTAAATGGCATATCTTTTCACCGATTAGAGATTCCAATCCACCACGTGAAATGCTGGTTTTAGTGCTTTTGGCTCTGGTGAATCACTAGACTGCGTCGGTTTCGACCGTCAGAACTAGGAAGTTGAAGCGGGAAATCGCCGATGGTTCATGTCTAAGATTTCCCGCTTCACGAAGAAAGCAGTGCGATTAGCTAAAAATGCTGTTGGTGGGCGAGGCGAAGTCGCCGCCCCCGAAGGGGGTGGCGGCTTCGCCGACTACGCCGTCGTGTCGCTGCACTGTCTGCGGGTTTACCTGGAGAAATCGTACAGGGGATCGCTGGATCTGTTGAGCGAGATGCCGCAAATCCTCGGGGAGATCGGGCTTGAGGCGGCAGATCTCCCGGATCACTCAACGTTAGTCAAGTGGTTTGATAGAATCAAGACCGCACTCTGGCGCGTGCTGCTGCGCCTGTCGGCGCAGCTGCACGAGCCGAGCGGGCACGCTGCCATCGATGCGACGTTCTTTGACCGCGAAAACGCCAGCAAGCACTACTGTCGACGGACGAACTACCGCGTTCAAACGCTGAAAGCGACGGCGCTCGTCGACACGGAAACACAAGCGATCCTCGACGTTCACTATACGACCGGCAAACCCCACGACACACAGCTCGGCTGGCAGGTCGCCCGCCGCAACGCGGGCGACCTGACCAGCCTCGCCGCTGACAAAGGCTACGACTGGATGGAATCACGCGAGAACCTACGCGAAGAGGGTGTGAGACCGCTGATCAAGCATCGCATCTTCCGGCCCATCGACCACGCGCACAACGCGCGGGTCGATGGGCCTCGCTACCGCCAGCGAGCGATGTGTGAGACCGTCTTCTCGACGATCAAGCGCACGCTCGGCGACACCGTGCGTGCGCGACCCTGGTACGGCGAGTTTCGAGAACTCGTGTTGATGTGCCCGGTTCACAACATCAAGCAGACGGTGAACGAGTGAAATCAAGCGACGTCTGGCGATTCACCACGGCCGTGCTTTTATATGAGTGATCTATAAAAGCGTCCCTCTCATATTCCCTGTCTTATTTTGTGATATAGCTGTGTGAACTCTGCCCCAAACATGTTTTCAAATAAACTCATTACACCGAAATACAGTATAATGCCCAAAATAATTAAGAATATGAAATTTAAAACGCTGGTTTCTGCGAGAACGTAGGTGTCTACCGTTATAACACTCCCACCCATAACGATGCTACCTAATAATGGGTAGATAATCAACTTAATCAACTCAACAGCTCGGTCTTGAGTTATTGATAAAACATAGTATATATTAATAGGGGTAGTGACAAATGAGCTTAAAACTATTGCAGAGGCAACGCCGACTAGGCCAAACCACTCTGCAGCAGGATAAATTATAATTGCTATAGCGCCAGTTTTGGTCGCCTGAATCCCAGCTGAAATGTCCGGGCGTCCTACCGATTTGTATACAGACCCCACATTTGCTCCAAACGCACGAATCCCACCCCAAACCGCTAAAACCTGCATCACCGGTATCGCTGGACGCCATTGATCGCCAAGAACTACAGAAACAAACTGTGGGGCGACAGCAGCAATGCCGGCTGCCATCGGGAAGGCTACCGTTGTTGATAGCTGGACAGCCCTACGGAATCCCTCACGAAGTTTCTCGGTATCATTCTGAACCTTCGATAGTGTCGGAAACGCCACGCGTGAAATAACGTGTGTGACCTCAGTCGCAGGGGCATTTGAGAACCGATATGCCAATTGGTAGACGCCAAGCGAACCCGCCGCAAAGAACCAGCCAACGAACGCATCGTCTCCCTGCCCGTAGAGGAAAACAAGGATTGCCGACACAAGTAACCATTTTCCAAAGCCAAACATTTCCTTCCCATATGCGAAATTAAACTCGATATTGGGACGATATTCGTGAATACCGTAGGAGATCACAAACTTCACGAAATTCATCGCTACAATACCAGCCACAAGAGCCCAAACGCTACCGAAGATGAGTGCGATGACGACAGCGACAGTGAGATCAACCAGTCGACCCCCGACTTGATATACGAATTCCTTGTGGAAGTTGAGGTTCTTCTGGAAGTACATCACCGCCGGATTCTGTAAGCTCAAAATTAAAGGGGAGATACCGACGACACGGATAATCGGCTCTGCTTGCGGTTCGCCGAAAAACGCCGCAAGGTACGGTGCTGCGAGAAACGCGACAACCGCGATTCCGAACCCACGGATGATTTTCATTACCCAAGCGGTGTTGAGATAGGCATCCACGTCGTCGTCTTCGTGCTGTATCAACGCCTCATCAAACCCCAGCTTCGAGAACTGCCGAAGTGCCGCAATCGTAAGCAACGCGATTCCGAGAAGGCCGAATGCCGCCGGTGAAAGCAATCTGGCGAGTATAATGACCTTCAGGAGTTGTAAGATACGGTCAGCGACGTTGATTCCAGCCACCCAGATACCACTCTGTATGGCCTGTTCCGCTGTTGAACCGCCCGCAGTAAGACGGTCGTAAACAGTTCGGAGTCGGTCAATCACTCATACCATCGTTCTTCGCCAGTTATCAAATAATCCCCGTTTATCTCCGAGCGTGTAATAGAAAGCATTGAGGGAATCATAGAATTCATTCTATGACTCCCTCAACGAATCAGATACTTTCAAGAGATGAGCGACACCAGTCAAATAGAACCAGCATGAATATTGTCTATTACCTCGATTCTTTCCCCAAGCTCTCAGAGAGCTTCGTGCTCAATGAGATCTACGAGTTAGAACAAAACGGGCACAATGTCGCAGTTTGTGCGTTGAATAATCCCGACGAAGACATCATCCACCAAGAGTTCGATGAGTTGGAGATTCCAATCAACTACATTCGCAGACCCTCGGTTACGGATGTGACAGAACTCTTCTCAACGAAAGCGCTACATCCTCGTATTCTCAAGAACACGTTCTATCGCGCCCCACCGAAGAATCATGCCGCAAATCTGTTCCGGGCAAAGGAATGTATCGAATTCGTCGATTCACTTGATTGGGAGCCTAATCATTTCCATTCACATTTTGCATCTCGCTCAAATTTTGGAGCCCAATACGCCTCGGACTACTATCAGGTTCCGTTTACCATTACGGCACATGCGCTTGATCTCTACAAGGAGCCGGTCGGCGTATACACAAGTAACCTGCTCCAACGAGCAGACAGAATCGTCACCATCTCGGAGTATAATAAGGATCATATCCGTGATCGATTCGCACCGGACACACCAATCGAGATTATCCGGGCGGGTATCAGACCTGAAAAATTCACGCCTACAGAAGAAACAGAACCAAACAGAATCCTGACTATCTCTCGCTTCGTCGAAAAGAAAGGGCTCTCATACGCCCTCGAAGCAGTCAAAATCGCGACTAAACAGATACCCGAACTCGAATATCATATCATTGGGTCCGGGAATCTGAAATCAGATCTCATTCAAAAAGTTCAACAGTTAGGAATTGGTGAGAATATAGTATTTTTGGATAACGTCAGCGACGATCGGTTAGTCACCGAACTTGACGAGGCACGCTGCTTTCTGTTACCTTGTGTGATTGCGGAGTCAGGTGATCGAGACGGAATCCCTGTTGCGCTGATGGAAGCAATGGCAATGAAGACACCGCCAGTATCTACAACCGTCTCGGGGATTCCCGAGTTAGTCGATCACAAACAAAGTGGCCTCTTAACTGAACCGCGAAACCCGGAAGCAACAAGCGAGGCGATAGTTTCGTTACTTGAAGCCAGCTCGGAATGGACAGCATACGCGAAGCGCGCGCGCGAAAAGGTAGTAAGTGAGTTTAATATTGAGAAAGAATCGGAGAAAATTGAAACGTCCTTCCGCTCAACACAGTACAAGTGACAGCGCAGCTGGACTTTAGAAAAGCGCTCTTGTGTAGCACACTGTTGATGTAGACCAGTCTTGCGATTCTATGATGAATAGTAAGACTCGAACCCGGTCGCCTAACGGTCACGAGAGCGGTTTCTGGCCTGACTCCTCTCCGGAGAGCTGTACCAACAATCTCCTACGGAAGAGCGTTAAAAAAGGATCGATACTATTATTAGGATCTGGTAAATCGCTGTATTGCGTCGACTTCGACCGTCAGAACGAGGAATCTGAAGCGGGAAACCGCCGATGTCCATGTCGAAGATTTCCCGCTTCACGAAGAAAGCAGTGCGATTAGCTAAAAACGCTGTTGGTGGCCGAGGCGAAGTCGCCGCCCCCGAAGGGGGTGGCGGCTTCGCCGACTACGCTGTCGTGTCGCTGCACTGTCTGCGGATTTACCTGGCGAAACCGTACCGTGACGCTCTCGATCTGCTGAGCGAGATGCCACAAATCCTCGGGGAGATTGGACTTGACGCGGCCGATCTCCCGGATCACTCGACCTTAGTGAAAGCGTTTGATAGGATCCAGATGGCAGTGTGGCGAGTGCTACTGCGCCTATCGGCGCAGCTCACGATACCTCCGGTCACGCCGCGAGGGACGCGACGTTTTTCGACCGCGAACACGCCAGCAAACACTACTGCCGCCGAACGAATTACCGCGTCCAGACGCTCAAAACGACCGCGCTCGCCGATATGGCGTCACAAGCTGTCCTTGACGTGTACTGTACGACCGAGAAACGTCATGACACGCAACTCGGCTGGCAACTCGCCCGCCGCAACGCGGGCGAGTTGCACAGCCTCGCCGCCGACAAGGGCTACGATTGGCAGCAATTATGCGAGAAGCTCCGGGAAGAAGGCGTGAGGCCGCTGATTAAGCATCGTGAGTTCCGACCTATCGATTGCGCGCATAACGCGCGCAATCGATGGGTCTCTCTACGGCCAACGAGCGTTGTCTGAGACTGTTTTCTCGACGATCAAGCGTACGCTCGGACACGCGGTGCGTGCCCGAGCGTGGTACCGCGAATTTCGTGAGATCGTCCTGATGTGTGTGGTCTACAACATCAAGCCCGCCACGAAACAGTGAATCAAACGCCTTCTGGCGGTTCACCAAAGCCTATTATTATCCTTTGATCTAAGACTGCCCAAAATAAAAGATATTAAAGACATCTTAAGTGCCTGAGAGAGAAACCATAGTCTCGTACTGAATATCCATCCCGTCTCCAGCTTCAGCAATCAACTATTACAATCCACTTCTTACGGGGACGTTCTACCAGGAACAGCGTTCCGTACTGTGTGGAATAGCGGCATATGAGGAACTTGAAGCGCGGCGTCAGGCACCGCGTCACCGCATCATTCGAAGCACCCACCGTATCGAGAAGGGACCCTCAATGCGCGACTGACGTTCGGTGTTCGCCGAGTCGTACATTCACGATGTCGTGGACGATCTGGTGACGGCATGGAATCCAGATTCCAATGATAAACAACTTCGATGGACAATCGACCCTCTGTCGGAGTACTTCGATACAGTCGAACAGACGGAGGTGGTTGCCGAAGCAGAATCTAAGTTTACAAACTTCCTTTCGGATATCGAGTACACACCGGGTGATCGGGTGCCATTCCCCCGTCGCAAGATCGGTGAGACGCCAGTGTCACTGGAAGAAATGAAAGAACTAGCGGTCCAACGAACGAGCACACGGTGGTTCCAAGACCGTCAGGTCCCACGAGAGAAGATCGACGCTGCGCTGGAGGTAGCCATGCAGTCCCCGAGTGCATGTAACAGGCAGTCCTACGAGTATCGCCTGTACCAAGATCGAGAATTGATTGACGAGATCTCGTCACTGGCTATCGGTGCTTCGGGATACAGCGATAATATCCCATGTCTGGCGGTAATTGTCGGGAAGCAGCGTGCGTATTTCAATGACCGGGACAAACACGTCATCTATATCGACGCAAGCCTCTCAGCGATGGCGTTCCAGTTCGCGCTGGTGACCCAGGGCCTCGCTTCCTGCTGTATCAACTGGCCCGCGATTCCTGAGAACGAGCGAGAAATGGAATCGCTCCTCAATCTGGATTCCGATGAGAATGTGGTCATGCTCATGGCAATTGGGTATCCCGATCCGGACGGCATGATACCCTACTCGGAAAAGAAGGAAGTTGAATCGGTACGCTCTTATAATGAATTATAGCGGTTAATTTAATTTAGAATTATATATTTAATGAAGTGCATCGGTTTCACAACGACATACTGCAACCGGAAGTTATTAGAATGGTTATATACTAGTGATGTAGGAAATATATTGAACTTAGTTTATTATTCGAACGAGAAGACGCTTAACCAATCTGATTACGAAGAAGTGCGGTCCAGCACACGCAAGATAGACATAGAATTGCTCGTCTTTCGGGTACCCTCGGATGGCATTTACAAACAATTGGCGTGCCTCTGAATAGTGCTGATTGATTAGTGCTGCGTATCCTAAGTGAAAGTCAAGATACGAGAGCGCCATCCGTCGTTGATCCGGAACTGTGACTAAATTCTTTATCTGACTTTTGATTACGGGATAAGCCTCGTCACGCTTTGGAGCGTATGTTCGACTAATCTGCTCGCCTTCATTGTGACGTATAGTGAGGGGATCCTCAACCGCGTCAAATTTTAAGCCCTCCGCGGCCATCCGAAGATACCACTCCCAATCTTGCCAACAGGGCATGTTCGGGTTCGGCTTCCCACTTCGGTCAACAGCGTCGGCTTCGACAACGACGGACGAGAAAGTACCAATCGAATTTCCTTTTACCAACTCATCAAGGATACCGTCGGCGTGAGTAGCCGTTTTAATTGCGTTTACGTCTCCATCCATATTTAATTGTTTTATTCCTGTATAGGATACATATGCCTCGTTAGAAGTCAAGCGCTCCATTTGTCTTTGGATTTTTTCAGGGTGCCATTCGTCGTCCGAGTCCAAGAACGCGAGATATTCTCCTGATGCGTTCTCGATTCCAGTGTTCCGAGCAACGTTCCCACCCCGGTTCTTCTCGTGTTCTCTGACGACGACGTTTTCGACTGCTGGTCCAGGTAATGTAAGTTCATCTCGCAGTGACGATTCTGAGCCGTCGTCAACGAGGACCAGTTCTATCGAGGGATACGTCTGCTCTGATACAGAGTCGATTGCTCGTTGTGTCTGTCGAGGACGATTGTAAGCCGGGATGATTGCTGAGACAAGAGGTTTACTCATCGGACTGATTTATTTTTCTCAGAATCACTTGTACTCTCCGTTCGGCGGTCTTGGCTGACTCCATTCGCGTTCTCAAACGCATGGACGAGAATCTCCGGTGTAAATCCGTGTTTTACTATTTCTCGTCCTCGCTCTCCAAATAGGCGTCTGCGTTTTGGGTCCGCAGCGAGCGCTTCGATCGCGGATACGAAACCATCGACATTACCGGAATCGTAAAGATACCCAGAAGAACTTCCCTCTACGTACCGTCCAATGCCACCGACATCGCTACCGACTACTGGAAGTTTGGTAATTATCGCTTCCCACACGGTGATACAGAGCCCTCCCCACCGTGAGGGCTGGAGATATATCTCCAAGTCCCCGAGGACCGACGGAACGTCCTCAAGTCCAATCAACACAAATTGTGGTTTATTCCATTACTTGATAGCCCATCATAATTGCAATTATAACAGAGTGTAGGGAGAGACCAATAAAAGAGAGAGAATTGAATAGTTGTACCACTAAATACGACAATAAACCCATTAACAATATCATATCAGATTTGGTTGTTACCCGAGAGGCTCCTTTCAACAAAGTAGCCAGAAAGAGTCCGAGGTATGTCAGCCCACCTCCGAGACCCAGCGCGAGGAACGCTCGAATATACGAGTTGTGAACGTTCGCTGGACTACCAGGAGGAACGACTCCTGAGAGGACAGCAGCGGTGTTCCCGAAACCGTACCCCAAGAAAGGTTGCTCTTGGAGGATCTGAGCGGCGGCAATCCACGAACCACGTCGATGGTTTAGAGAGAGCTCGGAGAGAACCGCCGGTCCCGGAATAATTTCGAACATCATGGCGAGAGCGACTATCGTGGCAATGATTCCTCCAAGAATGGCTAGTTTCACCCCTTCACGATCGAATAGGACGTAAATGAAGAGGATCCCGACTGCGACGAGGAACCCAACCCACCCAGCACGATAATTAGTGAATAGTAGCCCCAGCGTGTTTACACCGAGGATGACCTTGGAAACATTCGATTTGAACATCCACCACTCCCCTAGCGCAAAGATCGAACCAGATAGTGTTAGAAAACCAAGCCAATTTACAGCCACGAATATACTCGTAATGGGCTGGAGCGCTGGGTACCAGTATAATTTTCCCCCCCAAAGAGTCAGGTCAAATGGGCCAGCGGCAGTGGGAAGGCCAAGATAGGGGAGGAATCCAATAACAACGAGAAGAGCGGTCACTCGACCGAACACAACCACGAAATCTTCAAAATCGATGATTTGAGGGAGAATGAAGAGATTCGCACTCGTAAAGACAGCGAAGACTATGAACCGTATCACGCTCTCCTGAGTTATATTGTAAAGCATAGAAGCTAACATAAAGATAGTTAACATCAAAAATAATAGGAGATAGATTCGTTCAGCCCGAATCTCGATATCCGTATCGAACAACAGCAATGTAACCGTGAGAAGGTACACTACCGAGATGAGACTCAAAGCGATCGTCGACGAAACTGCAGTATGACGCCCAATAATCGAGAATAACAGGAGTGCTGCTAAGGTAAGCGATATTTTGTCTCGGTGTTTTCTAACTACTTCACCGATATATTGTTGATTAGATTGGTTGCTGATAGCAGTCATCCTCTTTTTCCAGTGAACTTACTCTCCCGATATTGTCGGGAGGGCTATAATCTGTCGGAGTGGTCCTAATCCTATTCCGAACGAAGTAACACGATGATTCGACCCGAGTTTGACGGTTCTGTAGTTATGAATCGATGAACAAACGTCGTAGCCGAGAGTAGTTAGACCCAAAGAGATATACCAGAATATGCTCTTGGTCTTTCAGTAGATCAGGAAACAAAGAGTTCCCCCTGTCATACATATGTCACAAATACTCGTTCTCTTAAATGAGATCTCTCATACTTCGATCCCATTCGAATTGACCATCCGAATTGCGAAGAATTGTGATTTGGACATCACTATCGCTTCGTTGTATGATGAACATGACGAAGAAACGCTACCGATGGGAAATGGAGAGCAACTTCCAGTGGACGTGCGAGGGTTCGACGCGGACTCAAGATTCGACGGTTCGGCATGGTCCGCTTTCAACGACGAGTTGAGTCGGGGATACGATCTCCTCCATACTCACCACAATTTCTCTGGATCCGTAGCGCGAGTCCTAGCGTCTCGAAAGGATATTCCCGTCGTAAATACGGAACATCGCGATCATAGCTCGTACTCATTTCTTCAGAATCTCGTTAACGCACCCACACTACCGCTCGCAGAGTGGATTGTTTCAAATTCGCGTGTGACACAGGACTCGTTCAGGTGGTACGAGCAAAGGTTGCTTGACGAAGATCAATTGGCCGTAGTTCACAACGGAGTTAATATCAACAGAATCGAAGACGTTCTCAGCGAGACGCCAGACGCCCAGTCAGACGAAACAGTTCGTATCTGTACTGTCGGTCGAATGGTCCCCGTGAAGAACCAGAAGTCGCTAATTCGAGCTCTTCGTCCTATCGTCGAGCTTGATGACGATGTTGAATTGGTTCTCGTTGGTGACGGACCGCTCCGTGGAGAACTTGAGGCATTAGCCACTGATTTAGGTGTTTTCGATCACGTCCGGTTTACTGGCGAAATATCCCGACGACGAGTGTACGAGGTTTTCAGACGAAGTGATATCTTTGCGATGCCCTCTCATGCTGAGGGGTTCTGCGTTGCTGCTGTGGAAGCAATGGCGGCTGGGCTTCCTGTAGTGGCGAGCGATATTCCGGTTTTTCACGAAGTTATCGGTGAACCGGGGATATTCGCCTCGTCAGAGGACCCGGAGATGTTCGCCGAAGAATTATCAAATTTGGTTGTGGACGAGGAATACCGAGAGGAGCACGGTTCAGCGTGCCGAACTAGAGCTAGAGGGAACTTCGATCTCAATGAGACTGCGAAGGAGTATCGCGATATCTATTTGCAGGTCATTTCGGAGACGAGCGAAGGGAGGGAGACGAGAGCCGTCTAACAAGTTATTCATACGGTGCTCATAGATTCCCATGTATGACCGAGACGATCGTTCTGGGACTGGATGGTGCCACCTGGGATATCCTCAATCCATTGATCGAGAGAGACAGTCTACCCAATCTAAAACGAATCCGGTCAGAGGGAAACTCCGGAACACTTGAGAGCACGTTCCCACCTATCACCGCTCCGGCCTGGCTCTCGATGGCGACGGGGCAGAATCCGGGCAAGACCGGCGTCTTCTATTTTCTGAACCGTGACGACCCCGACTCGTTCAAGTTCAAGCCCCTTGGTTCCGACAAATTCCAGGGACAGAGTTTCTGGGACGTCCTCAGCGCCCACAATCAGTCGGTCGGGATTCTCAATTACCCGATGCTGTATCCCCCGTACGAGGTTGGCGGGTTCATGGTGAGTGGACTCGGGTCGGACGCCGACGATACGATCACCTATCCGGAGTCGCTGGGGGACGAACTCGACGAGGTGACGGATGACTATCAGGTGAAAGTCCCGTACGCCGACCCAAAGTACCAGGGACGACCTGACGCACTCGAGCGGGACCTGCTCGACGTCGTCGACAAGCGGGAGCGAGCGATAGAGTATCTGTTGACCGAGAAGGACCCGGATCACTTCTTCGGGATCATCAGTGCGACCGACTGGGCGCAACACTACTTCTGGCGGTACCACGACGAAGACCACGCACTGTACGATTCAGACGCCAGACACGAGGAGGCACTCGCACGCATCTGGAAGCGGGTGGACGAGACGGTCGGTATGGTTACCGATCACGCTCGAAGTGAGGACGCGAACCTACTGCTCGTTTCCGACCACGGGTTCGGTCCGATCAATCGCACGTTCCACTCGAACGAGTGGCTCGAACAGGAAGGGTTCACGCAACCGGCTGAGCAGTCCCTGATCGACCGAACCCGAACCAAGTACTTCCCGTATCTTCGACGTGTCGGGGAGGCCGTCGTCAGCTTCGCGCCACAACTGAACGACATCGCGAAGTCCGTCGGCGAATCGATTCGGAAGTCACCCGGGGACGGAATCGACTTCGAGAGGAGCGTCGCGTTCGCACCCCGGCAGAACCTCACGTGTGGAATGATCTATATGCTCTCAGAAGACCCCAGCGACAAACAGAATGTAATCGACGAACTGAAAGCACTCACAGAGCGAGATGACGGTCCCAAAAGTATCAACGTATACGAACCGCATGAAATCTATGACGGGCCAAAAACCGAACTCGCTCCGGACCTCCTGTTCGAACTCGATAACTTCGAGTGTGCTGTTGACCCCCGTCCGACGACCAAAAACGACGTGTTCTCTATCGGTTCTCCGTCTGAAGCCCGGAATGGGGGGCACAATCGGGACGGAATCCTGATGGCGACCGGTCCAGATCTGACCAGTGGAGACGATCTTGCAGCCAGCATCTACGATATCGCACCGACGCTGCTGTATCTGCACGACGTACCGATTCCTGAGGAAGCCGACGGCGAGGTCCTACGTGGATTGATTGATGATGACCGATTGGATCAACAAGAGACCATCACTGGGCCAATACGCGATCTAACCGATTCCTCCAGTTCTTCGTCTCGTGAGGATGAACAGGAAGTGCAGGAACGACTGGAGGACCTTGGTTATATATGACCGAGCAGAACGTCGTCGTCATCGTCCTCGATACGGCGAGGGCGGACGTGGTCACTTCGATGATGGAGGAGGGAGAGCTCCCCGAACTCGCCGCCATTGGGGAGGCGGGAGTGACGTTCAGTCAGTGTTTTTCGTCGGCTCCCTGGACGCTTCCCTCGCATGCTTCCCTGTTCACCGGGGTGACTCCCTCGAAGCACGGCGCTCACGCTGGACACAAGCGACTCGAGGGCGATAATGAAACGATCGCGGAAGTCTTTCGACGAAACGGGTACGAGACCGTGGCGGTCTCGAACAACACGTGGATAAGTGAGGAGTTCGGCTTCGCAAAGGGTTTTGAGACGTTTCGGAAGACGTGGCAGTTCGTCCAATCCGATACCGATCTCGGCCGAATTGCACGAACAGAGGAAGGAGTAGATAAACTCAAAGCTGTCGGACGCGAGCTCTTCACCGGCAATCCAGCGGTTAACTTTGCGAACGCTCTCTATGGGAAATTCGCCCGGGACCACCACGACGATGACGGAGCCAAACAGACGAACGAGTGGATCACGGACTGGCTCTCCGAGCGGGGCGAAGACCGACCGTTCTTCCTATTCATCAACTATATGGAACCACATCTCGAATACCGTCCTCCCGAGAGGTTCGCGGAGCGATTCCTCCCGGCAGGTGTATCCTCTGACGACGCGATCGACGTTCGACAGGACGCGTGGAAATATGTTGCAGACAAAATTGAGGTATCTGACCGAGATTTCACCATCCTACAGGCTCTCTATCGAGCCGAAATAGCTTACCTTGACAGTCGAATCGGGGAACTCAAGCAATCCTTAAAACGGAACGGAGAATTTGAGGACACCGTATTCGTCGTTATGGGGGATCATGGGGAGAACATCGGCGACCATGGCCTGATGGATCATCAGTACTGTCTCTACGATACGCTCCTCCACGTGCCATTACTCCTCAGTGGCGGTGCGTTCACAGGTGGGAAGACGGTGGACGATCTCGTGCAACTGATCGATATCGTTCCGACTCTGTTGGACGAGGTAGGAATCGAGGCCGCCGAGTTCCAGAGTCAACTACAGGGCCGATCGTTCCATCCTGACGCGGAGAGCGACCCTCGGAATCGCGTTATTGCCGAGTACATGTCGCCGCAGCCGTCGATGGAAGCACTTGAAAAGCGCGTGGGCGTGTTACCGGAATCAGTGTCTCGATACGACCGTTCGTTGCGTGCTCTTCGAACGAGAGAGTGGAAACTGATCCGTGGCTCCGACGGCACTCGAGAACTCTATCACGTTACTGAAGACCCGGGAGAAACGGACGACCTCGTCGAGAGCAATCCAGATAGAGTCGAGACCCTCGAGAGGGAACTGGATGAGTGGCTCGACTCTTTCGAACGGGCGGACGATAGTAGTGACGTCGACATGCGTCAAGAGACGAAAGATCGCTTGGAGGATCTCGGCTATCTACAATAAAGTTTGAGAATTCGAACGGGAAGAATCCGGTCCAGATTTATCGCATTATCGATTGGAGTGCTGTCGTCGTTCGCTCGACGGTGTCGCGCCATCGATGGGTGCTGATGGCACCATTGCGTCCGCCATCGGCGGCCTGGATGTTCCGCTCGAAGGACGACGAGATTGCCGCCGAGGTTGCCCCTCGATCCGTCACGTCGACGACCGAATCTGCGTCCCCGAGGACTAGCTTGACGTGCTCCAACTCGCTTACCACGACTCGGGTCCCGCTCGCCATCGCCTCTAATACCGTCCGCGGCACGCCTTCGGCCCGACTCGGTAACACGAGTACGTCTCCGCTCCGGTACACGTTTGGCATCTCGTCGTAGGGTACGTGCCCGAGGAACGTCACCGACGACTGGATTCCCAACTCCCTGACCTGTGCTTCCAACTCCTCGCGTAACCCCCCGTCGCCACACAGGTACAATTCCGCTTCGGGGACTTCCTCCAGCACCTTCTCGAACGCCTCGATTGCCAGCCACGGTCGTTTTCCGTCCGTGAAACGCCCGACGAACAACACCACCGGGCTATCGGCGTCGATCAAGTCGCTGCCCGATCCATCGGGCGTGAACCGCTCCGTGTCAATTCCGTTGGGCACGACTTCGATTCGCGAACTCACGCCGAGTTCGCGTACGCGTTCTTTGTCCACCTCGGTGTAACAGAACACGACGTCCGCCTGATTGAACGTCCATCGGCCGAGCGTCTTCAGGTACCATCGGAAGACGCGCTCGGGTGCTGACTGCGAGTAGAGGCCGTGATTCGTGATCGCGAGTGGGAGATCTCCCAGTCGACGCTTCAGGGCTGCCAGGTTCGTCGCAAAGTACAGATGCGAGTGCGCGTGAATCACGTCGTACTCGTCCGCACCAGCGTTCCAGAGGTATCGCGCGACCGACGGCGAAACGTCGTTGCCGGCCACGGAGAATCCGGGGTCGACTCGGACCACGGTGTACCCGTTCGTCTCCTCGATTCGCGGGAGCGAGGGGTCGACTCGAGTCGTCAACACGGTCACGTCGTGCCCCATCGCGGCCTGGTCCCGGCTCATCGCGTGGACGTGGTACTGACCGCCGCCCTTGCTGTCTGGATAGAGGCGCTGGGCGACCCGGAGAATCTTCATTCACGTAGCAACGTGACGCGGTAGTGTAAATGCCGTTCGATATCCAGTACGGAGGGAGAATCGTTCAGGAGTTCCGGACGAGTGGTTCGTACCACTCGCGGTTGGTTTCGTACCAGTCGATGAACTTGCCGACACCGTCTTCGATTCCCGTGCTTGGTTCGTAGCCGATTCGTTCACGGGCTTTGCTCACGTCCGCGTGCGTATGTTCGGCGTCGGCTTCTCGGGCGTCGTCGTATTCGAGTTCCAGGTCGGGAGCGAGCTGATCGCGGACGACTTCGGCGAGTCGTTCGATGTCGATGTTGTCGGTGCTGCCAACGTTGAGGACTTCGCCGTCGGCGGCGTTCGAGTCGAGTAACGTTCGATTTGTGGCAATCACGTCATCGATGTACGTGAAGTCCCGCGTCTGCGCGCCGTCGCCGTAGATGACGGGTGGTTCGTCGTTGTAGCAGCGCGAGACGAAGTTGGAGATTGCCATGTTCGGTCGCATTCGCGGCCCGTAGACGGTGAAGTATCGGAGGCAGACGGTCGAGAGGTCGTGGAGTTCGTGGTAGACGCGTGCGTAGTGTTCGGTCGTCAGCTTCGAGACGCCATATGGACTCACTGGTTCTGTCGGGTGGTCTTCGTCGTACGGGAGGTACTCGGGCTTCCCGTAGACCGAGGAGGAGCTCGCGATTATCACGCGGTCGATGTCGTGGTCGACGGCTGACTGGAGGATGTTCACGGTGCCGTCGACGTTGATCTCGGTGACCTTCCGTGGGTTGTCGACGCTCGCACGGACGCCGGCCTGGGCAGCCTGGTGAACGATGACGTCGACCTCCGAGACGAGGTCGTCGACGAGGTCGGTATCTCTGATGTCGCCTTCTTCGAGTCTGTACGTGCCGTCGCTCGATTCGGCGACGTCACGGCATTCTTCGACGGTGTGCTGTTTGATTCCGATGTCGTAGAACGGTTCGAAGTTGTCGACGACGACGACGTCGTGGCCGTCCGCAACGAAGGATTCCGCGAGATGACCGCCGATGAACCCGGCGCCGCCCGTTACGAGAATACGCATATAGGGTAGAGTTCGAGGAGGGTGGAAAACGCTTCGATACGAACCAACTACGGAACGATGGCGTGTTCCACGATTTGACGAGACGAGGTCGTCGATAGTCTATCGCACCCATCATCGAGTTCCGCTAGCGAGCGGTTGCCGAACGTTCGGCGACCATTTTTGCGGTTCGGACTCGAATCCGGACGTATGCAGGCCACGCTTCTGGGTACTGGAAGTGCGATTCCGTCTCCTCAGCGAGTATAGGCCGGGGTATTGCTCCAGGATGCCGGGCGGGTTCTGTTGGTCGATTGCGGGAGTGGCGTCCTCCATCGAATCGCACAGACCCCCGTCGGTTTCCGCGAGGTCGAGACAGTGTTGCTGACGCACCATCACCTCGATCACGTCGCGGACCTTCCATCACTTCTCAAAGCCCGCATCCTCTCGGATGAAGACGACCTCGAGATTGTGGGCCCACCGGAGACTCAGTACCTCACAAAGCATCCTCGGCTAGCTGTTTCTGCGGCCTGAGTTCTGTGTCGAAGCGGTTGTACTGACGGTCTCGACGAGAGAATTACGGACGGATCGACGGAGAGCTGTC
>Ga0208135_100678_pt1 | contig 18357 bp, 10 predicted proteins | sample AntDeeMetag02WF5_FD_184757 | JGI IMG/M metagenome (GOLD analysis project Ga0208135, IMG submission 184757) | Saline lake microbial communities from Deep Lake, Antarctica - Antarctic Deep Lake Metagenome 02WF5 (SPAdes) (version 2) | ecosystem: Environmental > Aquatic > Non-marine Saline and...
TCACGCCCCACCTGCGGCGAGGGGACGACGATGCGCTATGGGAGCAACTTGAGCGTGGACTGGAGATCCTAGAGAGCGACGAACTCAAGCACGGATTTCGGAGTGACTTCGGGGCCTCAGCTGTCTCGACGGAGACAGTCACAGCACTCCAGGAATATCTATCTGCACAAGTCGACGAACTAGATTGACGCCGGTTAGAGGACTGGTTAGTCGATACCGATGTACAGATATCTTCGGTCGAGCGTGCAGCGCAGAAAATGGGGCGATGTCAGTCGATTGTCGCTAGGACGCGGACGCCCGTATCGGAGTGTCGTTCCCGTTCGGTTTGCACACCGCGTTCGCGAAGGAACTCATCGAGACGGTCAGCAAGGGAACCGCATCCTTCCTGTCGACGTGAACGATCAGCGTCGGATGATCCTCATCGCTGTTTTGATGACGAGGGAGACCTCTTTGAACTCGTCCGGTTATCTATACGCCCCGAATTCCTCGGCGACTCGGTCAGCCAAGTCGTCAAGAACGTCAATTGGTTCCTTTGTCATAGATTGAAGTTCAGTCTCGGAAGATTGTGCCACCGCGAAGGGATGGAGAATTCGTGGGTTTCAGAACCACCTTCGGTAGATTAATTTGAACGGAGCCTTCTCAGCATCAATAATTTATCCAGAACGAGGGTAACTCACACGGAGAGATTTCTGCATGCTATTTTGGTTCTTAATAAGTTTGATGTCCATCGTAGCCGATCAACCGTTCATAATTGGATCCAGAGGTCCGACTTACGGCCCACCAACGGAGAAACCCCGAATCACGTTGTGGTCGATGAAACCGTGACCCAGGTCGACGATAAACGTAGAGAGATCAACTCGATTCAGTCGTCAGAAACTGCTGTACCAGAGCTTGATGCGTCTGCATCGATTGTAAGAGGCTCTCCTGCTCCAACGAGAGAGTCAAGCACTTTGCCAATTCGTTTCCCTGCAACAGGTGGTACCGCGTTACCGATCTGTTTGAACCAGCTCGTAAAGGACCCCAAGAAGATGTAATCATCCGGGAAGGACTGTAACCGTGCCGCCTCGCGAGGAGTGATACCACGATTTCGCTCTGGATCCGCGCGATCAGGGCTTGGACGTGCATACTTGTAATAATCCGGTAGTACGTAGCTATTCGCGTCTTTGGCTAGGTGAGCTACGATCGTCGGGGAGGGCTCTGACCACTCAAGCATACGGTACTTGTCCCCGAAGCGTTTATTTTCTGCAGTCCCGACATCATATTCAACATATTCCGAATATTCTCCGTCAGAATTGTACTTCACATCCCATCCGGTATCACCAGGACTCAGAGCCTCATCAAATAGAATCTGATCTTTGTCCATCGGGTGATCTCGAGCCTGATGATTGAAACAGAGGTTGGTCCCATTATGAAGGCTATGAGTACGCACGTAGTCACTTTTAGGACCACGTCCCGTCCTAGAGAGGAGTCTCCCACCCCCTCCTCGCCGAAGACGGGGGAGTCCGGAGAGTCCTTGCTGGATACTCCGTGTCTTGCCCTCTATCGAGAGTTCACTTAGTAAATTATCTGCTGTTGCATTCTCTGTGAGATCGTCGCGGATCCCCACCAGAAGCACCCGTTCTCTTTTTTGCGGGACACCGAGTTCAGTCATGTCCTGCAATTTGAACTCGACATCATACCCCGGCCCCGTTTCACTAAGCATTTCGAGGTCCTCGAGCACCCAGTCAATAACACGGATACCAGTATCTCCCACCTCGTTGACCATGCCCTCGACATTCTCCATCACGATTGTCTTTGGTCGGAGCTCTTCGACAGCTTTCACGTACTGGGTGTAGAGCGTCGTCCGGTCGTCATCAAGAATGCTGTAGTCCTCGTCGTCTCCGCGACGCGACCGATACCCCGCTTTGGAGAGCGACTGGCACGGCGGGCCACCGACTAGCAAATCGAGCTCACTTACAGCATCTTGGATTCTAGCCGTAAGGTTGACCTCGCGGACATCCCCGCAAACGACGTTTTGGTGTGGGATTTCGGGGTGATTCAGGCGATACGTCGCCACAGCGTCCGTATCGATATCTATCGCCCACCTGATATCGTAACCCGCTTGGCGTAATCCACACGAAAGGCCACCGGCTCCCGAGAAGAGGTCGACAACGGTTGGCCCAGTTCGCTCCATCTGTTGCTGTCGAAGGCGATGTGTAAGCAGGAACTTACGGATTTCACAATCTTCGCTACAGACATCAGTTCCTGCGGTAACCGCGTGCGTAGCAAGTGCCCGATAGAGGGAAGCGACCCGGCGGTCGGTCAGCTCCTCTTCGAGGACGTGCCGACGACTCTCAGAGGTATGCAGGTCATCTGGATCGAGCAACCCGAGTGCACACAGGAATTCATCGACACACGGGTCAGTTGGCCAGACAGGCTTATCAAAGGCCGTCTGTAGGAGCCACCACCCGTCATCCTGTTCAATTCCGGAGATACTCGCAAGGAAGTCTACATAGCTCTGGTACCGCACCCGCGAGAAGTCCCGGAGCGTTACTCCATCCGTGTAGTCGATCTCTCGAACAGCCACAAGAAGCTCTTTGAGGCGGGAAACCCGTTCCTTGCTTACTCCCTTCAGTGAGCAAGCATCAGGGAGTGCTTCAGACAGCTCATTGTGTTCCATCGAAGCGAGATTTTCCCAGCTCCCATGTTGCTCCCGGAGTTCCCGGACAGTTCGTCTGGGTTGACGCTGGAAGAAGCGTTCCGCTGGGGCATCGACGACAGATCCCAAGACAACCGCAGCTACGGCATCCAGCGGATCGTCGCTCCCACAGAGTGGGTCACCGCAGGGGCAGAGTCCATCCACCGTTTCACCGTGAGCAGAGTCCAACATCGCATACCGACAGTCGTCGCCATTTTTACTGCGCTGCCGCGCCAAGCGCTCCGGCGTCGACATGGGACAGCCGACCGGGGTCATTCGCTGAGTGCGCACATGGGCTGCGGTGACCGTGTCAATGAGAAAATCGATATTGTCGAAGAGTAGCTGCCGATGAGCGTCTCGCTCCGATGTTGGCGCTGACCGTAGTAGCGCCATCGGCGAATCAGAGCACGCAACCGATTCAGGCATATCCGGTTTTACTTCGGCACCAGGGATAAACTCCAGGGTGATCAGGTACTGCTCATTCCAGATGCCCTTCACGACCGTTTGACTCCAACCTTTGTAGGAGTGGTTGACTTTACAAACAGATTTTCTGCCTATTTTGACCAGATGACTGGAGTGAGCCGATGTGTAACATCAAACTCAATAGCCGGTCCCCTGCTGTCCTTCGAAAGAACCCGATTTACCTCCAACATCTGCACTCATCCGCATATTGCGCACGTGCGCGCACGGTTCGCGTGGGTGTGCGAGCGCGCTTCGCACCCGCGAGCGCGATATACTTCTATTCGTACCCAGACCCCGCCCGAATGGTTATAAGGGCGGGGTCTGTTATAGAGATATGGCCCAAATTTCCACAGGCCAACATAACGCCATAGGTTCGATACAGCACCGTCTGAACGACTGTTCCAGTCTCCATCCGGTAGAGCGTGGGAACGCATGAGTGAGGCCGTACGGCTCTCAGGAGTCACTATGTACCGCGACTACGTCGACGAGTACGGCACGAATTTCGAGGACACGGGCCTTATAATAGCCGAGGTTGTAGCCCGCAGCATCAACGCCCTCGCCCCCACGATCCTGCCGATCATTATCCCCGACGACCAGCTCAACCGGATTACGGAGTAATCAGGATGTCAACAGGCAACACTGCCGGGACTGAACCCTTGGCCGACGACGAACGCATTGCCCGGCACCTCCGCGAGACGGTGCTGAAACAGGCTCGTGGCGACATTGACGAACGGGTCCAGCGGGACTTTCCCAGCGAGCGGTTCTTCGCAGGCGCGCTGGCGCCTGAAAGCGAGGATCAGCTCGACGACCCGGACGACGATCTACAGTCGAAAATGGAGCCGACCGGCCTCGGCGCCACCGTCCGCGTACGAGGCGGAACCGAAGGTGACGAACTGACCCTTTCGGTCAACGCGAGCGTCTGGGTCCGCGTCAACCCCAATTACGAGGAGATGGTCAATCGGGATTCCTTCGTCGCGCTGGGCGACCGCGATGAAGACGACGAGGGTGACAGTCTGCTCCCCGCGTTCGAGCGGATCCAGCTTGACGTCCCCCAGATCGAGATTCCCGCAACCGAACTCCAGACACCGAGTCAGACGACCCCTGAGGTCGTACAGGAACGTGCCCGGGAGGCGTTCCAGACCGCGTTCGAAGACGCACACGAGTACGCTCGTGAGCACTACGACCTCTACGTCGAGACGGAAGACGACGACACCGTTCCCACAGCTGCACTGGAAGACGAAGCGAGCTTCGACGGGTATCTCGCCGAACGGGCTGCCGAGGGGTCGCCGATTCTCCCTGACTGGCACGCGAACCTCACCCTCGACGTGATGGCCGACGAGGAGAACGGTGAGGACAGCACCATCGTCGAGTTCGAAATCTCGAACGAGGCGATCCAGTCCCGCGACGACGCGATCTACACGATTCGGGACCCGACCCTGTTCGAGGTCGGACTCGAACTGGAGACTGCGGGTGACCTGGAGTTCGTCCCCTTCACCTTCGACCCGCTCCCAGAGGATTTCCGGTACAACCGCGACCTCTGGGGGCACGGTCGGAACTGCACCGTCACCGCTCCCGACCGCAACGACCAGCAGGTGAACGAGGAGGGCATCCCGCCCGGCCGCCGTGCACCGGATGCGGCGCCGACGGCAACCCGGCTCGAGACCCAGTTCATCCCCGAGTACCGCCAGCTCGTCTACGAGTCGGCAGACCGCGACGTCGACGCGGAATTTGAGGCGCTTTCTGACCTCGAAGACGGTGGGCTGGAGACCCTCGACGACATCGCTGCCGAGATGCGGCAGTATCTCCGAAAAGAGTACGACGACGCACTCGAGCAGTACCGCGAGCGCGAAGACTGGGACGACGACCCTGAGACGGGTGACCTGGCGGACTTCAACGACGACCGTGATGCGTTCGAGCGCGAGATCAAGCGCTTCGAGCGCGGCATCGAGTGCCTCCGTCAGCATCCTGAGACGGTTGGTCGTGCGTTCGAGATGATGAACGAGGCGATGGACCGGATGCACGAATTCCCCGGCTGGCGCCTCTTCCAGCTTGTGTTCATCGTCATGCAGGTCCCCGATGTTGCGAGTCGTGAGTACGATGAGTGGGTCGACGTCGACTGGCGCGACGGCACCACTGATGACCGCGCAGAGAACGCCGACTCAGCACTCGACATCGTCGACGTGCTCTGGTTCCCAACGGGGGGTGGCAAGACGGAGGCATTCCTCGGTGTTGCAGTCTGGAGTATGTTCTTCGACCGCCTTCGCGGGAAGGACTTCGGGGTCACTGCTTGGACGAAATTCCCGCTCCGACTCCTCTCACTCCAGCAGTTCCAGCGAATGACAGAGACGGTGATGTACGCTGACCTCGTCCGGCGCGAGCAGTCCGACATCGGCTCTCACCCCTCTCGCCCGTTCTCCATGGGCTACCTCGTTGGAAAGGCGAACACACCGAACGCCCTCACTGGCTACGACAACAACAACCACCAACGGTATCAGGGACCTGGTGGTGAGAGTCTCCGCAAAGAGGCCAAGGTCGTTCCAAGCTGTCCGGCCTGTGGCGCGGACGTCGAGGTGCAGATTACCGAAGACGACCACCGGCTAACCCACTGCTGTACTGGCAGTAACTTTGACTGCGAGTGGCAGTCGCGCTCGCTCGGCTCTAGCGAGACCTACGCTGAGGAGGAGCTCCCAGTCCATGTTGTCGACAACGAGCTCTACCGGTACGCGCCGACGATTCTCGCAGGGACCATCGACAAGATCACTGCGATCGGCTATCAGCGGAAGTTCGCCCACCTCATCACGGGCGAGATGGATCTGGAGTGCCCGATTCACGGGTTCGCCAGCCTAGACGAGTGCACTGAAAAGTACGGTTGCCCGATCGACAAGGAGGATTTCAGCGACATGGCCCGCCCGGTCGAGCCGTATGACCCGGCGCCGTCGCTGATGGTTCCAGACGAGCTCCACCTGCTCGAGGAGAGCATGGGGAGCTTCGATGGCCACTACGAGACCGGCGTCGCCCAGCTTCAGGAGCTCGTCGAGGCCGGGACGACGAAGGTCATCGCGCCGACGGCGACGATCACGGGGTTCGAAGACCAGGTCCATAACCTGTTCATGCGCCCTGCAGAGCGCTTCCCCTCACCGGGTCCGTACCTGCGCGAGAACTTCTACGCACAGGAGCGTGCAGAGAGTCAGCGGTACTACATCGGGCTGGTTCCGCACGGCAAGACCCACATCAACTCCATCATCGACCTCCTGTTCTACTATCACAGAGAGGTCCAGAACCTGTTCCGTGAGGCACTGAACAACCCGAGTGAGGTGCTGGCCGGGGCCGCACTCAAGGGGACGGATACGCCGGCACCGCTCGAGGCCGACTCGATCGATGAGGTGCTGGCAATCCTCAGTTACTACAGCACCAGCATCACCTATCTGCTGTCGAAGAAAGACGGCGACCGCCTCGACCAGTCCATCGTCTCCCAGCTCGACACCTACCTCCAGAACGATGGCCGCCCGCCGCTGGCTTCAGAGCGGATGACCGGGGGCACCGGTTTCGAGACCATCATGGAGGTCCTCGATATCGTCGAGGACCCGTGGGACGAAGAGGCAGACAAGAAGATCCTCAAACGGCTAATCGACCGTGGTGTGCTCGAGGAGGAGATTTCGGATTCGGTTCTGTCGCTCCGGAACACCCTCGAGGCTAGCCTAGACGAGGAGAACGAGGTCGTCGATAGTGACCAGTTCGAGGGCGAGCGGGCCCGTGCTGACGATGCGGAACGCGAAGCGCTTGCCTGGCTACTGGCGAGCCGACTCAATACCATCACTGCGACGAACATGATCGCCCACGGGGTCGACGTCGACCGGTTCAACATGATGACGTTCTTCGGGATGCCCCGCGGGACCGCCGAATACATCCAGGCGAGTTCTCGAGCCGGTCGATCGCGTCCTGGACTCGTGTTCAATGTGGCCCACCCCATCCGGGAACGGGACCTGAGTCACTACCACTTCTTTGAGAAGTACCACGCGTTCCTCGACCGGCTGGTTGAGCCAGTGCCAATCAATCGCTTTGCGAAAAACAGCGTCAAGCAGACCCATCCGGGGCTGTTCATGGGTCTCCTGCTCAACCACTACATGTATCGCGAGGGTGTTGGGAACCTCTACTTCGGTGACAACGCCGAGGATTTCGCCAGCTCTGTCGACGAGGAGAATCTCGGCCAACAGATGCTGGAGATGTTTGGCGACCCTGAGGACCACGAGGAATTCCGAGGCGATATCGAGGACCTCACCCGGGACGCCCTCTCCCAGCTCCGGCTCGACGATGACCAGTGGACGAGCAGCCGCATCAAGCGCTCGCCGATGCGGAGTCTCCGTGACGTCGACGAACAACTGCCCATCCGATCCGAGTACCGCTACCGAGAGATATTCGAGACCATGGACAACCGGTGACCAACAATGAGCATGCAACGTAGCCGCCACCAGATCCTGTATCAGTTCCTCCCCGGGAACACGTTCGACTACAGCGATAAGCGCGGCATCTGGCAGGTGAACCGCCTCGAAACCAATGATGCAAGCGGCCAAGTCGACCGGGAGTATATCGTTGACCGCGTGTTCGCCCGAGCGAAGAACTGGGACGGTGGTGAAGAAGGATTCACCTCAAGCAAATCGGGCCACTACGATTTCGCTGCACCCGAGGAGGTTCGGGCACGCCCCTTCCCGACGACGTTCTACTGCACGAGTTGCCAGAAGGCTCACGGGTACTACTCGGCAGACGACCTCAGCGGGAAGAATCAGTCACTGAAGTGCCAGCGCTCGGGCTGTAACGGCGACCTGAAACAGTATCAGTTCGTCAGCGTGCACAGCTGTGGGGAGATCAGGCGGCTGTACCCCCAAAAGTGCCCCGACCACGGTGACAAACACATTGTCCTCGACACCCAAGACAGCCAGCGAGCACAGAACTTCAAGTGGCGATGTGACATCTGTGGCTGGAACACCCGGGTGAGCTACTACCAGAACTGTGGCTGTGACTACGTCCCGCCGGCTCACGAGGATGACCCGGACGAAGACAAGATGTACACCACCGTCCACCGTGCGGGCTCGACGTACTACCCGCACTACCTAACTACGGTGAACCTCCATACCTCGGGTATCGGGCACCTCCGGGGGAGCGAAGACGGCTCTCGGAAAGCACTGGCCAAGCACCTCGGCCTCTCTGAGTCCCCCCTTTCGGCTGTCAACATGAACGAGGGAATCGAGGGCGCCGAAATCGACGACGACCGGAAGATCGAGGTCTATCAGAGCGAACCGGACGTCGAGTCACTAGCCGAGGCCGAGGAGTGGCTCCGCGAGCACGGCGAGATCGACAGCCAGACTGTCGGTGAGGCCATCACTGATCTGATCGACCTAGAGTCGGGTGACGACGCTGAGGAGATGACCGACGCCGGCGACGAACTCCTCCAGTACGTGCTCAGTCTCGAGGAGCTAACTGCCCACACGATTGGCGAGCTGGAGACCGACGCCCGTAGGGAGGGATTCCCCCAGAAGGCCGATAAAATCGCGACCTACTTCGACGACCTCGGGCGTCTCGGCTTCAGGGACGTCCGCGTTATCGAGGACTTCCCCGTCCAGACCTTCGTCTACGGCTACACCCGCGGCGGGCGCGAAGAGGATGAGGCCCGACTGAACGCCTTCTCACAGAACGCAAGCAGCGGGGACGGCACGCCGATCTTCGTCGACACCTCGGAGACAGAAGCGACGCAGTTCGATCTCGACCCGGCTCGGGTGTTGCTCTGGCTGGCCATCAACATCCCGGGGACCAGCGACCAAAACGCGGTCCGGGGACGCATCACGCTCCCGGAAGTCCTGGAGGACCCCTCGGAAGCCGATATCGAGCGCGCACAGGCAACCATCGACGACCTCTCAGAAGCTGAGCAGTGGGCGTTCCTGCTGAACCATCTCGACCCCGTCGACCAGTACGGCCGGTTCGAGACTGCCCTCGATGACACTGTCGAAGGGCAGGTGACGGAGTACGTCTTCAAACTCCTGCACACGCTCTCGCATATCCTGCTCAAGCAGGCGAGCACTATCAGCGGGTTCAACCGGACGAATCTGAGCGAGTTCCTCTTCCCCCGAGCGCTGTCGCTGGTGATCTACACCAACAACCGCGAGGAGTTCAACATCGGCGGAATGACGACGATGGTTGAACAGCAATTGGACGACCTGCTCGGCCAAGCGAAAGCACACGGCAACGAGTGTATGATGGACCCCGTCTGCTCCCAGCGCGATGGGGCCTGTCTCTCGTGCCTTCACGTGAGCGAGATCAGTTGTTCGTACTTCAACCAGGTCCTCTGTCGAGACTACCTGTTCGGGAGTCGGCCGAACACGGACCAGTCCATCGAGGGCTTCTGGCGGCTGTAAGGCACAGCACCATCTCCCCCGTCCATTCCCCTTTACACAATGACTACACACCGATCGACCACCGACCGACTGCTCGCAATCGCGGATCTCCTCGACCAGGACGAGGCCCTCCTCGACGAACTGGAAGGGCTTCTCCTCGTCAGCGCTGGTCGGTCCGAACGGCTCTCGCCTGCTGCCGTGGCACGAGATACACCGTTGAGCCGCGAGGCTGCAACAGACCTGTTCCGGCAGCTCAGTGAGTGTGGTGTTGTCCACCGAGAGGACTACGAAACGGAGCTCGTTGAGGCGCGCTTTGCCGTCGATGGTACGCGAACGCGAGAAATACTCGATCGAACACGGGAGGCGATCCACGTTGTCGACGCCCACCGCGACCGCGTTCCAACCACGGATGTGACCCCACTGGTCACGTTACCAGACGACCCTGCGTTCAGTGACACGACCGCAGCTTCATTCGGCATGGACGGACTGCTCTCGACGCTGGCAAGTCAAGTCAAGCGCTGTGAACGCGAGATTGTCCTGCTCTCTCCGTTCTTCGAAGGCGAGGGGTTTGGCCGGCTCGCAGACGTCCTGCTCGACGCCCTTGAGCGCGGTGTCGACGTGACTATCGTGACGCGATACCTTTCGGATTCGGATTCACACAACTATGCCGTCATAACCTCGTTCACCGACCAGGCCGTCGAGCGCGGGGTTTCTTCGAACCTTTCACTCGTCGGCTACACCGTCTGGGACGACGATACTCCAGTGGGAAAGCGGACGCAGGACGGGGAGAATCCGCGATTTACGCTCCACGCGAAGGTGATGCTGTTCGACTCCCGAGCAGCCTACGTCGGGAGCGCGAACGTCACCGACTACGGGTTCGACCGCTACCTCGAACTGGGTGTCCTGCTCGAAGGGGCGAAAGTGAGCTCGTTCCGCGAGCTCTGTAGGTTCCTGCTCGATTCAGACGGGGCGGTTCCCGTTTCCGTCTAAACAGCTCCGGCCTTGTCCGAACCTCCCGTTCAATTCGGAGCGGAGGTCGCTCGAAATCCCCAGACTGCACCGCGTTTCGGAGTTTGTGGGAAAGTATTAATTGGGTGGAAGGTACCGGATAGGGTATAGCTGCTGTATCCACATCCATTTCATCGCTACTCATCAATGACGGATTCAACTACTTATCGGACGAATCGTGACCTGTTCTCGAATCACTACCTCAACGACCACCTCCGTAATACGGAGCCGTGGACCGAGCCATCCAAGGGAGAAGTTGAGTCAGCCTATACGGAGATTAAGGAGATTCTCGACAACAAGAGAAGCCGGGTCGAGGACTACAACGAGGCGCAGCTCGATCGGAACGTCATCCGGCCGATCTTCGATATTCTCGACATTTCCTTCGAGATCGAAGAGACCGTGATGCGGAATGCGCGTCGGCCGGACTATGGTTTCTTCCCCAGCGAAGAGGCCGCCGATACGGCGTTCGACCGCGAAAACTTCTACGAGGAAGCCATCGCCGTCGCGGACGCGAAACGATGGGGTCGCAAGCTCGACACCCGTGGCGAAGAAAAGCGGGACTTCGAGAACCCGAGCTACCAGATTCACCGCTACCTTCAGGAAACGCCAGCAGAGTGGGCGGTTCTGACCAACGGTGAGAAGTGGCGCGTCTACTACGGACCCACGAGCCACCGATTGGACTCCTTCTACGAGATTGACCTGCCTGCCCTGCTCGACGCCGTCGACGAGGACGGCGACCTCGAGGCGTTCAAGGAGTTCTACCTCTTCTTCCGCCAGGATGCGTTCCTCCCTGATCAGTCAGGGGATTGCTTCCTCGACGACGTCTACGACGAGTCCAGTGTCTTCGCTGAGGAGCTCGGTGAGGATCTCCAGGAGAACATCTACAAGGCGATTCGCGTTCTTGCGGAGGGCTTTCTCGACACCAACGATGACCTCTCCGAGGAGAACCTCGGCCTCGTTCACGACAGCTCACTCATCTACCTCTACCGGCTCATCTTCGTCCTCTACGCCGAGAGCGAGGGACGGAATCTCCTTCCCACTGATAACGAGATCTACGCCGAGAGCTACAGCTTGAACGAGCTCAAGCAGACCGTCGTTGAAAACAGAGACGAGACACAGAAGCACTACCAGACGTGGCAGACGAACCTCTGGGACCGGCTGGACGAATTGTTCGTCCTCATCGACGAGGGCAGTCAGGGCCAGAACATCCCGAAGGAGGACCTCTACATCCCTGCGTACAACGGAGGGCTGTTCCGCACGCAACCGGACGCTGACGACAGCGTCGAGTCACAGTTCCTGGCATCACACGAGGCCGGCGACGCCTACATTGCGGAGGTCATCGAGCTGCTGACTCGTCACGATGCCTCTGAAGGTGACGGGAAGGTGTTCGTCGACTACTCCTCGCTCGACGAGCGCAACCTCGGTTCGATCTACGAGGGGCTTCTCGAGTACAAGCTCGACGTCGCTGAGGAGCCGCTGACCGTCGACGACGGTGAGTATGCCGTTGCGGAGGAAGGAGACGAGACCACTGTCGAGGAGGGTGAGGTCTACCTCCGGACTGACGACGGCGAGCGAAAGGCAACGGGCTCGTACTACACACCCGAGTACGTCGTTGAGTACATCGTCGACGAGACGCTCGGGCCACTCGTCGAGGACATCCGGGAGGATCTGCTTGTAGAGAGCTCCGGCGGGTTCGCGGACGAGTTCGCGGACCGCGTGTTTGACCTCACCGTCCTCGACCCGGCGATGGGGAGTGGGCACTTTCCAGTCAACGCAGTGGACTACTTGGCCCGGGAGATCATCGACGCTCAAGAAAGGCAGGATCGCCAGGCCCTGGAATCGGAACAGGGTGAGGTTCGCTCCCCCCGAACGGAGGAGGGCGAACTGCGGGACATCAATTGGGCACGCCGCAAGGTTGCCCAGCGCTGTATCTACGGCGTCGACGTGAATCCCCTCGCCACGGAGCTGTCGAAGGTTTCACTCTGGCTGCGAACCCTCGCTGCCGAGCAGCCGCTGGCGTTCCTTGACCACCACCTGAAGACGGGGAATTCGCTGGTCGGTAGCGACATTGAGGACGTACTGTCCGACGGCGACGATGACGAGACTGAAGACGGCCAGCTAACCCTCCAGCAGTCGTTCGACCACACGCGCAAGCGGGCAATGGAGCACGTCACCGACCACTTCCAAGACCTGCTCACCATCGACAACGAGACGCTTGAGGAGGCCAAGGAGATGGAGGCGGTCTACGACGAGGTTCGCAAGGACCCGCTCTACCAGAACTTGCTGGCGATGGCGAACGTCCATACTGCCGACGCGTTCGGCCTCGACGTCCCCGACGACGCCGACGAGCGGATGGCGCGTGCGCTCCACAGTGAGGCGTGGGAGAGTATTAAGGAACAGGACTGGTTCAAGACCGCGCAAGCGATGGCCGAGGAGGAGCGCTTCTTCCACTGGGAACTGGAGTTCCCCACCGCGTTCTACGACCAAGAAGGGGAGCGTCGTGAGGGCGCTGGGTTCGATGCGGTGATTGGGAATCCGCCATATGCGAAGATCCCTGCAGAGATGGCGAACCGGATAGCGCCGGATATCGCAAACGACCTTTATGCGCAATTTATTTCATTAGCCACAGAGATAGTCCGCGATTCTGGAATATTATCATTCATTACACCAATATCTTGGGAAACAGGGCCCGAATATACTGGCATCAGACAACTCCTGTTCTCTGAAGGTAGTCTTCACTCAATACTCAATCTCCCGTATGATGTTTTTGAGGACGCCTATGTCGACACTGGCGTATTCGTCTGGCAGAAAGGAGCCGGTGATGGGGTTTGTCAGACATCCGACTTAAGTGGAACACGAACAGACCCCGCAATAGCAATCCAAAACCCGGAGTTCGAACCAATCTCAACTCACCACTGGAGAGAATTGGGTTTCGTAGCTCTTGATAAAGACTGGATTTCGATGTATGAACGCATTGGAAGTAATCCGACGTTGGGAGAGGTTACAAACTCTACAAGAGGGGTTCTAGTAACGGATGAATCTCTGGAATCGAACAATGCAAAAACTGACATTTTCCTGGGTAGCTACCAGAGGTATGAACGGACATCCCCGGATGGGACTGTAAAGTGGGACTTACTTGACGAAGCACCGCCGAGTAAAGACATTTTCAGAGGATCTAGACTGCTTATTCGGCGTCTCGTCAGCCGGTCCGATAGGCTTCTTGGGACGTACAATTCTGAATTCTTTGTTTCAAAAAAGGACGTTTACATCTTCAAATCTGAAGAATTTGATGAGAGGTACCTCCTCGCGTTGACAAACAGTCGGCTTCTCTCTTGGTGGCATTTCAACGTCGAGATGTCTGCTTCAAAAGACGATTTCAGACAAGTAACTCTTGGTGGCCTTCGCGAACTCCCACTTCCGAACGTGGAACCGGTCACAAACGGAACTGACTACTCTGAAATTGTCTCACGATACGTGGTTGGCGACATCGGAAAGAGTGAAATAATCAGAAAAATATCGGCAGCCGGATCGATTAAGAACGATGTGCAATCGTTGTTGGTCGATTGTGTTGAGGTCATCCTCTCCAAGAAGGAGAGGCACGGTTCTCTCAACCTCTCCCTCCCCGACCACCTCGGTGCCTACGACGACAGCCAGACCCTCTCTGACATCGGCTTCACCCAACCACCCGAGAACGCCGCCGACTCCATCCTCCAGCAAACTACAGAGGAGAAACCAAACCTCCGCGTTGGCGACGCCGAGATTGTCCGGGAGTCACCGACGACCGTCGAAATCCGGCTCAGTGCGCGGTACAAACCAGAGGACGAGGACGCTTATGAAACCGACCAGTGGGGGTACACGGAGACAGACCCGCTGCCGGCGCTGCGCATCACTGACCTCACCGAGACCGAGGCCGACCTGATCGAGGCGTTCGTCCCTGTCGCCGTCGACGAGGCGGGCGGCTTCGCAGACTTCCGCGAGACGGCGACCAAAACCAACTCGCTGGTGGACCGCCTGCGCGGGCTGACGCTGCCGCGCGTCGACGACGTGGCCGAGGGGCTAGCGAGCTACATCGAAACGAAAGAACGTGCCGACGAACTCGACGAGAAGATCGAGAAGACGGACCAGCTCATCGACGAGATCGTTTATGATCTCTACGACCTGACTGACGAGGAGATCGAGGTCGTGGAAGAAGCGGTCAACGACGACTGACCTACGTCTACCGCAAAACTACAACCACGACAGGCCGGCGTTCAACTCCTCAAGGAATCCCGGTCGCACCTGAACGCCTGGTGGGAACGCAATCGACTCGCCCTCTTTCTCGGTGATCGTCTCGCGAAGGAACGGGTGGGCGGGCTCGAAAGACGGACTCGTCCGAATCTGATACTCACTGTCGACCGTGAACAGCGCGGCGTCGAACGCCCGGTGATGGAGCGAGTTCAGCACCAAGACGTTCTCGGCGTGTTCGGCGAGCTCCGGATGCTGGCTTCGCGGGAGGATGTGCGCCAAGTCGAGGAGCGGGTTCTCACGGATTCCGGTCATCGCACATGCATGGTCGTAGCGCTCGAACGTCTCACTCCGGAACGCTTCACTCACCGTGGTCTCGGTTGTCTCGTAACGACGGATCTGCCCACCCGTTTCGAGCGTCTCGCCCGTCGGCCACTGGGAGACCTCTCCTCCCCTGACCCACCGCTTCCAGACTTCGGGCGCCTGGTCGTCGTCGTTCGTCTGCGCACGCTTGTGTAGCCACGAGACTGGAACGACCTGCGTGTTGAGAATAGAGAAGTGGAAGCGATAGTTCGGTATCTGTTCCCCAGAGTCGTCTTGGTAGGTGCGCACCTCAAAGTGGTCGGGGACACAGAGGCCGCAGAACTCGACGACACCGCTCTCGGGCTTACGGAACACCAGCACGGGGGGAACCTCCTCACGTTGTCCCGAGGCCGACCTGTCGAACGCGTCCTTGATCTTCCGATTCTGTGCTGACTCGTCATACCGGAGATCATTCTTCGCATCACCCCAGTAGCTCACGTAGCCAGCGTTGACCGCCAGCGTGTCTTCCCAGGGATCGTCGTGCTGGGAGATACCGGCATCGTTTGAGACGAGAACGAGGGCCGCAGGGGTTTCAGAACGGTCTGCTCCGAGGTCACGGATACCACCCGTATTCTTGATTCCGCTGTCGAGCGGACCACGGATCCAGCGTAGGAACTGGTCCTCTGCATTCCTGAAGCTCCCCGTGTCTCGGTAGGTTCCCCCAATCCGGAACGCGCACTCCATGATGTACATTTCGTGACGTCCCTGTAACAAAAACACGTCGAGAAATTGGGTCCACCTTCGTAGTGTATCTTCTGTGGCAGCGTGTCATAGAATAGTCCGCATGGTTGTCGCGTATTCGGAGTCAGCAGCGCCGAGACCGTCATCTCCGTTCTCACAGCAGTTGTGCGCTCCACGCCGAACCACCATTGATACTGACGAAATGTCAATATATGTAATAAATAGAATTCTCTCTAACTGTTTCTACAGTCCGTGCACTAGGTGCACGCACTTCTAAACCCGTTACGACTTGAAACAGTAATCAGGCCGACCAAAGCGTGAGACGTATTCTATGACACGCTCTCTGTGGGCCTGAAAAAGTGTTCCTGATCCAACAAGAACATTAATCCCAGTCGTACGGATTTTCGTCCTCCGCTTCGAGTGTCGCAATAAAGCTGCCAATATCGCTTGACTCTAGGTAGAGGTACTCACAGTCGTCTTCAACGTCGCGACAGAGCGGACAGGTGCTCGAGTCGCAGAGATTGTTCAAAAGAGTTCTCCGTTTTTCGTCGTCGTTCAGACACTGATAGTGCGGATTCTCGTCGACGGGCTGCCGGTCCTGGGTTCTGGGAGATTGCTGGAACGTGTTCACCGAATACATGATCGAATACGAAATCTCAATCATGTCCTGCGGATTTCCCCAATCGACCATCTGTCATCAGGTGGCATACACAGCTCCATAAGCTTAATTCATTGACCGAACTCGGCGATTGAGACACATTCGAACGGTGCCGGTAGGTTTATGCAACTGTGCATATTCCATGTTCATATGAGCCAGAAGTCCCTGGCTGAGACGGACGGTGACGAGTTCTCGTATGCAGACGAGTCACCATTCACGCGGCTCTTTGAGACGAAGAGCCGTGTGAAAATCCTCGATGCGCTCGTGCGATACTCGTACGAACCACTAACTCAGCAGGAACTGGAGGATTTCGCGGATCTCAACCAGTCGTCGGTGTCCCGGAACAAGGACGTCCTCTTGGACATCGGAATCGTCGAGGAGGTCGGGAGCAGCCCTGCGAGGTATCAGCTAAATCCGGACGATCCCCGGACGGGGCTACTGAAGCAGTTCCACCGTAAGATGGCGCCCGACGCTGGTCGACTCCACGGCAAAGACGTTGAAGGTCAGCATGAAGAGGTCAAGCGTCAGTATGATCTCGCAGAGCGATACGAGAGTCAGACTGATGACGGTCATAAAAGGGGGTCTCTGGCAGCGGCTCAACACATTCGGGACAAGACCCCGCTCACGGCGTAGTAGAAGCCGATGACCTCTTTCTCAGATTTTGAGGAAACGGTTGAACAGGTCACCAAGATGCTCGAACAGCTAGACACAGAAACTATCGATCAACATGAGATTGCTGAGCAAGGCGACCCGCCAGAAGAACGCGAATCTGAAACTCAAGATGCACAGACGACTCCCGAACAAAACCTAAACGAAGAATCCAACTCAGCGGGAGGGGCCGACACTGACCTCGAGTCATCCCCTGAAGAGACCGGATATCAACCACATCAGTACATCATTCAAGCCGAAACATCGGTGGGACCCGATTACGTCATTCGCGCTGTCGAGGGGCAGGCCTACTTCGACGTAATCGCAGACTACAATTTGGTTCTGGATATCGCTGAGTTCTACGATTCAGACGAGTTGGAACCTGTCTCGATAGCTGATGTTGACCCGGATCACCCTCTGTTTATCGACTTCGCTCCTGAGTTCCTTGAGGAGATGGAGGAAGAGGGCGATGAGGAGATGATCGCTCGGCTGTACACTGCTGTCGAGGCTTTGGACAACTTGGATGAAGATATCAAGGCAGATATAATATACCAACTCATTGATATTTTCACAACTGCTCCCGTCAAGTACGTCGTCAGCTCGATCCGAGAGGACGGGAAAGGGGGAATAAAGGGATTCCAGGTGTTCTATCGAATCTTCCCCTACGAGGACGCATTCAGCCTTAATAACCTGAACGATGTCATCGAACAGGTTCGAATGGCAACCCAGCGTGGCAATATCTTCCTCAAATACTCGTTCCAGCTAGATATTGACTTCGGTGAGGAAACGGGTGGAAGCGCAGTCCAGGCAAATCCCCCGGAACGATCCAACAGGTGGGGAATCAACTGACCCAGCGCACCTTTTGCGTGATTGGCTTGAGAGAATATCGTGCTGAAATCTCAGTTAGCCAGCCTCAAAATAGATGATATTACTCCCGTCAAGATAGGCCTCAGCACATTGCTCGATTTGCTCCCGATAGTCTGTGCTGGTGTAGTAGTTCCCTTGATCCTTGAGGACAGCATCGAATGGTCTGTCACCTCCGGAATTCAGTACTTCTTGATCGAAGCGTAATGCGGGGAGAACGATATAAGACGTTTTCTCGAACGGGTTCTGGTACGTAAGGATTCGGCCGATAATCACCGCTTCGATGGAATCGTCCTTCAGAAGCTGCTGAATCCCTCGGGCAAAGCCGATTGGTTTACGCTGACCGTCTTCTGAGACGTAGAATCCGGCTTGGGCGTACATCTCAT
>Ga0208135_100702_pt1 | contig 17518 bp, 13 predicted proteins | sample AntDeeMetag02WF5_FD_184757 | JGI IMG/M metagenome (GOLD analysis project Ga0208135, IMG submission 184757) | Saline lake microbial communities from Deep Lake, Antarctica - Antarctic Deep Lake Metagenome 02WF5 (SPAdes) (version 2) | ecosystem: Environmental > Aquatic > Non-marine Saline and...
CGATCAGTCCGTCGCGGGTGGCGTCCATCGCGGCGCTGTGAAAGGCATAGTCCAGCGGCAGGCGCTTGGCGATAATGCCTTGCTGATGAAGGCGTTTTTCGAGTGCCGCGAGCGGCTCGTCGGGGCCGGCCAGAGTGATGCCGTTGGGGCTGTTGATGCCGGCCAGGCAGACCGTGCCGAATTCGGGTTGCTCAAGCCAGACGGCGATGTCATCGGCGCTCAAGGCAACTGCGCTCATGGCGCCAAGGCCGCGGGTCCTACCCTGGTAGTCGCTGCGGCAATAGATGACCTTGACGGCGTCTTCCAGCGAGAGTGCGCCGGCGGCCCACGCCGCGGCGACTTCTCCAACGCTGTGACCCAGCACGGCGGCCGGCTCAACGCCGCGCGCCCGTAGCCATTGGGTTAGTGCAACCTGCAGGGCAAAGAGCGTGGGCTGGGCGATTTCGGTGCGTTCAAGGCGCTCGGCGGTGGTCTGTTCTACGTGGCGGCTGCCGTCGAGCTCGGCGCGTAGCGAAAAATCGGCGTAGCGTTGAAAGATGGCATCGACGCGATCGATGCTGTCGCCGAAACCGGCGTCGGTTTGTAGCAGGTCGCGGCCCATTTGTGCCCACTGGCAGCCGTTGCCCGAGTAGACAAATACCGGCCCTTGGGCGGCCGCGAGCCGCTCGCCGCGAATCATGCTGCCGGGCGTGTCGTCGGCGGCGCCATCGGCAAAGCGATCCAGCGCGGCAGCCGCCTGTTCAGCCGTGTCGGCAAAGCACAGCGCGCCGTGATCGAGGTGCGTGCGATGATAAAATAGCGTGTGCGCGGTGTCGTAAAGAGCCGTCTCGCGGTGGCGAAGCTGCGTTGCCAGTGCGCGGGCATTGTCGGTCAGGGCGTCCGCGCTGCGTGCCGTGATGCGTATCGGCAGCGACTGGGCTGGGGCCTTTGCCGTATCGGTTGGGGCGTCAGCAACGGGTGCGGCGGTGCGCGGCGGCGCACTAGAGAGAATCACGTGGGCGTTGGCGCCGCCAAAACCGAAGGAATTCACCCCGATGACCAGCTCGCCTGTGGCGGCGAGCGGCCGCGCGCGGGTCACGATGTCCAGATTCCACTCGTCGGTCTTGATCGCGGGGTTGACCTGACGAATGCCGATGGTCGCAGGCACTTCGCGGTGGTGCAGGCTGTGTAGCGCTTTGGCCAGACCGATGACGCCTGACGCCGTCTCCAGGTGTCCGGCGTTGCTCTTGACCGAGCCAATGGGCAATGGTGTTTTGCGCTGCTGGCCGAGTGCTTCGCCAATCGCGCGAGTTTCAACCGGATCGCCCACGGCGGTGCCGGTACCGTGTGCTTCAAGGTAGTCGATCGCTTCCGGGGCAATGCCGGCCTGACGGTAGGTATCGCGCATCAGCGTCGCTTGCGCCGCCGGGTCGGGCACCGTCAGTCCGGCTTTACGGCCGTCGGTATTCATTGCCGAACCGGCGACGACGGCGAGTATGCGGTCGTTATCAGCGAGCGCCTGCTCATACTCCTTGAGTATGAAAAGCCCGCCGCCCTCCGAGCGCACGTAGCCATCACCGTCAGCGTCGAAGACCCGGCAGCGCCCCGAGGAGGAAAGCATCCCGGCCTTGGAAAAGATCAGGAAACCGTAAGGATGCAGGTGCAGGCTGATGCCCCCGGTAATCGCCATGGAAATATCGCCGCTGCGAATCGCCTGGCACGCCTGGTGAAACGCCACCAGCGACGACGAGCAGGCCGTGTCCAGCGAGAGGCTGGGGCCGTGCAGGTCAAACAGGTACGACAGGCGGTTGGCCGCTACGCTTGCGGTGTTGCCGGTGGCCGACGATGCGTCAATCGCCGACATGTCATCGGCAAACCGGTAGGAGTAGTCCTGGCTGGCGATGCCCAGATACACGCCGCACTGGGTGCCGCGCAGTTTGGCCGGTACCATGCCGGCGTCTTCCAGGCTTTCCCAGGCAAGCTCCAGCAGGATGCGCTGCTGGGGGTCCATATGGGCCGCTTCACGGGGTGAGATACCAAAAAACTCGGCATCAAAGCCGCTGATGTCGCCAAGGCTTCCAGCGGCAAAGGTCACGCTGGTGCCCGGGTGCCGTCGATCAGGATGCTGAAAAACCTCTTGGCTCCAGCGGTCGGACGCCACCTGGGTGACAAAGTCCTTTTCTTTTTTCAGATCGTGCCAGAACGTTTCGGAAGTTGTGCCGGGAAAGCGGTAGGCGGCGCCAATGATGGCCACGCGTTTAGTCATTGGTACTCCGAATATTTTCTTGGTCCTTGTCGGCCAGAGGCCGCCTGCCAGACGTGTTGCAACAGCACGCTGCCCAGCTCGTTTGCGGCGAGTCGTTGTGGCGTAGTGGAGTGTCTATCACGTTGATTTTTCTGTGACGACCATAGCATATAGGGGGTTTCACCCGTAGGCGCTGAATAGTAGGCGTAGGCCTCGGGCAGAATGGGCACATGATCGCCGTACCAGCCTAGAACGCCCGGGCGCGAGCCCTGACCCAGCGCACGGGTTAGCGTTTCCAGCATGGCATCAGCCTGGCGGAGGTGGTGCAGATAGACGGCAAGGTTACGCTGGTGTGAGGGCAGAGGCCAAGGGGCGCGTGGCAATGTATCAGCGAGTGCGTCGTGCCGGGGCCGCTCCAGATCGAGCGGGCCGTGGTTTTCCATGGTAATGACAAAAATAAACAGCGGCGCATCGGCGCTGTCGTCGAGTAGCGCAGCGACTTTCCGGGCCACCGCGGCGTCGCCGATATACTGTCCGTTGCGGTCGTCGGGGGAAAAGTCCTCGACGTCGATAAAGGTATCGAATCCCAGCTGTGGCATGACCCGGTGGCGAAAGTAAAAGCTGGCGGGGTAGGGATGAACGCAAACGGTGCGGTACCCCGCTTGTTTGAAGGTGGCAGCAAGGCTGGGAAAATGCCGGCGGGCCAGGGTGCGGTAAGGATTGAACTGGCGAATGCCCCACTGTTCTGGCGTCAGGCCGGTCAGCACTGCGCATTCGGTGCGCACGGTATTTGCACCCCAGGCGGGGACACTGAGCGTGCCCCGCTGCTGCGCCTGATGACCGCGGAAGTCCCAGTGGGGCAGCAGATCCTCGGCCACGTCGGGGCACCAGCTACGCGGGTCGCTGAAGGATTCGCTTTGTACCAGCACGGTATGCGGTAGCACAGTGGTTGGCGTGGCCGGCGGTGCGGTGGTGTCGTGGTAAAAGGGCGATGCGTCGGGCGGTGGGGCTGACGAGCGCAGCAGCGCGACGCCGTAGGCCCAGAGCGAGGCAAACAGGCCTAGTGTTTCAAGGTCGTGGGCAGGATGGAGCGTAATCGCGTCCAGCCGCCTGAGTCCCAGCGCGATCAGCACCGCACCCGAGACACACAGCCCCCCACACGTTGCTAAAAAAGCCCAGCCCCCCCACTGGCTGACGGCGGAGGCTTCCCAGTAAAAGAAGGCGGCAATGGCCACAACGCCGGCAGTGCTGGCCGCGATGGCCAGCCTAACGCCGAAAAACGGCACGTACAGACGCGGATGGCGTATCGCATCCCAGAAATACTCGAAATCGTGGCAAATAAAAGGTTCGTTGAGCGTTTGCGACTTGGTATTGCTGGATTGGACCACGACCAGCTGTAGCGCGAGCAGCGTCACGACGGCCAGCCCGGGGCGCTGGAGCACAGCAAAAAAGGCGCCAAAGGTGAGCAGCCAGCTGCCCAGATGGACGCTTGCTGCGGCACCGCCGCGCTGCCAGAAAGGGCACGGGCGTGGGGCAAGCAGTGCCTCAATCAGCAGCGTGCCGGCCAGGCCCGCAGTCAGCAGGAGGTAAAACGGGCTAGTCATCGGGCGTTTCTTCCAGGCGGTCAAACCCCAGTCGCCTGAGCAGCCACTGCGAGATGCCGGCGGGCAAAATGGCCAGCCAGTGGGTGCCCAGACTGAGCCAGACAGGAAAAGCGATGCGCGCGCGGTTAGCGCTGATACCGCGCTGAATGACGCGCGCCGCACGCTCGGGTGCCCACTTCCAGGGCTTGGGGCCGGGCATGGCCTGACACATCGGCGAGGTAACGTAGCCTGGCATGACCACCGTGACGCCAATGCCGCAGGGTTTTAGCCAGCTGCGAAGCCCCTCGGCGTAGGCTTTGATGCCGGCTTTGCTGGCGCTGTATGTGGGAGAGGTGGGTAGCCCGTGCCAGGCCGCCAGCGAACTGATAAATACCAACTGCCCACGGCCGCGGGCACGCATGCGGGGCACGAGGTGCTGCGCCATGGCAATAGGTGTCTGCAGGTTAATCTCGAGCAGCGCCTGAACGTCTGCGAGGGGCTCGAGCTCACACGCTGCCGTCGGGTGTGTGTTCTTCCCTGCACAGGCAATAACGATATCCGGCACTTGAGCCGCGCAAACGGCATCCAGCCATGCGCTCAGCGCGGTGGCCTGTGTGAGATCCGCGTGTGAGACCTCTACTGAGGCGCCGTGTTCACGGCAGCGCTGTGCCAAAGCATCGAGGGTATCCTGCCGGCGTCCGTGCAGTATCAGGTGCGCGCCGGGCACGGCATAGCGCTCGGCAAGCGCGCCGCCAATCGCACCGGTGGCACCGGTAATCAGGATCGTCGTTGCAGGGGTGGCTGTAGGCTGTGGCATGGCTAGAGCAGCTGTTCGAGTGGAGATGTAGAGGCGGATAAACGCTGGGCAGCACCGTCGGCGGCCAAGTCGAGACCCGGTTGATTATAGAAGCCGCCGTTTATCTGCGTAGTATGCATGACGGTACGATGAAAGTATGTAAACAGCTCGGGGGAAGGGGGCTCCGGATGCTGCCAGAAATCTTTCAGTGAGCCTTGAAAGGTCAATCCCGCGAGCTGGTAAATTGGGTCGCCAAGCGCAATCGTGGGACAGTTCTGGCCAATCGACACCAGCCCCGTCGTACTGTTGACGGTGACAGTCCCCGCCGCATGGCGTGTGATCCGGTTGAGGTCGCCCGATTCCAGGTAAACCACGCGCTGCTCGATGTCGTATTCCCTGGCGAGCCGAAGGACGAGCTGCGCATAGTGATTAAGCCCCTGGTCAAGCGGGTGGTTTTTAATACACAGCACAGCCTTTTCCGGCGCATGGGCAGCAAAGGAGGCAAGTGTGGCGGCAATCACCTCCTGCATGTTGGCGTAGACCGAGTGGTCGCGAATCTGGGCGTCGGTATTTAGCTGCAGCGGCAGGATGAAAAACGGCCGTCGGCTCAACAGCAGCGAGCGGATGCGGGCATGATCTCGTGCTTTCCAGTAACGTAGCCACGCAAAGCGTCGTATATAGCCGGCATATTCCTGCGGGGCGATAATCGACGAGTGGTTACGGTAGTGCGGGGCGACCAGCGGGTTGGTCAGGCCGGCAACGTGGTAGCACACGTCGTGTAGAGCACGTACTTTAAAGCGTGACTTGAAACGCGTGGGCGGCGGCGGCTCGGGGAGCGAGCGACCCACGTCCCAGAACCACTGTGGGTCTCGGGGCAGTAGCGAGTGGCCGTTGACACCCTCGCGCTCCAGAGTGATCCAGAATGGGCGAAAGTAGCCTTCTTCAAAAACGTGGGTGCGTATGCCGGACTGCGGGGCGTTTTCGACCGCCGATCGGTGAATAGGACGGCGGTCGCCAAAGGCAATCTGGTCGGTAACGCCGTAGCGCTGCCAGAGTGTTTTAACGTAGTCGCCAAGCGCCTCGGGGCGACCCCGAAACAGGTGTCGATGATGGCCCTGGCGCCCCCAATAGGCAATATCGCCAGCGTTGAAGTTCAGCTTGATCACTCGATGTCCGTCGTCTTCCAGACGTGAAGCCAGACGCGTGTTAAAAGGCGAGCAAACGCCCTGTAAAAACAAGAAAGTACGCTTTTCGAGTGCCAAGTTAATGTCTTCCTATGAACCGGTTCCGGTAGAGGCGATAGAGTTGCTGGCGCCACGTCAGGCGGTTGGGCCTGCAGGTGGCGTTTTCCAGCAGCGTGATGACTGTTTCGGCGTTACACAATTGGCCGCTGGCTGGGTCCACGTAGTGCGGGTACAGGATCAGGGTACCTGCAATCAGCGCCTCCAGACTTAGCGGACGGGTGCGCCTGGCGCAGTGCATGGCGTCGTGCGTTAACCCCCAGCCGGCGTAAAAGGGCAGGCCGTAGGTGTGCACGGTGCAGCCACGCAGCAGTGCTTCAAATCCGGTTAACGAGCTCATGGTATGCACGCTGTCAACGCACTCAAGCAGACCGGTGATCTCTTCGTGGCTCACATCAAGGTCGTAAAAATGCCTGGCACTGTCATCCAGCTCGCCTATCCGAGCGCCGGAGAGTACATCAGGATGCGCTTTATATAAAATGTACGCGTGGGGTTGTGCGTGGCGAACTGCTTTAAGCAGGGCGCTGTTGGTGCTTATTTCTGGTGAGCCGGCGGCTATCGAGGCGTCGCTTTCAACCTGTCCTGGCACAAGTATACATGTGCGGTTTGGCGGGAAGCTGTTATGCCGTGTTTTTCGTCCAGAGAGGTTATATTTGGATAATCGTAAGGCAACCAGCCGCTGGCGTAGCGCATGGGCGCGGATCAGTAAATCCTGACTGAAGGTAGTGGTATTAAGCAGCGTTTCCAGATCGCTGGGTTGGCGCGGGTCGTAGTAAATCCCTTGTCGGTCGAGTACCAGCGATAGAGGGCGCGTCAGGTCAACGCCGAGCCCGGCAGAGCGGATAAATCCGTCTTCCATGCGCCACAAAGGAGCTTTTTGGTGGCGCGTGTGCGCGATAAGATCCGCCTCAATGTTAGATGACCAAGCCAGCAACGGCGCCTGAGAAGCGGGCATTAGCGCCGGTCTGGCGTAATGTATCAGCGAGTTGGCGTCGCCGGTAAAGTCGCCGACAAAGCGGCGCTTCCAGCCGGAAAAGCCGCAGGCCAGCCAGTGGCCGCGACAACGTTCGCGCTGACGACGTTGGTCGGCAATTAGCGCGATGGTATCGCGTAGCGTCGAAGGCTGGCCCGTGTAAGGGTTGGCGTAGCGACAATAGCGCAAGTACGCCGCAGCGAACACCTCGGTAAGCGTGCGAGACCGCCGCCTGCGCGGGCAAGGCTGGGCATCGTGCGTGAGTCCCCAGCCGGCGTAAAACGGCAGACCGAAACAGTGTACCTGTTTGCCGGCCATTAGCGCTTCAAAGCCCAGCTGGCTGGTCACCGTGTAAACCTCATCGACCTGGTCAAACAGGGCCCAGGGGTTCACGTCGTCGCCAATCAGGTGGCAGCGTGGGTGCTCGACCGCTCGGGATAGGTGACCTTGCTTTTTCCCGCTGATGACATCGGGATGAGTCTTGACCCAAAGAGTGCTGTCCGGGTGCTGTGTCAGGGCAGCGGTCAGCATTTCATCAAAAGTCGCGGCATTGGCTTGCCCGCAGGTTATGGAGGCATCTCCGGCGGTTTGGTCAACGACCAGCACGTTAGTGTCAGGCAGGTTGGCGGGCAGTTCATCCGGTGCGTGATTGTATTTGGACAGTCGATAATGTTGCAGCAGTGCGATGCTATGCTTGGCCTCGTTAAGTTCCTCGGCTGTGAACGTTACTTCGTTCAGGGATACTTCCAGGTCGGAAGGGCGCGAAGCGTCGTAGTAGATGCTCCGTGAGTCGACAATGAGGCTGTTGGGTTGGTAGCCGCTGCTTCCCGGCCCCAATGAGCGTAAAAAGCCGTCCTCCAGCGCCACATAGGGGATGTCGTGCTTCAGCGCATACTGCCGGGCTTTACGACTGGTGGGCTTAAGTCCCCAGCCGATAATGGCATCAGGCTTTTTCGCCAGTAAGCGCAGGCGTGTGAACGCGGAAAATTCGGGCAAAAATGCGCTTAGCGCGGTGATTTTGCCAATGCCCGGCGAGGTGTAGCCTGCGGTTAGTAATACCATGAATGTTGGATTCCAGGTGCCTTAAGCACGTTACTTTTAGCACGGGTTTTGCATAATATTATCAGTGGGATTGCCCGTGAGAGCGCTGATGAAAAATGAACCTGAAACACTGAGGCTGCCAGCAAGGCAGCCTCAGTATATTATTAAATGACATGGCTGGTAGTTCGCCAGCTAACCGCAGTCAGCCAATATCCATGGCGCTAGAAGCTGTACGACATTGTTGCCTGTACGGCCTGATATTCCGTATCGCTTGAGGCGACGGTAGTTCTCGCGGCAATGTTAAAATCCATATTGTCGCCGAGGCGGTGTGTAGCACCAATCAATAGTTCGGTACGGCTGTCATCATCGTTCTCAAGCAGTTTAGCCGAGTTGTCGACATTACTGGTTACGTCTTCATAGTATTTGGCGCTACTATAGATGCGGCCAGTAGAAAATTCTTTAATAAGTTTAATCCCGCCAAAGGCTTCGCCTAACTCGATACCATAATCTTCCTCGGTGCCTAGCGCTTTGCCGTCCATGCTATCTTTCATGTATGCGCCGCCTGCGGTAATGCCGGCCAGTATGGTCTCGTTACTGAAGCGAGGAAAGTAATAGGTAGCAGCTGCGCGTGCCCCGAAGCGGTGGCCGTCAAGATCCACAGAGTTGAAGCTGTTGCTGAAATCACCTTCAAGGTCTTGGTATAGCAGAATGCCATCCAGCACAAGCTTGTCATTCAGCAAGGATACCGCACCGTAGGGAGCAAGAAAGCTGCCGCTCAGCCTGGCTTCAGATTCGCCAAAGCTGTTGTTGGTAATGTCGACGCTATTATGCCCTGCTGCAACACCGGTAAGCAGGCTTCCTGCTTTTTGCTCAACGCCCACCATGGCGGTCTTGGAGTCGCCATCATAACTGGTATTGGCGGTTTTGCCTGAAAGATCCCTGACTTCTGTGGAAACCCAGGCATTGATGCCTTCCCTACGTTCGTATAGTTTCCCGTTTCCTGTGGCGCCGCCAAGTGTAGGCTGCATGGCATTGTCAATTTGTGTGCTGATAATACCAAAGCTCTGTGCCATAAACTGCTTTTGTGCGGCACGCAGGGCAAGGTCAGCATTGAGAATGCCCAGGTCAGCGGCGATTTTTTCAATTTGGCCAGCAGAAATATTGTTCAGCTTTCCCTGTAAAAGCAGATCGCCGTTTTTATCGAATAGCTCAAACGGCGTATTGCCGTCAAAATCTTCCAGCGTAGTGCCCGGCGCCAGCTTAAAAGTGACAGGTTGATTGTTCAGCGTCACGTCGAAGGTGTTCTGGGTTTCAATGTCATTGAGGGGGCCTTCCCATTGGATGGAGATCGGGCGGGACTCGACTACGGCAGTAATGTTGAAGGTATGATTTTGTCCGGCATCATCGTAAGCGTTTTCCAGGCTACTGGCGCTAGTGCTGACACGTACTTGGTTGCCGTTGATGTTTAATAACGTGTTTTGGCGTTTCAGAGCGTCACCCAAGGATCCGCCATCGAGCGTACTGATTGTCAAGGGTTCGCCTGCGCTATCGCTTGGGGTGATGGTGCCGCTTGACTGGCTCAAGTCAGCGCCATTCACCTGGCTGCTGATATCAGGCAGCGTAGCGCCTACCTGAATCAACTCATCTAGACCAAATGAAGCTGCACTAGCAGCACCGCTGGCTAGAAGGCCGGAGAAACCCAAAGCAGAAAGCGTCTTTTTATTCAGCATTTACAGATACCCAAAGAAAAGTGAAGGCGGATTGAAATTGCATAATGACAGATTAACATGCCAGAAAGAAGCAGGCGGTATATGTTCATGGGCGGCCCCGGAGTTGTCGGTGCCAACCGTTGTCAGGCGCTTTTATCTGACTTGGTCGGGGTCGCTTCAAACGCCCGGGGAAATTCGCTTAATCAGAAAAATGCCGGGCCCCACGCGGAGATCCGGCAACGTATCGAAAGACGCTAGTTGAAGGCGAGCGCCTCCTTAGAAGCGGTAGGTCAGGCCGGCGCCGATGGTGACGGGATCCAGCTTAGTGGTGCCGCTGCCGCTGCCGTTATTGGTTTTCCAGTCGATGTCGGCGTCAACGTCGGCCCAGCGGGCGTAGCCGGTGGCGCTCAGGTTGTCGGTGATGGTCAGGTCAACACCTGCCTGGCCGACTACCCCGTAGCTGTCATCGATGTCGATATCGTACGAACCGACTGCGTCGATGCTGGAGTAGCGGGTGTAGTTCAGGCCCAGGCCGACAAACGGCTGCACGCGTGCTTCCTCAATGCCGCCTAGCGGGTAGTAGTTGAGCAGCAGATTGACCGGCATGCGCTCCATGGTGCCCAGATCGTTGCCAGCCAAGCCGAAGAAATCGTGTTTGACGCTTTCACCGATGCCCAGCTCGACGCCCATCTTGTCGAGAAAGAGATAGCCGCCGGAGAGGTAGAAGGCGTTCTCGTCGGAGATATTGTCGGTGGTGACCTCAGCTTTCTCGAAGCTGCCGCGGATATAGGTGTCTCCGGCTTGATAAGCCATCGCGGTTTGGCTGGCAAGAACGCTAGCTGCAGCGGCGGCGAACATCATTTTGGTCTTGTGCATGAATGCATCTCCCTGTTGTGTAGCCCTTGAATGAGGCAAAAGTCAGTGTATAAACATCCTGTGTATGTGCAACAGTATTATAGGAAACGCTGTTCTCAATTACTAGTCGCTAACGTTTTCAGTGCCTGATGTCGCGTTCCAAGAGCTACCGTTCATGGCCGGTCCAGCGGTGCGCACGGCATTTTGCAATGACGATGAAAAGTGTATCCGAGGTGCTAGCGATACTTGCACCCAACTCCGTATTAGGGCGAAAGCGACACAGCGTGTCAGCTGTTCTGGTGAACGCTAAGATCGGTTTCTTTTCGCAGTTCGCGTGCAGCGCATGCCGCAATGAGTTTGCGCGCCGAGCCTCAGTTGTCCAAATAAAAATTTGGTCTGATCTAAGATCCTTTTTTCGTTAGCATGTTAATACTAAGGCGATGAGGCAAGCTGCCCAGAGCAAGACGTATAGGACAAGAGGTGATAGGTGAATCAGGTAAAACCGCCGGTGTGGCGTGAGACCAGACGGCTGGCGCCGGTGGGGATGAGGCGTTTGTACCCTTATATGATAGGCAGCGGCGTTGGCCGGTATCCGGTACGTCGTGCCTGGCGCTGGGAGTGGCCGTCAGCCGGGGTGGCCTGCTGCTGAAAATCAACCGTGGGCTGCACCGGTTGGCCATGGCGCAGTATCTGGGGCTTGAAACGGTGCCGGTGCAGGTACGTGCGGTACACCGAGAGTGGTGGGAGCGCGAGGTTGGCGATGCTACCGGAGCGGCTGCTCTTGAGCGCCTGCGTGAGGCGCTTGGCCGGTGTGTGCCGGAAACCGCGCCCGGTGCTCATGACCCGGCGCGGTTAGCGCAGGAATTTCACTGGCCAGCGCCGCGCCACTAATCGGCGCGTCGTTGTTACCCGCCGGCCGTTTTTTACCAACCACCCGTGCCCAGCAGCGTGCGGGTGTTGTTGTTCAGCGGCAGGCGAAAGTCTGCGGTACCCAGCACCAGCGCATCGGTGGAGCGAACCACCCGGGCGCTGACGTACACATAGTCCTGCCCCTGGGCGTAGGTGCCCATCAAAATCGAGCGGGCGTCGTAGCGCTTGCTGAGCCGCTGCATTTTGCGCGATAAAATCAGTTCACCGACCTGTTCCTCGATGAAAAGGCTGTCACGCATTTTGACTTCGCGCACCTTGATGCCCTGGCGGGAAAGTGCCGAGGCCATCAACTCCGAACTGATGCGTCCGAAGGTGGAGGACTGGGCGAGGTTGTCGATATCCACAAAGGTAGCGGCAATCATCGGGCTGTAGCCGGTCATATCCGGGTTGCTGGCGACCATTTGTGCGGCGGCGTCGTGCGCCAGCTCGGAAAGATCGGGCACCGGTTCGGGCGGCAGGGACGACTGGCCAAAGGTGCTGCAGCCGCTAAGCAGCAGCGCCGAGCAGGTTATCAGCACGCCGCGCAGCAGGCGGCGGTAGGATAAACATAAGCGTAGCGAAAAAAGCGTGGGCATGGCGTTACCAGGTATCAGAAACAGAAACGGTGGGCGTGGCGGGCGCTTGGGGCACGCGATAGGGCGCGTAGTGGCGGCGGTCGCCGCGGTTGGTGTAGTAAATATTGGACGATGAGTAGAGGATGCGCTCGCCTTCCACGGCCTGTACGGTAATGATGGTTTCTTCATTGCCTTCATACGTCCAGCTGCCGCTGGTAATATCTGCGCCAATGGCGGCGGGTATCAGACCCAGCGCCGGTTCGCTCCACTGGTTGAAGGGGATGGTGGCCACGGCAATGCCGCTGGTCAGCGCCGTGAAGGCACCTTGTGGCGGGCGAATAAAGCCGCGGTCGCGGTGGTTGACCACTTCCACGCGAAACTCCAGCGTCACGCTGTTGGCCGTCGGGGCGGTGGTAACGCTTGCCCCGCGGGAAACCAGCCGGCTGGTTAGCAGGTCTTCAAAGCCGCGGTTGAACTCGCCGCCCACGTGCATGCCCTCGGGCATATTGACATCGCCGCGGATGTAAATGTCACGCAGACGCAGCCGACTTTGGGCCAGAAGGCCGCTGGCTTCGTGGCCGGCAAGCACGTCCCAGTGGTGAGCGGCCTGCATGCGCTGCTGCTCGCTGTAAGGATAGGTGGTGGCGATCGGTGCCTGAGAGGTGTTGGCATAAAAGCAGCCGCCAAGCGGCAGTGCAAGGGCAGCAAGCGCCAGCGGGGCGAGCCAGCGCGGTGGCCGACCGCCTGAAGCGCGGCGCACGGAAAAACATGACGGAGGCAGTGTGATCGGCACTGGCGGGTTCCTTCTCGCGATAAAAACTGAATTGGGGCATTGGGTAAACTATTTTGCCATGCCTTCACCCCATCGGCCACGCAGACGAAAACTTGAATGAGCGATAACCTTAATGCTTGAAGACCACCACGCCGGCCCGAAACACGACTCGCTGTTACAGGTACGTTCGGAAGACGATAGCGATAGCGCCTGGCTGGTGAGCTACATCGACATCATGACGCTGTTGGTGGCGCTTTTTGTGATCATTATCGTCGCGGCAGAGGCGGCCAACCCCGGCTGGCTGACCCACGAAGCGATGTCTGAGGCGCCGCCCGTACTGGTGGAAGATGCCTCGGCAACGCTTGGCGTACCGCTGCCCGATGCCTTTGCTGAGCAGGCCGGGCCGGTATATGTGGCTGGTGCCACTGAGCCGGGAGAGCTCGCCGCCTGGGCCATCAGCGCAGCGCTTGGCGTAGCCGGCCTGCCTGATCGCGCCCCTGTGCCGCCGCCGCTGCTGGCGCGTGCCAACGCCCCAGCGCCCATGCCCGAAGCCGAGTTGCCTGCCATGGCGCTACCCAAGCTGCTGCTGGCAGACAGTGCTGATCTGACTGCGCCGCTGGCAGACTATATGGTCGTGCTGACCGACAGGCCGCCGGTTAACGTGCAAACGGTGGAGCCGGAAGCGCTGCAGGGCGGCCCCACGCTGGCTGAAACGCTGCCCGAGCGTCAGGAGTCCGCGCCGTATCTGCCCGATCTGGACGGGGTGGAAGCCTCCCGCGTGAGCGAAGGCATCAACCTGCGCGTACAGAATCAGCTGCTGTTTGAAAGCGCCGAGGCGGGGCTGAGCGACGCCGGCGAGGCGTTGGTGGCAAGCCTGGTGGAGACCATCGAGCGCTACGACGGCGATGTCTCGGTAGAAGGGCACTCGGACAGCCGCTCGATCGATACCGAGGAATATCCCTCCAACTGGGCGCTGTCCAGCGCGCGCGCCATCGCCATTGTGCAGGTGCTGGAAGACGCCGGCGTCACGACCGGCCGTCTGCGTGCCGTGGGGCTGGCCGCCACGCGTCCGCTGGCAGACAACGACACGCTGGAAGGCCGCGCGCGCAACCGCCGGGTCGAAGTCGTTATCCACGTGGAGTAGTGCGAAAGCCGGCACCACACAGGTTTTCGTAGGAGGCCCCGATTTCATTTAAAGCATCCGGGCTAGGCAGGCCCGTGGCCCGTTCTGGGTGATGTGTCTCCATCGGTCGCGCAGCAAGCTGCCCTCCTACAAAGGCGGGAGACACTGGCCAGGTTTTCGTAGGAGGCCGGCTTTACCCACATCTCGGGCACAAGTGCCGGGCGATGCAGGCCCGTGGCCCGTTCTGGGTGATGTGTCTCCATCGGTCGCGCAGCAAGCTGCCCTCCTACAAAGGCGGGAGACACTGGCTAGGTTTTCGTAGGAGGCCGGCTTTGCCGGGCGATGCAGGCCAAAGGCCTGCCGGGTTCGGTGAGGATGCGGTCGTGCAGCAAGCTGCCCTCCTATTAAAGGCGGGAGACACTGGCTAGGTTTTCGTAGGAGGCCCCGATTTTATTTAAAGCATCCGGGCGATGCAGGCCAAAGGCCTGCCGGGTTCGGTGGGGATGCGGTCGCGCAGCAAGCTGCCCTCCTACAAAGGCGGGAGACACTGGCTAGGTTTTCGTAGGAGGCCGGCTTTGCCGGGCGATGCAGGCCAAAGGCCTGCCGGGTTCGGTGGGGATGCGGTCGTGCAGCAAGCTGCCCTCCTACAAAGGCGGGAGACACTGGCCAGGTTTTCGTAGGAGGCCGGCTTTGCCGGGCGATGCAGGCCAAAGGCCTGCCGGGTTCGGTGGGGATGCGGTCGTGCAGCAAGCTGCCCTCCTATTAAAGGCGGGAGACACTGGCTAGGTTTTCGTAGGAGGCCGGCTTTACCCACATCTCGGGCACAAGTGCCGGGCGATGTTAGTACCGTTTAACATACGCTTAATCCTGCTTTGGCATGCTGCACGCCAACAGGGAAGGAGCCGCTATGCATGTATTGCTGGTAGAAGATGATGCCTTGGTGGCCTCGGGGATCCGTGCGGGTCTGGCGACCGTTGATTTTGTCGTGGACAGCGTGCCAACCATCAAAGAAGCGCGTCGGGCCATGCAGTCCGTGCAAAGCGACGTGGTGATTCTGGACCGCGGCCTGCCCGACGGCGACGGCATGCAGCTGTTGGAAGAGTGGCGCGCCGCCGGCGTGCAAACACCGGTGCTAATCCTCACCGCCCGAGACGCCGTGCGCGACCGGGTCGATGGCCTGCACAGCGGCGCGGATGACTACCTGATCAAACCCTTTGATCTGGACGAGCTGGTGGCCAGGCTTTACGCGCTGCTGCGCCGCGCCGCCGGGCGTGCCAGCGGGCTGATCCGCCACGGTGCGCTGACGCTGGACCCCGCCGCCCGCCAGATCAGCGTTAACGGCGAGCCGGTGGCGCTTTCGCGCCGCGAGCTGGTGCTGCTGGAAGCTTTTTTGTACGCCCCGCGCAGCGTGCTTTCCGCCAGCCAGCTGAAAGACAGCCTCTACGGGCTCAACGATGATGTGGAAAGCAACGCGCTCAACGTTCACATTCACCACCTGCGCCGCAAGCTGGGCAATGGCCTGATCGAAACCGTGCGCGGGCTGGGCTATCGCCTCGGTCGCGCCGACGCCGTGACCTTGCCGTGAGCCTGCGCGCGCGCCTGCTGCTGACGCTGGGGCTAACCCTTGCCCTGCTATGGGCCAGCGCCGCGGCGTGGCTGATGCGCGATCTGGAAGACAAGCTGGTGGAAACCCTTGATCAGCGTCTCGCGCAGTCCGCAAGGATGGTCGCGGGGCTGATGCTGCAGCTGCCGCCGGAGGTTTGGCAAGATGCCGACCGCCGCTCGCTTTCAATCCCCTCCATCGAAGGGCTGGCCTGCCAGGTACACTCGCCGCGCGGCAACGTCATGGCGCGTACCCACCGCGATATGCAAGACGTGCTGGCGCCGGGAAAACCGGGCCACGCCTACCGTCGCGAAGACGGCATTACCTGGCGCGTGTTCACCTATGAACGCGGCGGGCTGACCATTACCACTGCCGACCGTCTGGACGAACGCGACACCCTGATGAACGGCGTGCTGCGCGTAGCGGTGGTGCCGTTTATTGTCGCGCTGCTGGGTAGCCTGGTGGCGCTGTGGCTGTCGGTCTGGCGCGGGCTGGCGCCGCTTTCACGCCTGCGCGAGTCGCTTGCGCACCGCGACCCGGAGGCACTTTCTCCGGTGGAGGTGCGCGGCCTGCCGGCGGAAATACGCCCGCTGATCGATACCCTCAATGGCCTGCTGGCGCGTGTGGAGCAAGCCTTTACCCGTGAGCAGCGCTTTACCAGCGATGCCGCTCACGAGCTGCGCACCCCGCTGACGGCGATCAAGACCCACGTGCAGGTAGCCAAACGTGTAAAAGGGCAGGCCGCGCTTGATGCATTACACTATGCAGAGCAGGGCATTGTGCGGCTGAACAATACGCTTGATCAGCTGTTGTTGCTGGCACGGGTGGAAGGCCGCCACCCGGACGTGGGTGACACCAGCGACGTCGCCACTATTGCGGCCTGCGCGGTGGAAGACACCGGGCATTCCGAACGCATTGAGCTGCCTTTTCAGTGGCCGGATGCGCGGCTGTTAGTGCCCCACGCGCTTGCCGTCACGGCGCTGCGCAACGTGCTGGATAACGCCCTGCGCCACGGCCCGCCGGATACCCCGGTATGGCTTGAGGCGCGTTTGCTGGCGTCGTCAAACGAGCTGGCGTTCTGCGTGCGCGATGCCGGCAAAGGGCTTTCGCCCCATGGGCTTGAACAGCTGACGCGCCGCTTCTGGCGTGCCAGCAACGCCGAAGGCAGCGGGCTGGGGCTTGCCATTGTGGCCGCTATTGCCGAGCGTTTTGGCGGGCGCCTGGCCTTTCACAGCCCGGCAGGCGAGGGGCTTACTGTAGAATTTATTGTGCCGGCCGTAATCCCTGACGAAGGATAAAACGGCACACCCACCCCCGGGCAGCGTGATGGCCGCGGGGAGACGATAACGCAAGGGAGACCGTGATGAATAAAAAAATGCTCAGCGGGCTTAGCCTGCTACTGAGTGCCGGAGTTTACGCCGGCACCGCCTCGGCGCTTGAGGGCGACCCCGAGGCGGGCAAGCAGGTATCTGCCACCTGTGTGGCTTGCCACCAGGCCGACGGCATGGGCAAGAATAACGCGAAGGCGGAATCCTGGCCGCGCTTGGCCGGGCTGCCGGAAGCGTACATCGCCAAGCAGCTGCACGACTTCAAAAGTGGCGAGCGTAACAACGCCAGCATGGCCGCGTTTGCCAGCATGCTCGACGAGCAGAAAATTGCCGACGTGTCGGCATATTACGCAGGGCTTGAAGACTGGCCCGAGCTGCCGACCGCCTACCACGCCGCCGACCCGGACGATGCCGCCGAGTGGCTGGCTGATCGCGGCGACTGGGAAGACGACAAGTTCATTCCCGCCTGCAGCCAGTGCCACGGCCCCAACGGCCAGGGCGTGGGCGCAAGCTTTCCGCCGTTGGCCGGCCAGCACGAAGCCTATCTGAAGGCGCAGCTTGAGCACTGGCGCAACGGAAAGCGCCACAACGATCCCAATGAGCTGATGGCGGGAGTGGCCAACCGCCTGAATGACGACCAGATCGACATGATCGCGGAATACTACGCAACGCTTCCCGAGCGCCTTGAGGCGCGTGGTGCCCAGCAAGAGGAGGACGGTCAATGAGCCTACATAAATCCCAACTGCTAAAAGCCGGTACTCTCGTTTCTGCGCTAGGGGTGTCGGC
>Ga0208135_100703_pt1 | contig 17509 bp, 15 predicted proteins | sample AntDeeMetag02WF5_FD_184757 | JGI IMG/M metagenome (GOLD analysis project Ga0208135, IMG submission 184757) | Saline lake microbial communities from Deep Lake, Antarctica - Antarctic Deep Lake Metagenome 02WF5 (SPAdes) (version 2) | ecosystem: Environmental > Aquatic > Non-marine Saline and...
AGTCACTACACTTTACTACCAGCACTCTTCTAATGCGGCACAGCAGTTCTCTCGCGGTTCATGCGGGTCTGTCTGTGAAGCGTAGCGTATTAAGAATGTATCTAACCAGAGGAACACACAATGAAAGAAGGTATTGAGGCTTGGCTCAAGAAGGTATTGAAAGCTGCCAGCATCCAGCCAGAAGACAGTAAGACTGCACTAACACTAAAGTTTCTTTACATCGTACCTTTGACTGCGGTGTGGCACCTATGCATTTCCATCTACGAAATTGTCAAGAATATTTCGAGCGAAATCCAAAAGGAGTACAAGAAAAGAATCTGAGACCTTGCCACAGATATAGTGACAGTGCATTGGGTGCTATCGGTCTCTCGATGAGATCGCTCGGTGGGGGTCTATGACCTCCACTGAGAAAGCCCATGTGATCACCCGAATCAATTACCCTGCACCTAAGGAGGGTCAAGGGATGTAATCCCTTCTTTAGGTTCATCTATTAGACAACCCAATGGAGGAACTTTGAGTTTATCAGAAAGTGTCCCCGAATCCCTCCTTGAGGAACTGGAGGCAAGATTCCCAGATCAGTGTCCATCCATAGAAGATACCGACCGCGAAGTCTGGATCAAGGTTGGACGAGTGGAAGTGACCCGGTTCCTCAGGAAACAGTTTGATGTTCAGAACAGGAACATCATGCGTCCTGAAACAGACAATCCTGAGGAGGATGACTAACTATGTGCATGAGTACACCGGATATACCGGATAGGCCCCCACCTAAACCACCCAAGCCACCTGCTCCGCCCGCACCACCTGCTCCTGGGCCACAGGGAGGTGCCTCTGAGAAACAGGGTGCTCCTGAGAACCCTACCAAAGGGGATGGGAAGCGTAAGAAGCGTGATCGCAGTGCACTGAAAATCCTTAAGCACCAATCCCGTGGCATCAATCTGCCAGGGGCGGGAGGTAAAGACTAATGGCACGTCGTGATGAACGTAGCCGTAACAACCGAGCGAAGATTCAAACCAAAACTACTCGTACTCGGATTATAGATGGAGATCAGCGTACTAAGCAAGTCCTTGGTGCCCTCAATAAAAGAACTGGCACGTTCATGGTTAAAGGTTATGGAGATCATGGACGCTACGCACGGAGGACCTACAACGAGAACTTCGAGACCTTGGAAGGTGGAAACAGCGCCACTCTTAATAGTGATGGCCCCCGCGCCGACGTCCAGTTCACCCTCAACGGTCGGACAAGGCCAGGCAGATACCTGAACGTCGAGCTCGGTAACCCAGACAAACGAGTGTCCGAAACAGTCTATTCTAGTCGGATGCAAGCGCTGGACAGTCCGTATGGTGATGACGATACCCAGAAACAGAGGCAGCTCAAGACCAAACGTGAGGGCCGCAGCAAGCTACGCATCCAGGCATCTGGAGATAGCTCTGCGGGTCGTCTAAAAGGTGGACCTAACACTGGCCGTCAACGCAACAAGCTAAGCATCGGCGTTCAAGGTGCAGATGGCGTTGGTTCTGGCCTCAACGTACCGCGCTGATCTCCCCACCAAACAAGAGGTAATCAATGTCACAAACCCCCTCGACTTCCGCGAAGGGACTGTATAGTCGTCTTGAAACTGACCGTCAGCCCTATCTAAGTCGGGCGAGGGACGCAGCTAAACTAACCATTCCCAGCCTCATGCCAGAAGATGGACATGGGGCCACCTCCAAACTGAAGACCCCTTATCAGAGCTTAGGTGCCCGAGGCATTAACAACCTATCGTCTAAGCTACTCATGGCTCTGATGCCTCCCAACTCCCCCTTTTTCCGACTCCGTGTTGATGATCCTGAAATCGAGGAAGCCGCTGAAGCAACAGAAGCTACGGCTGAACTTGAGAAGGCGCTCGGTAAGATCGAACGCTCGGTCATGACAGAGATTGAGAAGTCCGCCATCCGCGTGTCGGTAGGGGAGACCCTCAAGCAGTTGATTGTCGCAGGTAACGCCCTGCTTTATATCAAGCCTCAAGGTGGAGCCAAGGTCTTTAAGTTAGATCAGTATGTTGTTCAGCGTGACCCCGCGGGGAATGCGCTGGAGATCGTGGTGAAGGAATCAATTAGCTACGTCACTCTGCCTGACGAAGTGAAGAAAGCTATCGAACTGAAGGACGCCAACAATTCCAGCAAAAAGGAAAAGGTTGATCTCTATACCCGCATTACTTACACGGGCGATGGGTGGAAAGTCCATCAAGAGATTCACGATATGGTTGTCCCTGGCTCTGAAGGCCAGTACCCCGAAGGCAAGACCCCCTGGATTCCCTTACGGTTCACCCAGATTGATGGTGAGGACTATGGCCGTGGGTATGTCGAAGAGTTCTATGGCGACCTATGGTCAATGGAAAAGCTGACCAAAGCTGTTGTTGAAGGTAGTGCTGCTGCCGCCCGTATCCTGTTCTTAGTCAACCCCAATGGCACGACTGAAGCGAGAACCCTAGCCAAGGCACCAAACGGCGCAATCCGTAATGGCTCGGCTGCGGATGTATCCGTACTTCAAATGGACAAGCAAGCGGATTTCTCCATTGCTTACCAGACCATCGGCTCTCTCCAAGAGCGCCTGTCTTATGCCTTCCTGCTGAACTCAGCGATCCAACGCGATGCCGAGCGAGTGACAGCCGAGGAAATCCGGTACATGGCGAACGAGTTGGAGGCTGCCCTGGGTGGTGTCTACTCGATCCTCAGTCAGGAGTTCCAGCTCCCGCTGGTCATGCGCCTGATGTACGTCCTAGAGGACAAAGGGGAAATTCCAACCCTGCCTGAAGGCTCTGTCTCTCCGTCGATCACTACCGGCGTCGAAGCGCTGGGTCGTGGGCATGACTTGGAGAAACTCGACATGTTCCTCAAAGGGATGATGGATGCAGTACCTCCCGAAGTCCTCGCCCAGTACATCAACTTCTCCGACTACATCACCCGCCGAGGTACTGCCTTAGGCATTGATACGAACGGGCTGGTCAAGTCTCAACAGGAAGTCCAGCAGGAACAGGCAGCCGCTCAGAAAGCACAGCAGCAACAGATGATGCAACAGCAAGCCACTGAACAAGGCATGAAGACAGTCGGAAATATTGCAGAAAAAGGAGCGCCAAGTAATGAGCAATGAGCAAGACGTAAACACTACTGAGGAACAGGCCCAGACGGCAAAGCGTAAGAAGTCGAATCGTGCCGCCGTCAAGTCTGACAATGGTAATGACAAACCCGCTGACCCGAAACCGGCACAGACAGCTACCCGTGACGGCAAGACCGTCCGAAAGACTGCCAGTGGATTCACGGTCGTAGGTTAATCAACTTTAGAACAGAGGGATAATGATAATATGAGTACAGCTTCCGTCAACACAGGCGCGGCCACTAACCCTGACGCCACTGAAGCACCGGAAGGTCATGACGAAAAGATGGTCGCAGCCTATGAGGAGTCTCAACAAGCTGCTGCCGGTACTGATACCTCGACCGCTGAGTCAGAAGAGGACGGTGACGAAAAGATTCTCGGTAAGTTCGAGTCTCAGGATCAGCTAATCGAAGCCTATCGCAGTCTTGAAGCGAAGCTCTCACAGGGTACACAAGCTCAAGGTGAGAGTGAGCAGGGGGACAGTACAGGGGAACCCGAAGGTGGCGAGCAGGAGCGCACACAGGCAGCAGAAGAAGCCGTTGAGAAAGCCGAGGGTGTCGATATGGATTCCCTCTCGAAGGAGTATTTCGAGAAGGGTGATCTAGCCGCTGAGTCTTACGAGGCTCTGGAGAAGGCCGGTATCCCTCGCCAGATGGTCGAAGAGTACATCCAAGGCCAGGAAGCCCGAGCCAGCCAGTATCAGGATCAAGCCCTTCAAGAGGTTGGCGGTGAAGAAGAGTTCGCCAAGATTTCTGAGTGGGCTGCTTCCAACCTGTCCGGTGAGCAGATCGAGCGTTACAACAGCGCCGTTGGCTCAGATGATCCTGCTCGAATGCAGGAAGCCGTCAAGGCGCTGGCCTTTGAGTATGGCAGAGCGCGTCCCTCTGAGCCTGGGCTATTGGGCGGTGGCAACAACCACTCCGCTGGTGATCGATTCGATTCTGTCGCTCAGCTGACCGAGGCGATGTCCGATCCCCGCTACCAGAATGACCCGGCCTTCCGCAAGGAAGTTGAGCAGAAGCTCTCACGTTCCAACGTAATGTAAGGAGACTGTATGGCCCTCAGCAGCATTGTCGCTGGGGGTCTGTTTGATGTCGGCTCGAAACTAATCGAGCGGCTTTTCCCAGACCCCGAGCAGCGCGCCAAGGCTAAGAAAGAGCTTGAGGCTCTGGAGCAGGAAGGCGAACTCACCCGACTCTCTACCCGCATGGAAGCCATCATGGCGGAAGCGGACAGCGATGACCCATGGACTTCACGGGCGCGTCCCTCGTTCATGTACGTCTTCTACTTGGTAATCATCTCCCTGGTTCTAGTGGCTCCCGTACTGGGCATCTTCTTCCCAGGCCAGATGGAACTCTTCTTCGATAACGTCGGTGCCGGTTTTGATGCCATCCCCGAAGAACTCTGGTGGACGTTCACCTCAGGGTATCTCGGGTACGGCGCATACCGCACCTATGAGAAGAAGCAAGGAGTTAACGGCAAGGGATTCATGTCCCGTGTCAAGGCCAAGTAATTACCCTGCACCTAAGGAAGAACACACGCTTTTTGCTCTCCCTCTCTCTCTCAACTCCTCTTTAAGACTTCATACGCCCCATGCCTCTCTCGGAAGCACACTTTGGGGCGTTTTTTATTAGACCCATAACTCACCCGAAAGAAAGCGCATAGGCCGCACTGGCAGCAAAGCCGGTGGCTCATTCGCAAGCATCACAGAGAATCGCGCCGTGATCCCTGGCCCGCCGAGGTGGATAACCCCGAGTGACCGCGTGAATGACTGTGAGGAGCAGCGAAGGAAACGAATAGTTTCTAGCGAAACGACTACTCCACGCAATCTTTCATGAGGTAAACTATGGCTGACGCAACTGTGTCCCGCCTGGGTCAAGTAAATGGTTCAGGTGAAGTTGATGAACTCTTTCTTAAAGTCTTCTCTGGCGAAGTTCTGACTTCTTTCCAGAAGAAGCAAGTGATGATGGACAAGCACCAAGTCCGCACTATCACTAATGGTCGATCTGCACAGTTCCCTGTAATGGGCCGTGCATCTGCCGAGTATCACACTCCAGGCACCGAGATCACTGGCGGTACTGTTAAACACGCTGAGCGCGTGATCACCATTGATGACTTGCTCATCTCTCCGACCTTCATCGCTAACATTGATGAAGCGAAGAACCACTATGACGTTCGCTCTGTTTACTCCACTGAGATGGGCCAGAAGCTAGCGAACACCATGGATCAGCACGTTCTTCAGATGGGCATCCAGGCTGCCCGCGAGTCCAAGACTATTGACGATCCCGATCAGTTCGGTGGTTCTCAGATCTTTGACGTCTCGGCTACCGACGGTGATTCCCTTGCTGAAGCGATGTTTGATTCCGCTCAGATTTTCGATGAGAAGGATGTGGCCGAAGATGACCGCTACTTCTTCGTGCGTCCTGAGCAGTTCTACGCGCTCGCTCGCTCAACCAAGGTTCTGAACCGCGATTGGGGCGGCGAAGGTTCCTACGCTGGCGGCGACGTCATCCGCGTAGCGGGCATCACTATCGTCAAGACCAACAACCTGCCGAAGACCAACGTAGAAGCTGGCACCCTTCAGTCTGGCACTAACGCCAAATACTCAGGTGACTTCTCCAGCAGTGTTGGCCTGATGATGCACCCGTCTGCCGTAGGCACCGTCAAGCTCATGGATTTGGGCATGGAAGGTGAATACCAGATCAACAAGCAGGGCACCTTGATGGTCGCCAAATATGCTGTTGGTCACGGCATCCTCCGTCCCGAAGCTGCCATCGAGCTGCTGGGACGCCCAAGTGTAACCACGTAAACCTACCTAAGAGAGGCTCCTATTGATTTAGGGGTCTCTCTTTTTTTCAATCTTTATTGACAGGAGTTTCTTATGCTTGCTCCAGCAACTGATCTGGAAGCGGTGAACTCCATCTTGGCATCTATCGGTGAATCACCTGTATCAACACTTGAAGATACGGGTGTAGTTGATGCTGCCATGGCCCTGAGGACTCTCCGAGAGGTAAACCGAGAGGTTCAAGGCCGAGGATGGCATTTCAATATGGATGAGGATTACCCTCTCGCACCGACATTTCCAGAGGGAGTTATTGAAGTTCCTCGTAATTCCATCCGTACTGAACCTTCTGATCCGACGGCTAGGTTGGACTTCACTGTCCGTGGGCGGAAGCTCTACGACAAGCGGCATCATACCTACCAGTTCAAAGAAACCGTGAAGGTGAAGATTGTTACATTGCTTCCCTTCGAGGACATTCCGCAGTTCGCCCGTAACTACATCTCAATCCGTGCTGCCCGCATCTTCCAGCAGAACACTGTTGGTTCTCCAGAACTATCCTCCTTCAAGAATGTTGATGAGGCGCGGGCACTGGTGCAGTTGAAGGAAGCCGAGGCCGAAACTGCGGACTATAACATTCTCACTGGTAACCAAGCCGTAGCGGGGGTGCTGATCCGATGAGTCTTATTACCTCCAGCATCCCCAACATGGTTAATGGCGTGAGTCAGCAGCCGTTTGCGTTGCGTTCAGCTACCCAGGCAGAAGAGCAGATCAACGGTCTCTCGTCTATTTCCAAAGGTCTACAAAAACGACCGGCCTTTCGTCATATTGCTAAGATTATGGATGGGAAGATTGGTAATGCCTTTGTTCACCTGATCAATAGAGACCAATCTGAACGGTATGTTGTAGAGGCTCACAATGGTGGTCTCCAAGTCTTTGACCTTGAAGGCTACCAACTCACCGTCAACATGCCAAATGGCGCATCCTATCTACAGACAGTTAATCCCCAAGAAGACATCGACGCCGTAACTGTCGCGGACTATACCTTCATCGTTAATAAGAACATCGTGGTAGAGAAGGCCACGACTACTGCGCCTTCCCGTCAGAACGAGAACATGGTGTGGGTTAAGCAAGGGTCTTATGGCGCTAAGTACACTATTAAATATGGAACCGCAGCCCACTCTTACACTACGCCTGATGGTTCTGAAGCATCCCACTCTACTGATATAGCAACCGACAAAATAGCAACACAACTTGCCAATGGAATCCGTGCTGCCGTTGAAGAAACAGGTGGGAGTGTTTCTACCTTGGGTTCCGTGGTCTTTATTAAGAATGGTGGTACTCATACAGTAGCCGCTGAGGACTCTCTAGGTAATACAGCCGCCATTCCTATTGGGCCAGAAGTTCAACGGTTCTCCGATCTCCCTGCCCAGGCACCCAACGGTTTTGAGGTTGAAGTGGCAGGGGATCAATCTTCCAGCTTTGATAACTATTACGTTAAGTTTACCGACGGTGTATGGAAGGAGACCATTAAACAAGGGGAGAAAACAAGGCTTTGGGGAGGCTCAATGCCCCATGCGTTGATACGTGAAGCGGACGGTACGTTTACCTTCCGAGAGATTCAGTGGGAGCCGAGAAACATAGGCGATCTTAAATCCAACCCCTTCCCATCATTTGTTGGTCAGTCTCTTAATGGTGTGTTCTTCCATCGCAACCGCTTAGGGTTCATTGCAGGTGAGAACCTAGTGATGTCCAAAGCGGGTGACTTCTTCAACTTCTTCAAAGGCACTGCCACTGACGTACTAGATGACGATCCCGTGGATGTCGGCGTGAGCCATACCAAGGTGTCTATTCTCCGTCACGCAGTTCCCTTCGCAGAGACGCTCCTACTGTTCTCTGACCAGACTCAGTTCCAGTTAGGTCGTTCTGAAATCCTCACCCCCAACACTGTCTCGATTAACCAAACGACCGAATATGAAGTATCCCTTAAAGCTAAACCCGGGGCTGCGGGCCGGTTCGTTTACTTCACGGTAGGTCGCGGCGAATACTCAGGGGTTAGGGAATACTTTGTTGATCGGAATACCGAAGTCTCTGAAGCGGCGGATATCACTGGTCACGTCCCTGCGTACATCCCTGGCGACGTCTTTAAGATAGCCAGCACTTCCAATGAGGATGCGCTTGTCCTGGCGTCTAACCAATCACCCAACGAACTCTTCATCTACCGCTTCTATTGGGCGGACTCGGAGAAGATGCAAGCCTCATGGTCTCGCTGGAATCTAGGTGATCAGGCACGGATATTGAATTGTGACTTCATTGAATCAGACCTCTATGCCGTGATTGAGAGAGAGGATGGAGTGTACCTTGAAGTCTGTTCATTGGCGCCAGGATATCGAACCCCAGGTTTGGATTTTGCTATCCACATGGATCGGTTAAGTACCCAGAACCAAGTGTTTAATCTTATTTATGATGGCACCAACACTACTTTCGAGTTGCCGTACAAGACGGCTAGCACTGATCAACTACAGGTAGTGACCGGTCAAGCGGGTTCGTTACCCGAAGGCATCATTCTCAAAGCCCAGGTGGATAACTCAGGTATTTGGACAAAGGTAACGGTTCCCAACCGAGACTTACGGAACGAAGCATTCGCCGTAGGGATTACCTATGAATTCCGCTACCGACTATCCCAGTTAGCTCTCCGAGAGCCGTCCCCTGGCGGTGGTCAGAAGACTGTCACATCAGGCCGTACTCAGATCAGGAAAGTCAAAGCCCTATACGCTGCATCAGGTTACTTCCGAGCCGAGGTAACACCGTTCCGCCGTCCTACTTATGAGTACGTTTGGGCTGGACGGAAGGTTGGTTCAGCTAGAAACCCTATCGGCTCCACTGCTATTGACGGGGGTGAGTTCGACTTCCCGGTACTCGCCAGGAACGACAACGTATCCATCGAGTTCGTTAGCGACTCCTTTCTCCCGGTATCCCTATTGGGTGCCGAGTGGGAGTGTTATTTCACCACCCGTTCAAAAAGGATGTAACTAATGGAGATGACAGTTCGAGCGGCCACGGAGGCTGATGCGGTGTCTCTCGCAGATCGTCTACGTGCCGCTGACTTGAAGGAGATTGAGTGCCAGGGAGGGAACGCAGCAGATGTCTTACTTAGCGGTATCCGGTCGCCTGATCCTACCTACGTTGCTGTTGACGAAGATGACATTCCCCACATCATTTTCGGTACGGCTCCATCCCACACGCCTGTCCTTGGGTTTGTCTGGATGATGGCAACCCCAGCCATCCGTAGGTGCTGGGTAAGGCTTCTGCGAGAGACACCCCAATGGGTAGACACACTGGCGGAACCTTACGAAGCCCTATCAAACGTCGTCCACGCGGAAAATGAGGTTCACATTCGCTGGCTCAAATGGGCTGGCTTCGTGTTCCTCCGCAAGGTCACCGTCTTGGGGGAAGACTACTATGAATTCGCACGACTTACCAAGAGGGATTGATCATGTGTGAACCAATGACGATTGCCGCAGTAGCTATGGCGGTCGGTACAGCTTCGAGCATGTACGGTCAGCAGCAGCAGTACGAGATGGCTGCCGAACGGGCTGAAGCCCAAAACAAGATGTTTAAGCAAAACCGAGAGAATGCCTACAAATCTCTAGGAGCTGAGTACGGTGACATCAACACTCGGCAGTCTCAAGAGCAGCAACGCGCCGTTGAGGAGAAAGAACAGCGGACACGGGAAGCTCGCGCAAAGATGGCCCGCGCACGGGTAGCCGCTGGTGAGGCTGGTATCACAGGCAATACGGTGAGTCTTGGCCTAAGAGACATCTCCGGTGCCGCCGCCCGCGACCGCTCAACTATCGACCGGAACCTTAACTGGACACTCGGTCAGCTTCAACGTCAGAAACAGTCCCGCCGCACTGCCGCTGTCAGTCGTATCAACTCTGTATCGAAAGGCCAGAAACCTTCACAGGGCGCATACATTGCTGGTATGGCATCAACGGCAGCCAAAGGGGCTTCAAGCGTGGCCTCCATGCAGCCTCAGAATAGCTCATACGGTGCCTCTTCATATAGTGGCTCAGGCTGGGCCAACAAGACATACACACAATAGGAGGCTTAATCCATGGAATACGTCCCAGGCTTAAAACCCCAGCAGGAGGAAGGCCAGGGCGGGGGCCGTCGGAGTCAGAAACAAGGTCGGACACCCGTTAAGGAATCTCAGTCCAGTATGAGTCTCCGTCCATCTGCTTCCCCAGGTAATTACTATAACCGCCCTGCACAGCCCCAGAAGAACCAGCGGGCAGAGCAATTCATCCAGGCTCTCGGCCAGGTATCCGACGTATCAGGACGCCTGGGCGAGTACATGTACGAGAAGCAGAAGAAAGAAGCAGAAGTTCAGGCCCAACAAGAAATCCAGGCGATGTCACTGGAAGAGGCCAGTGCCAAAGTGAAGTCAGGGGAGATAGACCAGTACGATAATCCCTATTTTCAAGACGCTTTTCAACGACAGTATGGTATCCGCTTAGGTCTCCATAAGGGCCGCGAGATGCGTACCGAGTTTGAGACTGGCTTTGATCCCCGCAATGATGATGTAGATGGATTTATCCAGAGCCAGCTTGATTCTGAGCTGGAACAGATGACGGGCAATCCGATCATCCAAGAGGCGTTTACTCAGACAGTCCAAGAGGATGTTCAGCAGCTCAGGGAGAAGGACTACTCCGGCAAAGCAGCTGCTATTGAGCAAGACAAGCTGGATGGTGCCTATGAGACAGGTGTGGCTCAATTCGATAAACGGATTGATCGTGCCAAGACACCCGAGCAACGCCAACAGGCTATCGACGAGGGCTACCAAGCGTGGCGTGATGGATACGCTGAACGTCGTGAACTGCTTGGACTAAGTAACGCTGAACAAGACGCACTGACCATGCAGCTGGCTTCACGGTACGCCCGCGAGGGTAGTGTCGATGTGGTCGAGAAGCTCCTTGTAGACGAGCGTGGTGGTGTAGGTGCCATCATCAATAAGCGTGGTGAGATGGGAGCAGACGCTGCCCAGCTCCTTAATACTGCTGAACAACAATTCCAACAGGACAACGAAGAGAAGTCCTTTGATACACGGATGACGTTCTTTGACCAAGCCAATGAAGGGAAACTCAGTCGGGACGAACTAGTTGGCTTCCATAAGCAGAATCCTGGGGCTTATACAGACGCACAGGTTCAGCGGCTGATAGCTACTAACGGCTCTGCTCAGAACGCTAAGCGTGAACAGCTGCGCTTGGATCGTATTGGTCGGGGACTTCAACAGAGACAGTCACAAGAGCAAGGTGCAATCATCACCGATACGTTAGCCGCGATGCAGGGAGGAACTGTCCACCGGCTAGACTCTGTGGCTACCACTGTTGATATCGACACAGATACAGGTGAAGTAGAACGGGAGATGTTATCGCCTGAAGATCGGATTGCTCAAGCCGAAGAAGTTCTCCAAAGCCGAGTTATCCCTGATTACGCTGCTCAATTCCCAGAGGAAGAGCAGGGGATGCGCGCCTTCCAATACGAAGTGGGTATCTATGCGAACAACCCAGAGATGGAGAATACGGGATGGAAACGCACTCTTGAGGGGGTTCAGTCCGCCCTAACGGCAGCCGGTAATAGCGGTGAGGTTCCTCCCAAGATCAAAGATGGTTACACATTGTACAAGAACCTGAAGGCAACAGCCCCAGGGATGCTTGACTCACTGATCACTGACCAAGAGAAGGATACCTACGAAGCCCTTCGGTTATCCGAGCAGTACATGGGCCTGGAACTCGATCAGGCTGTCCAACAGGCATATCAAATCCAGCAGAACGCTGATGGTGATAACAAATTTGCCAGCACCCAATACCAAGAGATGGAACAAGCGATCAACTCGCTGGACGGCACGTTAGATGGATGGGGAACACCTAAGAATGACGGCTATGTCACTGCCGAACTGGGTGCCCTGGCGCGTCACCAAGCTATGGCTGGTGGTACATCCTCAGTTGATTCCGTGGTTGAGCGCTTCAAGGAAGAGCATGACTACATCAATGGCTGGGCGGTCACCACGCGAGGGCAAAATGTTCCGGTGAACTTCAAGGGTCTTGCCGAAGAGCGTATCAATCAATATGCCGCTGATCACCAAGATGAGCTTGAGGACAAAGGATTGGAGGCTAGTGATCTCACTATCTTCCCCATGGGAGGCCAGGGATCGACCGGCGCTTGGGCCATTGTGGACGCTACGTCAGCCACACCAATGGGTGACATGATCAGTTCTCAGTTCACCATGAGTGATCTGAAGCGTTCGGCGGATGAAGCTCGGGAACGGATGGCCGCTGAGTCAGCTGAACGTGCCCGACGCGGTGTTCCTAACGCGAAGATGGAAGTTGACCCTGACGATCCTCGACTCCAAGGTCTGGAAGAGGCTTATGAGAACGGCAACAGCGGAGGCGCCTTTGATATCAACGCGGCCCGTGACCGTTTGTTGAATCCCGACGGACAGACTGAGGAACCAGAAGAAGAGTCCGTAATGGACATCGACATGTCTGGTGCTACCCACATTCCCAGCTCTGATCCGCGTCCTGAAGACCTTCCCGCCGTCGAGCGTATAGATGGTGCCAACGCCAAGCTACCCGATAGCGAAGACCCAGGTGTCCGCCAAGCTGTCGAGACTGCCCGTGAGGCCAACATGACTAAAGCACAATTTGATCAATACGTTAAAGGGATCGCTCAAGACGGGGCTGGTAGTGGAATGATCTTTAATCCACGGCTGCGTGAGCGAATTAGGTACTACCTCCCTGCGCCATAAGGAGACAACAATGGAAGATCGTGAGCAACAGGAAGATAGCCAACAGGAACAGCCTGGACGGAAGAGACGTCCGATGGAACTGTTCGGTGAAGTCGTTAATAAGGCACCAGGGGATTTTACTCCGCGCGGCCCGAGCGACAACACCAGGGGCCAGGAAATTCAGCAAGAGATAACTCCTACTGTTCGTATTTCTGACCGAGAGAGGCTAGCGGCACAGGAAGATGCTCCCGATCTTTCCGAAGGCTGGGAGCGGGCAAAGGATGCTGAGTGGTTATATAACCTTGCCTCTCAGAACCGACGATTCGCCCCTAACCCTGACTTCGAGATGACGCAGGAGAAGCTGCTAGACCTTACTGAGGGATTACCAGAAGATTCGTTCGACTACGTGTCTGGGGCAGGGTCTCAAGAAGAAGCTGAATTTCGTGCCCAGCATTACCGCAAAGACCAAGAGAATGAAGAACGTCTGGGACAGATGGGAATGTCTGGCACCGCATTGCGAATAGGCGCGGCAATGACCGATCCTGTCGTCTGGGGAGCCTCGGCAGGGCTTTCCGCATTGACTGGCCCGTTAGGCTTAGTAGGCACTGCGGCTAATCGGTTGACCCGTGTCCAGAGAATCGTTCGTGGCGGTACCGCCGCCGCTGCCGGTAACGTAGCCATCGAGGGGGCTATCAATGCTAATAAGCCCATCTACGACGACATGAACTTACTTTATGCGGCGGGTCTGGGTTTTGGTATTGGTGGTGGTCTATCCGCTTTATCCAGAAATCCTAGCACACGGGCCGAGGCAGAAGCCCTACGACGCGGTGGTGACTCCCTACGACGGGCAGCCGAGGACGAGACCACCCGAATAACCCGAGAGGCTGTGTCAGGCGGGGGTGACGCAGGTGCCGCTAGAATCTCCCGTGTGGAGCCTCTAGGACCAGAACATACTGACCCTGAGGACTTCATCGCCTTAGCAGACCGAGACCCTACAGTAGCTCCTAGAACTGCTTTCGGTACTACCGGTGGATTGGTCTCTTCCGTATCTCGATTGAAGAGTTCTAACAACCCTGCATCCCGCGCTATTGGTAACGTGTTTGCTGAGGATGCGGTGGGTAATGCTGACCGCAGTATCGCTTCCGTAGTGCCCGCATCACAGAAACAATTACGTTTACAGCGCACTAATGAGATTAAGTGGGGCCAAGGTTGGAAGACGAACCTACGCCAATTCATGGAAGAGAAGGGAGATTCCCCTGGCTGGAAAATCTGGGATAAACCTAAGAATGAGCGCGAATTTTCAGCAATGGTCTCTGACTATGTTGAGGGTGTTAGGACAAACGTGCCCACGCCAGTTAAAGCTCAGGGTGACATCCTCAGGAACATCTTTGAAGACTACCGCGTAAACTTGAACCAGCCTGGAGCCTATCGTGGTGAGTACCGTAGGGCACCCGAAGGGTTTGGTACTAAGGAAGCTGATCCAAATTATATTCCCCATGAATTTGACTACGAAGGGTTTAACAGCTTGGTTCGTGAAGTGGGTAGCGCTAACGTGGAAGACCTATTTGCGCGCTCTATTCGCAATGCCACTGATGACATCACAGAAGAAGCAGCTAGGAAGGCAGCCCGCTCCTACGTTAAAACCATCCGTAACCTCCGTGTAGGTATTGGGGGTGATGCCGGTCGTATCCTTGGCAGTGGCGACGCTGAAGAGATCAAACGTCTACTCCGCGATCAATCGGAAATGTCCGCCAACGAGGTTGAAGATGTTGTGGACGCACTTACGGCCAGGAAGACTAGCAAAGGGTCTGGCTCAAAGCATGGTAAATCGAGAACGCCTTTGGACATGTCTACCGAGATGAATCTTCGACTTAACCCAGAGAATGGGCCACAAGGTTCTCGTCAGGTTAGTATCCGTGAGTTCTTTAACCGTGATGCGCACGACCTGTTCACTAAGTACAACCGCAGGATGTCTGGTGAGTTGGCAATGTCACGGACTCGGGTTCCTGGACTCTTCGATGGTCTTACCAACAACGCTGAATGGGAGACACTAAAACTCCGTATGAGGGAGGTGGGTGAACGTAAAGGACAAACACCAAAAGAAATTGAGGAGGATATTGCCCAGGCCGACTATCTATGGCGCGCTGTGAAGGGAATTCCAGACCAAGCCAACATGGGCCGTGGTGGCCAGTTCCTTAGGAAAGTTCGTGATTGGAACTTCATGCGCGTGATGGGGCAGGTAGGCTTTGCTCAGATTCCAGAGCTAGGTGTAGCAACCACAGGGATGGGACTCAAGGCTGCCTTCAAGTCAGTGCCAGGATTCCGCACCATGTGGAGAAACACACAGACCGGAAAGATCGACGATGAGCTTGTTGATGAACTGGAGATGGCTACTGGTTTTGGTGGTGACTGGCTGAGATCGCAACACGTTGACCGCTTCGATAACCTCCAGAACTCCATGGATGTGAACATGGGAAGTAAGTTTGAGCAGGGGTATGAAAACTTCACCCGCGAGGGTAAACGGGCCGTGTTTGCTGGTTCAGGCATGGCCTCCGTCAATACCTTTGTTCAACGCTTTGCCCTCGCTGGTGTAGCCAATCGGTTTGACCAAATGGCACGGGGTGGTAAGCGATTGACCACTCAGCGCCTCCGAGTGATGGGACTAACTGACGCCAAGGTGGAATCTGTTTTAGATAACATCCGTCGTCATGCTGTACATAAAGATGGATTGGCAAGTAAGAAACTCCAAAAGCTAAACCTCAAAGACTGGGATGCCGCGACAGCAGCAGACTTCGAGGAGGCCATGCTCTCGTATACCCGTCGCTTAGTCCAAGAGAATGATCCAGGCCAGTTTCGTCCATTCATGTCCAACCCTATCGCCCAGACGATCCTCCAGTTTAGATCGTTCATTATGGGTGCCCATACCAAAGCCTTGCTCCATAACATCCACATGCGGGACTTCCAGGCGTTCTCTACGTTTACGGTGTCCTCAATGTTGGGTGGTCTAGGTTATATGGCCTACACCTACTCGAATGCCCAAGGCCGGTCGAACAAGCAGGAGTACCTCCAAGAACGATTAACCTGGGACAAGCTCGCTAAGGCTTCCTTCGAGCGTTCCTCTTGGGCAGCACTAATCCCTACTGCTATTGATACAGCCGCCATGCCGTTTACCGATCCTATCTTTGACTTCCGTACCACTGGACAGTCGACAGATATCCTGTTCGGTAACCCTTCATCTGACCTACTAGATAGCGTCAGCGAAGGCGTAGGGGCGATTGCCAATCCAATTATCGAAGGAAGGGCACCGGCCCAGAGCGAGATCCAATCTGGCTTACGGATGATGCCTTTCCAGAACCTCCACGGGATAACTCAAATGACCAACCTCCTGTTAGGAGAATCAGGACTGCCTGAGCGCCCGCCTAACGATTAACTCCCCAACCACTAAACTTATCATTAAGGTCACCCATTGCGGTGGCCTTTTTCATGTCTACAGGAGACAACTATGGCCCTCGCACGGGTTCAATATGAGTCTGATGGTTCCACAACCGTCTACTCGATCCCCTTCCCGTATATCAACCGGGACGACATTAAGGTCTCGATTGATGGTACTGAGACTAACGACTTTGTGTTTCTCGATGGCTCAACTATCAACCTCGACGCTGCTCCTTCTCAGGGACTGATCGTTGACGTACTTCGGGAGACCGAGCGTAATGATCTGCTGGTAGAGTTTAATGACGGTTCTACCCTACTGGAAACTGACTTGACGTTAGCCGCTCAGCAATCCTTCTTCACCGCCCAAGAGGCGTTCGACCAGGCGCTCTCTACACTGAATGTGACTAATGATGGGACGTACTCAGCGTCTACCCGTCGGATTTCTCTATTGGGTTACCCGCTCAATTTCGAGGACGCCGCAAACAAACAGTATGTCGATAACATCTTCGCTCAGGGTGAGGATGCTTATGAGCAAGCCACTATAGCCGATAATGCAGCTACCACCGCAGCAGGTGCCCGTGACGCGGCTCAGTTGGCAGAAGCTACTACGCTCAATTATCGAAATACTACTGAGGAGTACAAGAACTTAGCATCACAGAGCGCCGGAGCAGCTAACACCAGTGAGACCAATGCCGCCAGCTCTGCTACTGCTGCTCAATTATCTGAAGATGACGTTGCCGCCAATGCTGCCGCTGCTCAATTAGCAGAAACAAATGCTCAAAGCCACCGTGCTGCTGCTCAAAATTCTGAGACGGCTGCGGCGGGTTCAGCAAATAATGCCAATAACTCAGAAACAGCTGCTTCCAATAGTGAGGCAAAAGCTGCTCAGTGGGCCGATTGGGGTGAAGACCGGACGGTAGAGCCTGGAAAATACTCTGCCAAGCACCACTCCATTAAAGCGTCGGATAGCGCTACCAGTGCTTCTAATGATGCCAATGCCGCGTCATCAAGTGCAAACGCAGCTTCTATTTCAGAAGACAATGCCTCGAGCAGTGAGTTAGCCGCCTCCACTTCTGAGGCCAACGCCAGCGATGCCGAGACCGCCGCCTCCACTTCTGAGGCCAACGCCAGCGATGCCGAGACCGATGCAGTCACGGCGAAAGACGCGTCCATTCAGGCAAAGAACGACGCCCAAGCGCTATATGGCGACCTAGCAGCCGTCGATGCAGCCAAAACCAACGCCGTACAGGCCGCCAGCACTGCGACCAGTGCTGCTGATGTTGCGCAAGAATCAGCACGCCTGGCTGCTGCGTTTTACCCGAGCGTCACGCTGGCGCTGCAAGAAACCGTCTCCGGCCAATATTTCCAGATCGCTG
>Ga0208135_100727_pt1 | contig 17008 bp, 17 predicted proteins | sample AntDeeMetag02WF5_FD_184757 | JGI IMG/M metagenome (GOLD analysis project Ga0208135, IMG submission 184757) | Saline lake microbial communities from Deep Lake, Antarctica - Antarctic Deep Lake Metagenome 02WF5 (SPAdes) (version 2) | ecosystem: Environmental > Aquatic > Non-marine Saline and...
CACTGGGCGGCGGTTAAGCGGTAACCTCCACAACAAACCGTATCACTGGCTCAGGAACTAGCCAACTACTCATTGACGCTTTGTATAAGAAGCCGTTACTCACAAGCGACACGATATCCTGTGGCTGCCGAATTGTGTAGACTCACCGGGTCAAGTCTTGTCTGATTAAATATGACTTGTGTCACTTTGTCTTGACTCTCCGTCTACGTGAGAAACGAGACCGATGGCTCGGTCACACCTACTTTCACGAGCTTTTTTCGGCGACAGCTCTTAGTACTACCTCCCGTAGTACTGTGTATGAGCACCGATAACGATAGCGAGAATAAAATAACTCGCATAACCCGGAAAGGTCAGGTCACCATCCCGAAGCCACTCCGTGAAGAATTTGGTCTTGAAGAGGGTGACAAAATCTACTGGGAGAAAACGGGGGATGGAATACGGGTCCGGAAGGCGACTCGATCAGCAGGTCGTGGGATGCTTGTCGATGAGACCATCTCCGATGAGAAGCGTGAAGAGATGGCCGAAGAGATGGAAGCCGAAATCCGTGAGAAGCGTCAGACCGAGTGGCAGCCGTGACCCGGTATACTGCTGACGGCGTGGCGATGGCACGATACCTCGTCGACCGACTTCCGCCTGCGGCCGACGACGCATTCGCGCGCGCTGAACAAGGTATCGACGTGATTGAAGCTCCGACTGTAGCAGTAAGCGAGGCGATCTGGACAGCAGCCAACAAGGGAAAAATTGCTGGTGTTGAGGTTGAGACGACTCCGAACGCTGTCTTACGTGGATTGGTGAATGACGGCCCGATTCAGATAGCATCGGCTGGTGAGCAAGATCTCGCAGTATATGGTAGTCTCATTGATCATCACTCACTACACGATGCTCTAATTATAGCAAACCACCGAGTACGGGGCACTGAAGCCATCATTACAAAAGACAGAGAATTCGGCAATGAAACTACTGTCTGGCAATAAGTTCCACTTTTACAACCAGTCGATTCAGTCGATAGCCTCGATTATCGGTTGAATTACAAACAAATGTAGCTGAAAAAGTTTTCATAATCGATCTGATGCCCCCGTTATACAGCGATTTCATATTTGTGTATATAAGAGATATGTAATATAAGTGGACGACAATACTCACATGGATAATTCTCTATCCAGAGAACTTGTTTTATATTGTTTCTCGATTATTTTTTGTTCTTATCTTGGCGGGGATCGTTGACTAATTCATATAACCCTTCATACACTTTTTTGACATGGCCATGCTCGACGAACCGACCGAGGCGGTCTCGAACGTATTGAAGGTTATATCCAGTCTCTTCGGCGGCGAATGGGGCCGTAATCCGTCCTTCATTGAGTAAGTCAAGTAGAGCTTTATCTGCTGGACCGAGATCGTCGTTATCAAGCATTACTCTCTTTATACCGATTCTATTCTCAGAGGCATAATACGTTTGGCATAGTATTTTACCCATATTATCTAGTCCTTAGAACCTAAGGGTTATGTACTAAGGTGTATTAGACAATGATGAAGCGTGGGTGTCGACCTAAAAACGGTCGACGGTGCTTGGGACACCATCGCCCATGCTTCGGCGGTAACCAAAGCATGTTGACAGAGAAAGCAGCCGGACTTGAGAATTCCGGCATCGACAGACAGCACAGACCACAGATTACAACTCGAAAACGGGGGGTCGACCTGTGAGGTCGACTCCACAGCCAGTCGACGGACCGCAGCGGATCGTGCAGATCTCGTCACTCCCGAGGGGCTCATTTCGAGCGGTTGATGAAACGCGCGTGCAAAGGCTACCAGGGACCTCCGTCGCTAGACAAGAGACACCGCTGGTAGGTTTTGAACGGATTGTATCCCGATTCACACCTACCGTCGACTGTGCACTCGAGGGCTCGTAAATGAGCGATCCAATCGTTCTCCAGTGGACGCCTCTGGATGGTCCTCGAAAAAAGCTCACGATCAAACCAACCGACGATGGCTGGATACAGATTGAATCCCAGTGGGACGGCTGCCAGTGGCAGGATATAGACCTAGAACAGATAACCAATCCGACGGTCTATGCACCCGACCACGACGATAGCGTCCCGAAGCCACGAACGCTTTCGATGATACTCGAGCAACTCGATGATGTCGAGCAGTATCACCATCCAATGGTGGGAGTGTTCGAAACGCCTGCTCCGATTCTCATCACTAGAACCTCTCGTGGATACCAATACCACACTGAACAGTGCCCCAGCGGCCACCCGATCACCACCCACAGTCTTCGGCAGCTCACACGACGGAATGGCTTGCCTACAACTGCACTGCTCTCTGAGACGCCATACGTCCGTGAGACGCTCTATGGAGAAGTACAATCCCAATGAGTGTGCTGCAAACTGATCTTGGACAACTCGCGAAAGATCTCGAATATCTCTGCACAGGCGACAGAGTCCTACTGAGGTGGGAGACACCATCTGGAGAGCTGCATAAAACGGAGGGTAAAATCAAAAACCACGACCAGAGACTCCCTGCCAGACAACTCACCACAGACGATCGAACGCTGCTGTTGGAACCTACAGTCGACCCGGTCGGCGTCGCGGTCGCTGAAGTCGGCTCCGACTCCGTTGAGCATCGCGGTAGCGTTCGTTATCTCACTCTGTCTCACACCTCAGCCAAACCACTCCACATTACCGGGGCTGGTGTTGAGGTTCCGGTACCACTTATTGGATATACGGGCAAGCTGTGGATCACTAAGACGGATCCAGATTCAATTTATCGTAATAACGAGGATCATCTTGTCACAATCGAGGAGAGGGGACTGAAACTGTATGACCAGCGACTCCTGCGGGTCATCGATAGTTGTCTCCCTGCCGACGCTCCTGAAACTATCGTTTCGATCGTACCCCGCGATCATCAGTTTGAGCGACAGTACGCATATCTCGACAAGCGACATGGCAGCCCGTATGCCGAACCAGTAGCTGAGTACGGCACAGCTGTTATGAAAGCAGTTAGTGCATTGGCTGAGACTCTCTCAAAACTTCTCTATCAGGAGCCCGAGCTCACAAAGACAGATCGGCAACATGCAACCATCGAACTCCAATCGATTCAGACAACTCTGGGTGAGATTCAGCCTCTGGTTGCCAGAGTAGACTCACCTCCTATCGGGGTTCAATCTCAGACACTCTCCCACGGTGACTCTCATCCAACGCAAGCACTCACTATTATCGCTGAGACGATCTCCCACAATAGTATTCTACTCAGCGACACGGTCGCCGATGATGAATCGCTCCCTGCAAGAGGTCGTCAATATATCTTGCGTGGACTCCAGGAAGTACAGCGTCGACTAGACCGACTCGACTACTGGGTGTCACAATCGACAGACGGCACATCAGACCAGACGTCTGACCTACCGACGAACAGATCGGAGATCAACTGCCCTCACCTATCAACATCGGAGCAAAATCATGAGTAATGACAATCCACACAGCGAGACAGACGAACGCCCACCAAACAACGCTGACAGTCACAACAATGGAGAGTGGCTCGAACACCAGATGGGAGCAGCTCTGCGCCGCTGGGGATACTCGACCGAATTTCATCAGACTGCTTACGGTCTCGAAGTCGACGTCATTGCACGTCGCCGAGAGGAGCAACAGAACCCGACTGACTGCATTGTCGCCCAATGCAAAAATTGGAATAGTGATTCGATCACGCCACAGGTGATCTATCGGCTGTGTATGGTTGCTTTTGGATGCCAGGCGACGCCTGTGTTGTGCCACACGACGGAGCTGACAGAGCGAGCTCGTCGAATCGCTGATGACTGGGAAGTTCGTGTCCTCACACTTGACGACCTCCATAGCGATTCACTGCCTGCTCCGAGGATTTACCGATCCGACAGTACCGACGTTGATTCACAATCGCAGCCTCGGTCGACGATCCGAGAAACACGAGATCACCTCCCGGTTCTATTCAGTAGCGGCTCAACCAGGCAGTTCACCTATGTGCCGGGCTTCGAACCATTTGGAGTAGAGCATAGGTACCGGCCCGTCGACGAGGTAGATACTGAGTGACTGATTTGTAACCTATTTGCCTCCATAGAGCCATTCTTGAAATAGGGGGTTGTTCGAGCATAAGCCCTGTAGAACCTCTGTGTTTAGATTATTCGTAGTCCGCTGGAAACTCCTAGCCACCTGCGAAATCGGATAATCTGTTTCTTTATTCTGATCGAGTCCCTGACTACCCACAACCCCCACCACAACGATTCAGAATCCGTCGAGAGAACTTTTTGCATCTCTGCAGTGGTTCCTATTGGTACTCCCATTCAAGGCAATCTGTGAGGAATACAGCCTTCTTATAATCAGACTCTGGACCTATTGTTGATCTACACCCTCTCCGTACCGTCTCAGTTTTGGTCGACAGCGCGTTTTGCTTTCTCACCGCGTTGGGTACTGCGTAGTCAGACAAACCTCGTAGCATCAAACCTGTGCCGTTAGAGATGCTTGCTGATTCCTCTATTAAGAATGCCCCCGAGTTGTTGATCCAATCAGAACGTGACCGCCAATTCCAACCGGCGTCTCAAATCTTATTCTCCCCCACAGACCGACTCAACTCAATTCGGTTCGTCTACTGTTCATCGTCGACTGCGTTGACTGTTCACTGGTCACTGTTGCGTTGACTGTTCGCTGGTCACTGTTGCGTTGACTGTTCGCTGGTCACTGTTGCGTTGACTGTTCGCTGGTCACTGTTCGTCTGCATCCAGTTCTGATAGTAGCCGAAAATCGCTGAGTCTCTGTTGCTGCTCTTCCTGCTTCGTATCTTCACTGCTTGGCTGTTGCCCACAAATCAAGACGACTGCCGAGACGTTCTTCCATCTTCGCTTGTGTGTTGGTCACTGGTCTACGCCTAGTACCTCGCCAAGCGTCGACTGATGGGTAAAACTGATAGACGGGACAACAGACCACTCAACAATCCACGGTGGGGACGATACTAGGGTCGCTGAATCATTTTCACCGTGTCCTGTTCTGTCTCCCGTCTTGTTTCCTCCGGTTCGGTCTCTACTGTCATACTGAGTTGCTCGCGTTTCCTTCCACCACCAATCTGCTGATCTACCATCTCCCTCCCATCTGCTCTGATGTTGATCTCCAGGAGACCATCCGTTCTCTTCTCTCGCCGACTCACCAATTTCTTTCTCACTCTATTCGCTGTTGATCTGATTCTTCATCCATCCGCTCTAATATTGATCTCCTGGATACCACCCGTTCTCTCCTTTCGCCGACTCACCAATTTCCGTCTCACTCTATTCGCTGCTGATCTGATGTTCCTGTTCCATCGCTCCTGGATATTCTCTCGACGTCTTTTCCGTGGGTCAGCGGTATCTTGTTCTCCTCGACCTCCCTCCCCTTCGCAGCTCGCCGTCGACTTCTCAACTGTTTCCGTTCACCTCGTCTCAAAATCTGTTGGGACTATTCAACTCAACTCTGGTCGACTCCCTAAGCCAACACCCAAATCAATCCTCACCATCGCCCAGTCAAAATCCGGTCTACTCAATCCTGCTTTCCTGTTGATCGCCCTGTCTCGTCTCTTGTCCGATCCTGCCCCCACTGTCTGATCCTGTCGACTGCTGTTATCTTCTGTCTGCTCACCCACTCCTGTCTTTGTCAGCTTCTCGATATAGTCTCTGCTCCCTCCCGACTCCGTCGTTGTTCTTTCTCCCTCTCTCTCGGTTCCACCCTGTTTCCCCTCACTACGTGGTTTCCTTCTGTATAGGTTGTCCCCTTTCCCCTATTTGTGTAAACTGCCGAACCTACACAGCAGCAGTTGAGTGCCATATTAGAGACTCTCTAAAGCCCTCTCAGGCCGTAACAACCTAAACAGAATTATTATGGGGGAGGGTGCTGTCATGACAGGCCCCCTGAAATCGACTCCAGTACTGTCATTACGTTTTTTGTAGTCTAATATACACTTTTCATGACACACCCCCCGAAATCGACTCCCGTGCTGTCATTACGTTTTTAATGCCAGTTATTTTTGTGGGAAATTAATAGATGACGGATCCTCTGAAATCGACCCCCGTACTGTCATTACGTCTTTCATGACATACCCCCCAAAATCGGCCCCCGTACTGTCATTACATGGGCTTCAGTGAGGGGTCTGCGAGATTAATTTTGTCATGACCGACCCCCTAAAATCGACCCCCGTACTGTCATTACGCCTTTCATGACAGACCCCCCGAAATCGGCTCCCGTACTGTCATTACATGGGCTTCAGTGAGAGATCTGTGAAATTAATTTTGTCATGACGAACCCCCTAAAATCGACCCCCGTACTGTCATTACGTCTTTCATGACAGACCCCCCAAAATCGCCCCCCGTGCTGTCATTACATGGGCTTCAGTGAGGGATCTGCGAGATTAATTTTGTCATGATGAACCCCCTAAAATCGACTCTCGTACTGTCATTACGCCTTTCATGACACACCCCCCGAAATCGGCCCCTGTACTGTCATTACACCCTGAAATAACTCTGAATTTTGATATATTAGCCGTATAGATCACCGAATTAGCTCAAAATGAGGTTGGTTAATTATAGAAAATAGCAGGTCAATATGGCCTCTGCATAGATATGTTCTAACCGTTGTTCACGCTTGATCTGAGCCTGGTTTAGCAGAAAAAGCTCGTCGACAGAGCTGAAAAATGGCGTCGACAGAGCAGAAAAAGCTCGTCGACAGAAGGTTAGTCCGGGATCTACAGAGTTGGTGTTAGTTTGAAGTAGGTGAGTATCTCACCGTCTAAAACGTAAAAATCGCGGATAGAAGAGGGCTGCAATGAACTGGCTAAAAGAAAAGTCGATGGTTCCTAAGTCGTTTCAAGAGATGTTGTAGTGCTACTTTCTCACCTCATCGCGGAGGTTGTTGATGCCTAACAGAGTCTCTGCACCAGGCGTGTTGAGGAGTTCGTTGAACTTCTCGAAGTTGTTAACGTCCTTCGTGGGCTTGTCGATGTACCCTGAAAGACAGTTCAGTAGCTTGTGCGCACCGTCTAAATCCGCCACAACCCATACCGACTCTGCCTCATAGACTGCGGCGAGTTTGCCATAATCTGATCGGACGTGGCTCGTGTGTTCTGGCGTTGTTTCGACCTCGACAACTTTGTCTTCGTCGTCTGGTGACTCGTCAGTCGCCCATACGTAGGCGTCGTACACCTCATCTCCACCGTCCTGACTGTGGTACATTTTGACCTTGTACCCGAGCTGTTCGTAGTATGTTTTGGTCAGTCGCACGCCGATCCGGTGGGCAAGACTCTCGTTTCCTTTCTCACCTCCTCCTCTGGGACTGAGGTCTCGATCAAGGTACGCATTGGCCTTCTTGGTCGGCTTGTAGTACGCTTGCCGGTTGCCAAACTCCTCCTTCTCGAGGTATCCCCACTCGACAAGATCGTCTGCTTTGTCGCTGTTGTGGAGCTCATTCATGGATTGACCGAGCGTATAGTTGGTCACTCCATCGGTGAGTGCGTCGTACACGCCGTCGAGGAACGACTCGTGTTTGAGCGTTAGGTCGCTGTCTGTCTCTCGCTCTTTGATCTCTGGTTCGTCTTCTTTGTCGCCTGCATTCACGCCGCTGTCGCTGTCGATAGTGTAGTGATCGCGGCTTACACAGTGCAAGTCTCGTGTCTTTTTGCGAACTGCATCGGCCTGCGACGAGACGCTGAACGGGCCTTCGCTGTGTCCTGGTGGGATCGGAAGCGGCTGTAGAGTCAGGATCTCTGGCTTCTGTTTGTTGAAGCCCGTCGACGGGAGTTGGACGACCCACTCTCCTCGGCGGAGCCCAGAGATGCGGTCTTTGATCTCGTGTATGTCGAGATCCTCGTGGAAAAGCGACTCTGCAAGGAGGTCGTCAGTCGCGATGTTGCCGATGATTTTCGTGTTGACGTTGTTCAGAATCTCCTTGTATGCACGCTTGTTCGCGTGTGGATCGTCGCCCAATACCTGCTCAGGGAACTGCATAATGAGCCCCAGAGAGATGTTGAACTCTCGGCCTTTCGGGAGGAGCTCGCGGTAGACGATCTCGTTCCGGGCGATGTTGGCCGACTCCTCGATGATCACATTGGCGATGTAATCCTCGTGGTTCGGCGTCCAGATCGCCTGCGCTGCGGTCCACATGTGGGAGAGGAACAGGACGGTAAAGACCTCTGTACTCTCCCCTCGTAGCTCGCCTGTGTTGAGCAGAAGTACCTTGTCTGAGTTGAGGATGCTCTTCATATCGAGCATCGGCACGGCACTAGTGTCGTACCATCCCGTCTCATCATCCCAGTGTTCGTCACCGACTGTGTACGACAACATATCCCAGATAAAGTCCCGCTCCTTGAGCTTACGGATTCGGTTCAGGACTGCGTCGGTGGTGTTCATGAACTGTCGACTGTCCTTTTCGAGGTGGGATTCGAGGATGCTTCGGACCTGTGTGTCCGAGACCATCGGCAGTGCTTTGGCTGCGTCTTCGGCGTCCATGTCGACATCCTCGACGTGCTTGCCGTACTTCTGGAAGTTCTGTGCGCTCTCCATTAGCTCACCAATCGAGAAGTAATCCGAGCCGTGTTCGGCGTCGAACATGGCCTTGATGAGGTTCGTCAGGATCTCGTTGGCCACGAATGCCTGCTCGACAGTCTTGCGACCAAGCACGAACCGGAGCAGCTGGAAGTAGTGGTCAATGATGTCTTGCTTCGCTGTGGCCCGTGTTCGGTCGGCTCCGTGGATCAGTGGGCGAAGATCGAAGAACGGCATCCCCGGAATCTTTCCGTCTTCTTCGGGGACCTTCATGTATTCGACGCCGTCGAGATTGTCGAAGACTGTCCGGTGGCATCGGAGGTAATTCTCGCACATATCCCCGCCCTTCGGGTCGACAACGATGAGAGGACCATTGAGATCCTTGTGTGCGGTCAGCATGTCGTTGATGGTTGCGACGGTCTTCCCGCTCCCAGTTGTGGCGGCTCTGATGTAGTGGTGGGTGAGGTCTCCGGCGGAGAGCGAGATGGACTCGCGGCTCTTCAGCTGGTGGAGCCACTCGTTTTTCGTCTCGATTGCACTGATCCGTTCAATGTCTTCCTTCCGTTCGCGCAGCGCTGTCACTGCCTTGCCGATCGTCATCCCCTTGCTGAACTCTTGGAAGACCTCCTCGTTCGGCGATGTTAGCGGCGACTGTGCAACGGGGATACCACCCGTTCCTCCCCGGCTCGCTTTGGGTAACGAGTTGATCGACGGGACCGTAATGAACGACGAGAGCTCGTTGATGTTGCAGACCAATATCGGCTTTCGACGAGTCATGCTTTCCATACCGTTCGGGTATGTGATCGCGTGGTTGAGCATCCGGGTGTACTCTGGCTCGTTCTGCCCGAGGTACTTGCCGTCAATCATGTAGAACTGTCCACTGAGTTGATTGAGCGAGTCTTGGAGGTTTTTAGCACACGCGAGGTTCTCTGCTGCGGCTCGGATCGTCACGTTGTAGGTGTGTGCCGGGTCCTTCAGGTCGATCTGTCCCATCCGACTCGTACCGGATCGTATACCCGCAGTTTGGGAGTCGTGGATGGATCCACCGACTTCGTTCGGTGTGTCTCCCCGGTGTCGCTCTTGCTTTTCTTCATCCGAGACGCCAGCTACAGCGTCTGCTATACCCTGCAAAAATAGCCCACCCATAGAGTGGACACCTTGCTTCAGGTTGCCTTTTTGTCGCTCTGCCTTGGCTGCCCAGTTCGACCTCGGCTCGAAGATCACCTGGAATATGACTCCATCGTCCGACTGGATGATGGTCTCGAGGAGGTTCGACAGTGGAGATCGGTCAGAGGTTTCCGTGTCGAATGTGGTCAGTGTCGTCATCCAATCCTTGTGCTTCTCTTCGACACCTTCGTACCGGACCATGTGGGGTATCTCGTCGAATACCTCTTTGATATCGAAGTTTGCCCGGGTAAAATCGAAGCTTTCTGGGTACTGTGATCGAGTCGTGCTTTCGAGTCGATCACAGGTTAAATTCCCCCGTTCACCGGGACCCAGTAGGAACTGGAACTGCGGTTCTCCTGGCGGCTTATAAATGATGAACTCGAAGTTCGAGACACCCTCGATGCTATTGATATGGAGTTCCATGTCCAGTGGGAGCTTTTTACCGTCTCCATATCTGTGCAGTCCGTACAGCTCTCTTTTGACTGTCTTGGAGTTGACCTGCTCGCGAGCAGGCATAATCTTGATGTACTCTTGCTCTGCGTCTACTTCGCCGATTTTATCAGTCACTTTTATTCCCTCTATTAGAACAGGTAAAATCATCTCTTCGAATATTTGCACTCATTCTTTTTGACCTCTTAATGTGGCTTATTTTATATAAGAGGGTGTTTTATTTATAACTTTTCCTGATCTTACCAAGTGATTAAATGGCGTGGTTAATTACTTGGTAAGAACGGTCTGTTAATAAACTGGACTACGGAAATCAAACGCTCTGAGGGACGCTAGGAATTTGACGTTGGAAGATCTAGGCTCTTGGTAGAAGATTGTTGGTCAGTTCTCAGCGGTAGCTGGAAGTCACAGTGGGCAAGGGCGAAACGTTCGTATCACCCGACAAACGAGGTTCCCAATCAAGACGTTTGTCTCGGAGCGTTGAGCCGCGAACCTGCTGCGACAGGTTCGCTGGCGTGACGGCATCTATTGCCCACGCCGCCGTGCCAAATCCGTGATTCGGTACGGCAGCTATCGAATGTTCCAGCGACACCTGTGTGAAAATTGCGACCGGATGTTCAACGATCAGACAGCCACCGTTTTTGAACACTCAGCAGTTGCTCTCAAAAATTATTTCTCGCTGTTTACACCTACATCCGCTTCACTACGAGTCTCAGACAGCTTGACGTGGAGATCGACGTGTACTACAAGACGATCTATCTGCGCGTCCAGCGCCCGCAGGAAGCGCTGGACGCGCCTCTGCTACACCTCGAAAGACCCGTTGAGATTGACGAGGTGTACGTGAAAGCCGGACTCAAAGGACGCGAGCGCGACATCTGGTCGCGCTCGGGTGCCTTCTTCACGCGCGGGCGTGAAACATACTATAAGTCACCCGTGTTTATTCTCGTAGATCGTGGTACCGGTAAGCGGTATGTGATCCCAGCGAAAGCCGCCGATGAATCAACGATTCGACTCCTGCTGCTGACCGCTACTAGGACTCGTTGACAGTCTATACCGACAGCTTTCCGGCGTATGAACCCTTGACGAGGACGACGCATTCACTCGTGAATACGTCGTCCATGGCGACGGCGAGTACGTTGATGGAGACGTTCACGTGAACATTTGCGAAAGCCACGGATCGCTGGTGCGATCCTAGCTCTCGCCTCATACCCCATCGAGGTGTCTCCAAGGACAAACTCACGCCGTATCACAGAGCGTTTCAGCTTCGTCGTCGCGTCTATCGAAAACTAGGAGAAAATGCTCTTAAAACCATCCTGGACGCTGCACTATGACTCACCAACAATCTCTGCCACAAGAGCGCTCGATAAAGATATTCGCGTCGACAATGATCTCCTTCCCTCCAGACAGTGGCGGCTCTCGATTCATCCATTGGCCTCACTCGACACCGTCTGGCTGTGCTGGCGATGTTTCCTGCTCGTCGAGATCGGGGAGATCCATCTGGTTGTGGACGTCTGGGAATAGATACTCGAAATACGGGTCATGTCCCCGACCAACGGCGAGGGCAGGCACGAGTGCGTAGATGATCATCATCGTCTCAGTATCTCGAACGTCAATCTCACTGGAAACCATCCGCTGAGTCATATTGCCTGCGTGATGGAGGCCAGCACCACGGAGTACCGCTACGAGCTTGCCGAGACCATATCGATCAACGAAGTATTCAACGTCCTCATCGACTTCCTGAAGAGCAAATGCGTGGAGGACGGTGGGCGTAATGATGATAGGGGTGTATGGCTCAACGAGAATAACAGGTTCTGCAGTGAGCTGTTGTGGACGAGTCGAATCGTCACGCTCGACGAAGCCGAGATTGACTAATCGGTCGACGTAATCGTATGCGGTCGATTTCGAGAGGTCGAGGTTATCCATAACCTCCGGTGGCGACACTGGTCCCCAGTAACAGACGTAGACGTAGACGCGAGCGAGAGCCGGTTGGTTGAGGAGCTTCACGAGTGTTTCGAGGCCTGGTGCATTCTCGGCGAGGAGTTCCGGCTTGAGCGTCTCCTCATTCAAGATGTCTCTCGGTGGCGTATGGAGTGCCGAAATGCCCCCATCTGGGCAAGGTGGCATGTCGGGTTGATCGTCCATGTCTATTAGTCCGAAGTTCACGTACTTTAGACTTGATTCGAGTGAACTGACAGAACTACCCTGAGATACAACCCCTATGTGTTAGATTTAGCTACTTGTCAGATAATTAGCTAAATAGCCAACTTCCTTAGGGTGTTTCTGAATCGTGGAGGACAATCTAATTGCACGTTTGTAGAATAACGTGCAAAAATCGTCTCTAGACCGGGACTAGCTCCCGTTGAGGGCCGATATTAGCATTTCTCAGTTCATGATTCTCCTTCGTAACACGCAATGCGTACCGATCACATTAACAATTTCTCGCGCACGCGTGTGCTACTCCGCTGGCTGGTGATAGTGCGCGAAAAACATCCCTGTCTCGACGATAACTGGAGATCGCTGGACAGCACTACTCACTGATCTCGCCATACAGTATGTCATCGAGATCTGCTTCACTCGCTGTCTCGTCACCGGGTATTGGATCTGTTTCCCAGACGGGATCTTCCAGATTGATATCTGTGACATCGCCCACCGGTTGAAGCCAGTAGATATTCCGTCCATCTGTCTTCCGTTTACCGAGCATCTCTCGACTATGAAACTCATTCAATTTCCGGCGAGCAGCTTCTGCCGTCACGCCGAGTTCCGATGCAATATCAGCACTAGTCACAACTGGTCCAGCAACTGTCCTGAAAACCTGCCGCACACGGTCGATTGTGACTGTTTCAGCATACTGCCCGAATTCGGTTCGTTCTCGGCTCATGATTACGAGTATTCACTCTATGGTATAACCGTAGTGAGCACGACCACGTTGTATACCCTACCAGGTTTGGCAAGTAAATAGTGCAATATCAAACCTGGCTCTTAGCTAATCTCTAACGAATCTCACCGGTTTCTCGATCTAATGAAATCTATTGAGATGCTGACTGTTCTTCTGCAGGTCCATCTGTGGCACAACATGTATTGTGTACAAGCCTGTGATAGAGCGTATGTCAACCAAAGAGGTCCCTGCAGAATCCAAGATCGGTGAGCGAGGAACGGTCACGATCCCGGTGAACCTCCGTCGACAACTCGATCTTGAGCCAGGTGACAAACTCCGCTGGAACATTGATGAGGGAGGATATCTCTCCGTAGAGGTCGTCAAGCAGCGCTATGGAGCATTCGAAGACGACGACATGAAGGCTCCAATGGGCGGTGACAGCCTCGAAACACATGATCTTGCCGAGGACGAGGAAAATCCATTCAATTGACCTCACCAGACAACGAAAGCACCGACAATCGCATTTGGTTCTGTTGTCGACGCTAAGAAGGACAAGACAGGGCGTTCATGCCCAGTCATGATTATCGATGCCCTCGTAGTGTTTCAACCGACTCTTGATCTCCCAAGCTTCCCATCGACACTCGTGATAGAGAACATCAGCGAGGTCGTCGAAATTGCTCTTATTGAGTTCAATACCACGGTTTCCACGGTAGGTGATATAGGGTTCGTTTCGGAGGTTGGCGTAGACCTCACGTGCGGTAGGGTAGTCGTCTCCAATAGCTGAGAGACTGAGGAGAGATTCCTCTGTGATTGGTGTGCCCCACTTATGTTTCGCAATCATCGTCGCCAGGAGGGCACACTTCACCGACGGTTTCTCCATAACCGATAGATAAACCCACTTTGATATAAATGCTGTTAATGGTGGTTAACAGTAGTGGAAATATTTATAGACACACGGGTGTTGTTTCACGGTATGAGCAGTATCGACCACGCAGCTGACCGCGGAGAAAAAAAGCAACTCCGTATGGATCACCCAAGCGGGTGGCTCTACCTCACACAGCACGATGCCATCCCAATTCTGGTAGATGCGTTGCTTGATCTCCCACCGAACCGTGAATTCAACAAAACCGAACTCGCAGATCACGCCGGTGTTACTCGCCAGACTGTCGGGAACTATACTGATCTCCTCCTTGAGGTTGAAGTTATCGAGGAAGTTCAGAACACGTCTCCGCGTCGGTACAGAGTTGCGGACAGCAACGTCGTCCGAGAACTCTTTGAGTTGAATAGTGCGCTCAACAACGTTGGCACAGAGTAGGGTACTTACACTCTAAGCGATCATCTGTGAAGTCATCATCTGTAGGCTCATCCCGAACACATCATCTATGTTTGGCTTTTAAATATAGTCTGACAGCATCCAGTCGTTGACTTATGAGCCTACAGTCGAATCATCTGGTATGACTGAGCTGGATCCGGCGGACCTCCCGCCGCTGAATAAGGAAACGCCACCGTTGGACGCGCCGGTCGCGGTGGAATGGTGGTTCGAGTTCGAGGAGGACGGACAACCCGATCTCGACACGTTCCACGGGTTTCACGACGCCGAGAAGATTGCTGATGGGGAGCCACCGGCAGTTACGGATGACAAGGTTGTGACTTCAGCAGGGGTAACCGTAGAGCCCAACAGTGATTCGAAGGCCGATGCCGGGGACTCTCATCATTTGTTCCTCACACACCGAGAAGCGCTTGAACGCGGTATCGATCCGTGTGTCGAGTGTTTCCCGGCGTACGCGACTGACCGTCGAATCGAGAAAGAACAAAACGATGATGGGATTCTCTGCGAACAAGGTGTTGAAGGAGTCGTGTTCGCGTTATCGACTCGTCACGATTTAGACTCTGAGTGGAAGATCGACTCAGTGCATGAATCGTACACGTCGTTGTTGTACCGGGCGCGCGCGGTTCGTGCACACGTCGGTTCTGCTGCCGGGCGGCTTCGGGTTTCGTACATGCCGCTTCGACAGGCTTCGTACACGTCTTTCGAGGAGGCGATGGAGGCAGAGCCGTTCATGGCACACGTATCCGAGCTCAGATCGATACAGCCAACAGAACTCTCAGCGGTTCGTGGTCAGGTCGGAGACGAGGCCCTGGAGACGCAAGTTGAACATGAACACCGGTTTTCGGAGACAGGGAACACGAAGCCGTCGGTCGTTCACAGAGTGGATTCGCCGCCGTGCGGGTACGAACCCGAAGTCTCACCGTCGTGGAGAGAGGAAGACAGTGAACTCCGAGAAATGCTTGATGAGGAACGGCAAACTGTCGCTGACATCATCGAGCGAGGGAACGTTGTCGAGTTCTGTGCGTCGTGTTTCCCAGAACTTGCAGCGTGGACTGGTGATTCCGAGGAGGAACCCGGAGAGACGTGACTCAGGGTTCGATGGTCCCGTTCTGCTTCGGGATACGGACAGACGAGTGCGTTGATTACGAACTCAACATCTCGACAACGTCTTGGACCGTGAACAGTCGAAGATCGTCTCGTTCCACAGTTGCTTCTTTGACGGAGGGTTTAATGAACAGAAACGAGCTAGGAGATGTTTCTAGGAAAATAATCTAGGAGAGAGATACTAGGAAAACACGCCTAGAGTGTTTCCAATGTCCATATTCGCGTGTTTTAATCTATTGTCGCTACAAGTGTTTGATGTAACAATGAGTGACGAAAGAGGACTTCCGTTTGAATTTGACGAAGTTATCAGTGATGCATACACTGACGATTCACTAATTGCTGAACTTGATAAACACATCCCGAACGAGTCTTGGAGTACTGACTTCAAGCGACGACGGTGTGTGCAGAAGGTCGCATCAAGGACGCTGAGCCAGTCATCAACAATTCCGATTACGGAGAGACGGAAACGAGCCCAAGAACACGTTGCGATGGAACTCGGCGTTGAGAAGACAACTGTGAATGACCATTGTGGACGTCAATTGTTTGAGGAGCGTGCTTCGGATCCTCGTAACCAGTGGATCAAGAGATTTGATGACGTACTGTCGAAGGTTGAAGCGGACCGCAATCAAGCCTAAAGTTGGAGGTGTTTGATATGGATCATCCGTCTGTTGAACTCAAGTTACCGCTTGATGGGAGAGAGTATGAGCTTGCGGTTCCGCGTGACGTTACGCATTTTTATTGGGAGGCTATCGGTGCAGGGACACTGGACCAAGCTCCTGCCCCAATAGATACTCCTCACGGATCGAAGCAGTTTGCCGCTCTCTCAAAGGCGAGTGACCGAATCGAATGGTCACTCTCAATTAACGGTGAATCTATCCATGTCGTTCCAGAGGTCGTCAACAACAATGGGGTTAGAAAGATTGCTTGGCATCGACCGTTGGATCCGCCATCGCTTCCAGCAACCGTGGATGTGCACCTGACTACTGAAGGTACAGCTCCAACAGTCGACGGAGAAGAGATCGCGTTATGGTCCGGAGAAGGAACTATGATTCCATGGGGAGGTGCTGCTCACGGCAGTCTGGAACTCGTTGAATCTGAGCAGTCTGCATCTGAATTTCCAACTCAAACAGATGGAATGTGGCAGAGACACACTGTCTACGTTCCTCAAGACTAGCCAGCTTATCGAAACACGTCTTATTGATTGGATAGGTGGCTCGGCTTTGGTCAGTTGGATAATCGGAGGTGTTGGTGATGCTCTGAGATATGTGTAAGTTAATTAGCGGTATCATTAATTTCATTATATATTGGAAAAGAGATTTGTTTGTGACTAATACAGTTGGGATTGATTTAGGGACAACGAACAGCGCCGTATCGCGTATTGTTGGGAAGGAACCGGTCGTGTTTCCTTCGGAAACAGGGAAACGAACAGTTCCGTCTGTAGTCTATTTTCCTGAGAATACATCTGAGGTTCATGTTGGGCAGACAGCGTTGAACTCTGAGGCGCAGTATCCTGATCGTGTGATTAATTCAGTTAAGCGGAAGATGGGTGACCGTGATCCTG
>Ga0208135_100736_pt1 | contig 16861 bp, 18 predicted proteins | sample AntDeeMetag02WF5_FD_184757 | JGI IMG/M metagenome (GOLD analysis project Ga0208135, IMG submission 184757) | Saline lake microbial communities from Deep Lake, Antarctica - Antarctic Deep Lake Metagenome 02WF5 (SPAdes) (version 2) | ecosystem: Environmental > Aquatic > Non-marine Saline and...
TTGCCGTCGCACTACCTGCCGCTGCCAGCGCCAGCGTGGCTGTTCAACAAGCCAACCAGAATATCCAGGAACCCGTTGCCGGTGCCGCCCCGATGTCTCAGGACGTCAAGGCCAGCGTTGATGCGGCAAACACCCTGGGCCACAGCGCGGCGATGACCGAAACCACCGTTGCCCTGATGCAAAACACTCAGCATAAAACCCAGCTGCCCGTGACCGATCACAACCTTGCCAGCCCCGAGCAGCCGACCGACTGGTAAGTGATCAACGTTGCAAAAAAAAGCCCCGCCCTGTGCATAACCTGCAGGGCGGGGCTTTTGGGTCTAGGCTTTGTCCGGAAAGTGCCTGCGCTTGCTCATACGGTGTTAAAAATCAGCTCAAAATGCTCATTTACACGCTGTAAACTGCGCTTTTTCGCTGTTTTTTGCCTTGTCTGAACTACGCTCGACGACTTTTCGTACAAACCCTAACCAACAAGTAGCTGATCAGACAAATGTCTCGAGTACGACTTTTCCCTTGGCCGTGCCGGTTTCGATCAGCGCGTGAGCCTTGCGCATATTCTCCGCGTTAATCGGGCTTAGCACCGTGTTAAGCGTGGTGCGAATACGTCCGGCGTCGACTTCACCCGCCACGTAGCTCAGCAGCCGGTGCTGTTCGATCATGTCCGGCGTTTTGAACATCGCGCGGGTAAACATGAACTCCCAGTGCAGGCTGGCCGCCTTGGTCTTCATCCCGGCCATGGGCATCGGCAGCGTCGCGTCATCAATACTGACAATGCCGCCCTGCGGACGAATCAGCTCAACGGCAGCGTCCCAGTGGCGCATGTCGTTGAAAATCGCAATGTGATCGACGTGTTCAAACCCCAGCGCGCGCACCTGCTCGACCATGGGTTCGCGGTGGTTGACCACGTGGTCGGCCCCCAACTCTTTGACCCAGCGGGTGGTTGCGTCGCGCGAGGCGGTGGCGATCACCTCAAGCCCGGCCGCCTTGGCCAGCTGAATGCCGATGGAGCCCACGCCGCCGCCGGCGCCGATGATCAACAGGCTCTGGCCTTTATCCGCGCCGTCGCGGTCAATGCCCAGCCGCTCGAAGAAGGCCTCGTAGGCGGTGATCGTGGTCAGCGGCAGCGCGGCGGCTTCGGCAAAGCTCAACGTGGTGGGCTTGTGCCCGACAATGCGCTCATCCACCCGCTGAAACTCGGCGTTGGAACCGGCGCGGGTAATATCTCCAGCGTAGTAGACTTCATCACCGGGCTTGAACAGCGTGACCTCGGGGCCCACGGCCTCGACCACGCCGCTGGCGTCAAACCCCAGCACCCGGGGCGGGTCTTCTACCTGCTCCTTGGGCCCCCGGATCTTGGTATCCACGGGATTGACCGACACGGCCTTGACCGCTACGAGCAGGTCCTGGTCCAGCGGCGCGGGCGTGGGAAGGTCCACATCCAAAAATGCCTCGGGATCCTCGACGGGAAGATAATGCGTCAACGCAACGGCTTTCATTTGTCACCTTTAACACTGTATAAACATTGACTTACACGATGTGCGGACCAGCGCACAATGACGCCGGATGCGGCCCCATTGTGCGCTGTTTTGCCGGGCAAGTCTTGAGCTCAGGACTAAACCGCCGCCGGGCACCGAGCGCTTCATCCACAACGCCATATGCAATACCGCTGATTAATGCTCATTACCGTGAATCCATATTTTTATATAATGCTATTCATTCGTTTCAATAACGCTATTTAATAGTTGTTTTAAACACTCATTAAACACCGATTTACGCCTTAAACGACTTCGCTTTATTTGTTTTATATGGGATAATCACACAGTGCACCGCACATTATAGTCTTCTCAATAAGACACATCCGAAAACCCGGCTTTAACCAACAGACTTTCGTAAATTTTACTTTATTTTCAAAGACTTAGAAAAAGCTTAAAAATAGCTTCAAAAACCCGGGCCGTCCCTGGTTTTTCGAGCACCTTTCGTCAGGAGGCATCATGCTACGCGCCGCGATTCTTACACTATTGTTCGCTACGACTCTTACTCTTGTAGGGCTGGCTCAGGCTCAGACCCCGGCTCAGCTTGAGTCTCGGTCGAGCGCACTGACCGACACGACGTCGACAGTGAATATGGTAGTGCATGATGCACGAACGCAGCGTCTCGCGGAGTGAAAAGCGTCTCCTCTGACGATTCAACCTGCGCAGGCTCCCTGCGTTCGACACGCTAAACATTGATCCAGGCCAACTTTTACGACGGCACCTCGCGCTATAGTAGTATGTGACATACATCTTTGGGCCGACACCCTGTCGGCCACTACTTTTTTAGCGAGGTGCCCATGGCCACTGCACTCGACCCCCATCACGCCGAGCCGCTGGATAAACAGGCGCCCGGTCGCGGCGCTACCGTCATCGTTTACATGCTGCTTTTGGGCAGCGTCATGACGGTTGTCACCGCGCCGGCCGGCGCGCTTGTCGCCCATCTCAAATATCGCCACGCCGCGCCCTGGGTGCAAAGCCACCTGCAGTTTCAGCTGCGTACGTTCTGGCTGGGCGTGCTTGGCGGCGCGCTGTTTGCGGTTGTCTGGCAGCTGCTGGGCGTTGCCGGGATTTCCCCCATGGCGCCCTGGGCAATGGGCTATGTGTTTTTTACCACCTGCCTGATCTGGCTGGTCGGCCGCTGCGGCGTAGGCATTTCCCGGCTAATCGCCAATCGGCCCGTGCCTGATCCACGTAGCCTGGCCTTCGGCGGCGCTGATATTACGCTCAGCGACGCATGAGTTCCCGCGCGCTGCCTAACCCCGGCTGGGGTCCGCTTTCTGCCTTGCCCGGCAATCCGCTGATGTGGGTTCTGATCCTCAGCGAACTGCTGGTGTTCATGGCCTTTTTTGTGCTTTACATCACCGAACGCGCCGCGCAGGTGGCGCTGTTTGATGCCTCCCAACAGCATCTTGACCCGCTAATGGGCGGGATCAACACCATGGTACTGCTGACCAGCGGGCTATTTGTGGCATTTGCCGTGGAAGCCATTGCGGCGGGAAAAGTACGCCGCACGCGCCAATGGCTGGGCGGTGCCGCGGGGCTGGGCGTGCTGTTTGGCCTGATCAAGATAGTCGGGTACTCGAGCAAATTTGCGGCGGGTATCACGCCCGAAACCAATACTTTCTTCGGCTTTTATTTCGGGCTGACCGCCTTTCACTTCGCCCACGTGCTGTTTGGCCTGATTCTGCTCGCGCTGGTGAGCTGGCGGACCAACGTGGAAAACGTCGAAACCGCCGCAGCGTTCTGGCACATGGTCGACCTGATCTGGATTTTGCTCTACCCGCTGCTGTATCTGCTGCGTTAATACCCGTTGTCGTTAAAAAGGAGGCTTTTCCCATGACCATTCTGCCCGGCCAGCGCCGCCTGTTGATGACGTGGGCCACGCTGATGGCGCTCACTGTGGCATCCATGGCCTCGGCACGGCTGGATCAAGCCAGCTGGGAGGCATTGCCGCTGTGGTCGGCAGCGCTAGTGCTGATGGTGACCGGCTTCAAGGCACAGCGGCTGCTGATGGTGTATTTGAACCTGCGCCAGTCCACTGGCGCCTGGAAAGGCGCTTTTGTGGGCATTATCACGCTGACATTGCTGTTGATCAGCGCGGGCTATCTTTACACCCGCCTGAGTAGTTAGGTGGCGCACGCTTAGCGCGCGGGTGCTCTGGCCCAGCGCTCCAGCCGGCGGCCAAGACGCATCAGCCCGTACACCACAACCGGCATGATCAGCATTAGCGCCACGCCCCAGTCGCGGTTGTTGATCAGCCACACCAACGGCAGCACGGTCGCAAACGCGCAGCCAAGCCATATCGCCACGCCAAGGTACAGGCGGGAATGCTGCAACGGCTGAACCCGTGAATGATGCATCACGCATACCTCTCTCTATCAAACTGCCGTCTGGCCAACCGTCAGGTGGCGATAATCTGGCGGTAAATCCCCGGCAGCGCGAGCGATAAATGCTCGGGGCGCTGGACGATGGCATAGCTGCCGCGGCCAAACAGGCGCGGAATATATTGCCCGGCCTGACGGTCGATGGTGACGCCAAACACGCGGACGTCCTCGCGCCGCGCTTCCAGCACCGCTTTGCGGGTATCTTCAATGCCGTAACGGCCTTCGTAGTAGTCGTTGTCGTTGGGCTTGCCGTCGGTGAGCATCAGCAACAGCCGGTGGCGGTTGGGCCGTTTGGCAAGCTCTGCGGTCAGGTGCCGAATGGCCGGCCCCATACGCGTATAGCTGCCGGGCTTGAGCGCCGAAATGCGCCGCGTCACCCGCTCGCCCATGGGCTCATCAAAGTCCTTCAGCGTATTCACCCAGACCTTGTGGCGTCGCTGGGAGGTAAAGCTGTGAATGGCGTAGTCATCGCCGCAGCCGGCCAGCCCGTGGCCCAGCACCAGCAGCGCTTCCTTGGCCACATCGAGTACGCGGCGATCGTCCAGCCAGGCTTCGGTCGACAGCGATACGTCCACCAGAATCGACACTGCCAGATCCCGCGCCTGAGTGCGGCTGTCGATGTATAGCCGATCGCTGGACTCGCCGGTTGCGGCCAGATCGCAGCGGGCGCGAATCACCGCGTCCATGTCCAGCTCGCTACCGTCAAGCTGACCGCGCAGCATTTCCCGCCGCGGCCGGAGCGCTTCAAACTCGCGGCGTACGCGGCGTATACGTCGGCGCGTGATTTCATCGGGCGTCCAGTTTTCGCCTTCTTCGCTTTGCACATCGCTGAGTACCACGCAGTGGTCGGGCAGATAGGTCTGCTTGCGATGGTTCCATTCGGGGTAAACGTGACGGCCTTTCAGCCGCGTGCCGGCAGCGGCGTCGGGCGCCAGATCCAGGTCGAGCTTGAGCTTTGACGAGGCCTTCTTGCGGTTGGGCGAAAGCACGATCTCGTCCATCTGATCAGCCGCCTGGCGGGCATCGTCTTCTTCGTCATCCACGTGGCGGTTGAGGTTGACCATCTCGGCCCAGGAGAGCATTTTTTCCGAGGCATTGAGCATCAGCGGATCGTCGCGGTCGGCCTGATCCTGCTCGCGCCGGTCAGCCTGACGTTTGCCCTGATCGTCCTCTTTGTCGTCGCGGGTGATTAGCGCGGCATCATCTTCGTCGTCATCAACGGTTTCTTGCTCAGCGTCGCGCAGGCCAAGGCTTGTTACCTGCCCCCAAAGCGGTACCGGCAGCGGCGGGCGATAGCCGTGCGGGGCAGAAAACTCCTCCAGCGGAGTGTCGGGATCGCGAATGGCGTGCTGCAGGGCAAGCGCCAGACCACTTTCGGGATCGGGCGCACCCAGCTCGGCGCACAGCGCCGTTTCCAGCGCCGTCTCGACCGGCGGCAAACGCCGGCGCCGTGGGCGTATGGCCAGCAGCCCCGCGCACAGCGCGACATAGCGCGCCTGCAAGCCGGGGAACCGCACAAGTGCCCGGCGCAGCGTGCGCCGCGCCGCTTGCAGCTGGCGTATATCTGCCTGTAACGGGTCATCGGGCAACGCCAGCGGGCGCGCTTCGGCCAGATAAGCGGTGAGCCACAGGTACAGATCGCGGTTCAGCTGGGCGTCGGGAAATAGCCCCAGCCGCGGCGGCAGCAGCAGATGCTCTTCATCGCGGCGCGCCTGATCCAGCGCTTCTTCATCAAGCCCCAAGCGCTGGCGCAGGCTCAGCCGATGGCGCGAGCCGCGGCACTTGATGGCGGCCACTTCAACGTCGGCCTCACCGCCGGCGGCACGGAAAAACACGCTCAGCACGGGCAGCAGGCTATCCAGCGTTACCGCCGCGTCGGGGTGATCGGGATAGCTTTGCGCACTCGACGCCCAGCGATGCCAGTGGCGGCCAACAAACTCTTCAACTTCAAGAAAATCTAGCATGGCAACCCCTCAGCCAAAGGTGGCACGAACGGCTTCCATCAGCCCTTCTTGTACGTCGGCGTCGTCGGAAAGCGGCTCTACCAACGTGGCCCGGGCGGCATCCAGAATCGGCATGCCGGCACGGATCAGCGTGGCGCAGTAAACCAGCAGGCGAGTGGAAATCCCCTCTTCCAAATCCTGGCCCTTCATCGCGCGCAGGCTGGCGGCAAGATTAACCAGTGCTGCACAGCGCTCGACGGACAGACCGCTTTCCTGGGCGACGATCTCACGCTCCACCGCGGGCGGTGGAAAATCAAATGACATCGCCACAAAACGCTGGCGCGTGCTGGGCTTGAGCGATTTCAAAATATGCTGATAGCCCGGGTTATACGACACCACCAGCATGAAGTCGTCCGGCGCTTCGAGCAGCTCGCCGGTACGCTCAAGGGGCAGCACGCGGCGGTCATCGGTCAGCGGGTGTAGCACCACGGTCACGTCCTTGCGCGCTTCAACCACTTCATCAAGGTAGCAAATACCACCCTCGCGCACCGCGCGGGTCAATGGACCGTCTACCCACTGGGTTTCACCGCCTTTCAGCAGATAGCGGCCGGTCAAGTCCGCGGCGGTCAGGTCATCATGGCAGGACACCGTATGCAGCGGCTTGCCCAACTTGGCCGCCATATGACTGATAAAGCGGGTTTTACCGCAGCCGGTGGGGCCTTTCAGCAACAGTGGCAGACGCTGAGCAAATGCCTGCTCGAACATCTCACACTCGTTGCCCACGCTTTGATAATAAGGGGTCGACGCTGCCACCTCTGGTGTGGCATGCGTCAGGGTTGATAAGGACATAACACTCTCCCGGCAACATGAAAAAAGACAGCGAGTCAAAAAGGCCCCGCGATGCGGGGCCCTTTAACATTAGGCGCTATCAGAGCCTGCGGTCAGCTGCGTGCCGCCAGCCGGCACCTGAACCCGCCGGGGGCCAAAGAAGGAGTAGAGCAAAAGCCCAACGCCAATCGCAACGGCAATCCCGGTGCCCAGGCGCATGGCGTAGAACAGTCCCAGCTGGTCCTGCACTTCCATGTAGTTCATCCCCAACACACGCTGCAGGTGGGTTTGCACCACGCCGGCAAAGGTCAGCGTAAAGGTCATGAAGCACATGGCGCCGGTCAATATCCAGAATCCCCACATGTTCATCACCTGGTTATACGGTTGACTACGACGCAGCGACGGCATGGCAAAGGTGATAATGCCCAGGACAATCATTACGTAGGCGCCGTAGAAGGCCAGGTGCCCGTGCGCGGCGGTAACCTGTGTGCCGTGGCTGTAGTAGTTGACCCATGACAGCGTGTGCATAAAGCCCCAGACACCGGCGCCGAAGAAGGCGATAACCGGGCAGCCGAGCGTCCACAGCATGGCAGCCTTATTAGGATGGTTGCGAGTCCCCTTCCAGAACATGGTGAAGGCGAACATCACCATGGTGAAGAACGGTGCTACTTCAAGCGTTGAGAAAATGCTGCCAATGGGCTGCCAGTAACTCGGCGCGCCGATCCAGTAGTAATGGTGGCCGGTGCCCAGAAGGCCGGAAAACAGCGCCAGCCCGACGATCACGTAGAGCCACTTTTCAACCACTTCGCGGTCTACACCCGTCATCTTGATCACCAGATAGCCCAGTAGCGCGGCCATGATCAACTCCCACACGCCCTCGACCCACAGGTGAACGACCCACCACCAGTAGAGCTTGTCGACGGCAAGGTTGGACGGATTGTAGAAGGCAAACAGCCAGAATACCGCCGCGAGCCAAAGCCCCAGCATCAACACCATGTTGATCGCCGTCTTGCGGCCTTTGGAAAGCGTCATACTGGTATTGAACAAAAAGATCAGAAACGAAATCGTGATCAATACCTTGACCCAGAACGGCTGTTCTAGAAACTCGCGCCCTTCGTGAATACCGAACTGATAGCCCACCAGCGCGGCCGCCCCGGCAAAGGCAAAAATCGCCAGCTGCAGGTAGGCAAGCCCCGGGCTGTGAATCTCGCGCTCGGCCTCTTCGGGCATCAGGTAGTAAGTGCAGCCCATAAAGCCGATCAAAAGCCACACGATCAGCAGATTGGTATGACTCGCGCGCATGATATTGAACGGCATTGCGCTGGCCATGAACTCAGGCCAGACGTAGACCGTAGCGGCCAGCAGCCCGAAGATAATCTGCAAGGCGAATAGCGCCATGGCGACCATAAAAAACGGCAGCGCCACCTTTTGCGTTTCGTATTTCATTGGTGTGTCCTCCTTGCGTTAACCGGCGGGAAACGGCGGCCAGTCTTGCGTGTCTATGCCATCGGTCCATTCGAGAAAGTCAATCAGCGATTGCATCTCCTCTTCGCTAAAGTCGTAGGCCGGCATCTGACGCCGTCCGGGCACGCCCAGCGGCTGGGCACGAATCCACGCGGCAATGCCGTTGCGCGCCGCCTCGGCGTTTTCATGCCCGCCGTAGCGCTCCCAGACGTTGCCCAGCTCCGGGGCAAAGTAGGCGCCTTCGCCGAGGATGCTATGGCAGTTGATGCACATGTTCTTTTCCCACACCTCTTTGCCGTGCTTGACCGATTCGGTCAGCCCCGCATTGTCGGTAGAGACATTCACCATGTACCAGTGGCTATGCGCCGTTAGCGCCGCGAACAGCAGAAAGAAGAACAGCGACCCGCCATAGAAAATATTGCGGGCCGCCGACTTGGTGAGACCTTCGGCCATGAGTTACCCCCCTTGCTCGCCTGGCAGACGACAACTGCGCACGCCGGCCTGCGGTTTTATAAGATGCACTTAATATGCATCTTTATTATAAAGCACCTTCCCCGTCGAAAACGTTGATGGGGATCAAGAAAACATGAAAAATCGTCGCGCTAGCGGCATACGTGAAGCGGTACGCGAGCATAACCGCCGGCGGGATAGCAGGCGCGTGTGGCAGGTTCATCGGGAATCGTGCGAATGCTGCGGGTGGCGCTGATCAGTGCTTGCATAAAGTCTAAAAGCTCCATGCGCGCAAGCGGCGCACCGGGGCAGACGTGAATACCGGCGCCGTACAGCAGATTGCTCTCGGGGTCGCGATCCAGGCGCACTGTATCAGGGTCGACAAACACCTCTGGGTCACGGTTGGCAGCGCCCCACAGAATCGTCAGCCGCTCGCCTTCGTCGATATGCCGCCCGCCGACGTCCACCGGGCAGGTTGCCACACGGCGGTTGGACATCAGCGGCGCATCCAGACGCAGTATTTCGTCAATCACCTCGGGCAAAATCTCAGGTTCGTCGCGCAGGCGCTGCTGCCAGTCGGGGTTGGCCGCGAGAAAATGCATCAGAATCCCGATGCTCGCTGAAATGGTGCCAAGCTCGCCTACCGTCCAGTTACGCATCAGGCTGACAAGCTCTTCATCGGTCAGCGGCCTACCCTCTACGGTTTCATTCATCAGGCGAGTGGTCACGTCGTCGGGCGGCGTGGCTAGCGCGCGGCGCACGTTCAGGCGTTCGCGAATAACGCCGTCAAACTCCAGCGCCAGCTCACCCAGCGCCTTACGGTCACCGGCAAGGGTGGCCGCCTGCTGGCGTTTGACCCAGTCGCGCAGCGGCTCGTGCAGGCTTTCCGGCCAGCCCATAAAGGCGCACTGGATTTCCAGCGCGAAGTTCTGGCCCATCTCGGCCATGGCCTCAACCGGGCCGTCGTGGGGCAGGCGGTTGACCACCCCTGCGGCAATGGCACGGCAGCGGGGGGCAAACTCAGCCATGGCCGCGGCATTGAAGTACGGCTCGATAATCCGACGAAAATGGGTGTGATCCGGCGGATCCATGGCGTTGGGCACTGATAAATGCCGGCTGGCCGCGTTGCTGAAGGTAGCGTGGTCGTTGAGTACGCGCATCACGTCTTGGTGGCGCAAAAGCGACCATTGCAGATAGTCGCTGAACGCCACTGGGCAACGCCCGCGCATTTCATCGTAGGCGTGAAGCTGGTCGTCCTGCACGCTTTGCGCGCGAGGATCCCAATCGGTTTGGCAGGTATCGCTCATATTGCCTCCTCAGCAAGTCAATAGAGACAACACTCAGGGAAGCACAGCCCGCCGCCGGCGCGTATTGATACAGATCAAGCTGCAAGCCGTATCCGACGAAGTGACGGCAGCCCAACAACGCAGAAGCGTGGTGACTCAATATCCAGATAAACCCACGCTAAGACAGCGCGGGATAGTCAGATAAACAAAACGTCTCTTTGAACTGGCGCAGCTCCGGCTGGTGCAGCGCGGCAATGCATTGGGCAAGCTCAGCGCCGCGTGGCAGCAGGTGTACTTCGCTGCGGCGGCGGTCTTCGCGCCCCTGAACACGCTGCACAAGCCCAGACTTCTCGCAGCGATCAACCAGCATTACCGTGCCGTGATGCTTGGCCTGAAGCCGCTCGGCGAGCTCGCCTATTGTTGCCCACTGGCGTTCCTTGCCGCCCAACAGATGCAAAAGCAGCTGATATTGCAGCGGCGTAACGCCATGACGACGGCACATATCTTCACTATGACGTAAAAAACAGCGCAGCTCGTAGCGAAACAGGGACAGCTCTTGAAAATCCTGCCGAGTAAAAGAGGCATCACACATGACATCGTCCACGGTTACCGCACCGGCCGCCTGCTATATTGACAAGCAACCCAGTACGACCTAAGGGTTAAACATAAAACATCATAGTATGATATTTTTATCTACCTGACGAGCTTACCCGACCTGTTTCCTCCCACCTTTGAGGACACCGCCATGAATCCCATTACCGTGATCAAGCTGCCCTTCACCCGCCGCACGGGCTGGAAAGATCTGCAGCGCCGTCGGCCTTCCATTGCCAAACTGGCCTTCGGTCTGGTGCTGCCCATGTCGCTTATTCCACCGGTGTTGCTGTATTACGCCGGCACCCACTACGGCGATGCCTTTGTGGCCGGCTTCGGGGACCGGCAGTGGCGCTTTATTACCACGATTTTGTTTTTATCCGAACTGCTGACATTTTTTGTCATGGGCTGGCTGATTCATACCGTCGTCAACATCGCCGACGACATGACGCTGGATTATCAGGACGCTTATTTACTCGCCGCACTCGCCCCGCTGCCGCTCTGGTCGTCGGCCATCGTGCTGTTGATTCCCAGCCTGTTGCTCAACGTATTCGCCGTACTGGTGGCGCTGGGAATTTCTTGCAGCCTGGTTTATCAGGGGCTAGGGGCGCTCTGTGAGCGCCGTGGCCAGGACATGACAACCATGTCGGCCACCTACACCATCATGGCAGCCGGCGTGCTGGCCTGGGGGCTTTTGATGGCGATTATCTGGTCATATTAGTCCAGCGTATTAATCGCCAGGCCACCAACAGCCAGGCCGCGCTCCAGCAAAGCGCCGCCGCCCACAGCGTGCCGACACCGCCGGTCTGCCACGCTGTCAGCCGCAACACGGCGGCGGCGGCAAACAATAATACCAACGGGATAAAGGCGCGCTCGCTCTCGGGGCGTGCCTTGGCGCGCGACACCGCCTGGCGCAGCATCACCGTGCTTGAAAGCGTGCCCAGCGCTCCCACGGTAAACGCATGCAGCGCGGTGCTTATTGCTACCCCGCGCCACTCGGCCCACGCATACAGCCAAAGCCCTGCCCCCAGCCAGATGTAGCCCGCCATCAGCGCCAGCAGGTCGGCCCGCTTACGGCACTGCCAAGGCGTAAAGCACCACAGCCGGTACATCACCAGCGCTCCTGCCGCCGCGGCCATCAGTGCGGCAACCACGTTGCCATAAGGCAGCCATAGCGCAGCGGGCAGCGTGCCCAGCAGCACAATCAACGCCGCCTCCACGTTGGGCTGCACCCCGGCGCCGCTTTTATTAAAGTGGCGTTTTACGTAGCTGTTCACCGCCGGTGCGATCAGGCGCCCGCCCATAAACGTCATCAGCAGCACCAGCCATAGCACCCCCTGCTGCAATAGAGTAAACGCCGGCCAGTCGCCCACGTAGCGCGTGCCAAGAGTGGCCACGGCCAGCAAGCAAATCAGCCCAATAAGTGGGGCCAACACGCGGTTGCGCCACTTTTTGGCCGCGAAAAAACGCGGCACCACCAGCCACGCAACGCCCACGGCAAACAGCGCATCGGCAAGCGTTGCTGCATTAAGCCAGCCTCCGCCCAGCACACCCAGCCGGCCCAGGCCCCACAGCGCCACCAGTATGATCAAGTGCCGTCTGGCCAGCGGGCCGAGCAGGTAGCCGGCCATGACCGCCAGGCCAAAGCCGAATAAAAGCTCGCGGGCGTGCCCAGCAGGCGTTGCCAAAAGCGTGGCTAGCGGCCAGGCGCCATACATCGCCGCCAACGACAGCGGCACAAACAACGCGGCGTGAAGGGCTGCAAGCGGGAAAAACCATTGCCAGGCAGGCACGCGACCGCGGCGATTGGTTGCCAGCGCCAACTCACGTAGGGGATAAAATAAGCGAAACATGCAGCCAAAGTACGACATTGCGCCGCGCAGTGCGACCGCCGCTATGTAGAACACTTGCAACCCGCTGACCGGCGCTATAGCCTCGTTATATACACTCCTATATAACGATTTTGATGCCGCCATGCTCAACACCTCCTCGGCTTTTGCTACTGCCTGGCCGCTGCGCCTGGCTATTACACTTGCCGCATTGGGCGCCGCTGGCCTGGCCCACGCCGGCACGCTACACATCGCCGCGGCGGCCTCGATGACCGACGCCATGAATGACGCTATCAAAACCTACACCGCCGAACACGACGACGTGGATATCGTGCCGGTTTACGCCTCGTCCTCGACCCTTTCCCGCCAGATCGCCAACGGCGCGCCAACAGTGCTTTTCATCTCTGCCAACCAAAAGTGGATGGACTGGCTGGAAGACGAAGACGTGGCCGTCCAGCAGCGCATCAACCTGCTGCAAAATCGCCTGGCGCTCATCGCCCCTGCCGATGAAGCCGATGGTGATTTCACCCCCGGAGAAACCGGCGAACTTGAAAGCCTGTTGGATGACGGCGAGCGCCTGGCCGTGGGCGACCCCGACCACGTGCCCGCGGGCATTTATGCCAAGCAGGCGCTGAAGCAGCTCGGCGAATGGGAAGCGCTCGAGCCGCGTCTGGCTCGCGCCAACGACGTGCGCAGCGCGTTGGTACTGGTGGCGCGCGGCGAAACACCCGCGGGCGTGGTATATCAAACCGATGCCGAGGCCAGCGACGGCGTCACCACGTTGGGGCTTTTCCCGCTCGATACCCACGCCCCCATCGTCTACCCGACCGCGCTGATCAGCACGGAAGATAGCGACGCGCAAGACAATCCCGACGCCGCTGCCTTTCGCGCCTGGCTTGAAGGCAGTGAGGCCATGGCGATTTTTGCCGACCACGGCTTCGCCTCAGCGCTTGAAAACGACGTTTCTAAAGACAATGACAGCTAAGGAGCACCGCTGTGCTGTCTCCGGCTGAATGGGACGCCATCCAGCTCAGCATGCGCATTGCGCTAAGCGCGGTGGGCTGGATTTTACTCCCGGGAATCGCTATTGCCTGGCTGTTGGCGCGCCGCGAGTTTCGCGGTAAGGCGCTGCTCGACGGCATTGTGCACCTGCCGTTGGTGCTGCCGCCGGTGGTTATCGGCTACCTGCTGCTGGTGTCCCTGGGGCGACGCGGTTTTATCGGCCAGTGGCTGCACGAGGTTGCCGGTATCTCGCTGCCGTTTACCTGGCAGGGAGCGGCGGTGGCCAGCGGCGTGATGGCGTTTCCGCTGTTTGTCCGCGCCGTGCGGCTTTCGCTTGAAGCGGTCGACCCCAAACTTGAGGCCGCCGCCCATACGCTGGGCGCGGGCAGGTGGCGGATATTTTTCACCATTACCCTGCCGCTATCGCTCCCCGGGCTTTTGACCGGCACCATGCTGGCGTTCGCTCGGGCGCTGTCCGAGTTTGGCGCCACCATCACCTTTGCCTCGAACATTCCCGGCGAAACGCGCACGCTGCCGCTGGCGCTTTACACCTTGATTCAATCCCCCGGTCAGGAAGCCGCTGCCGCCCGGCTGTGCGTTATATCTGTCGTCATCGCCATGGCTTCACTGGTGGCGTCCGAGTGGCTGGCGCGCAGTGCCCGCCTGCGCACGCGCGAACGCGACGGCTAGGTTTTTACGAACACGCGCTAGAGAGGACAACCATGCCGGATACCAGCCTCAGGCTTGACGTTAAAAAGCGTCAGGGCCGCTTTACCCTCGACGCCAACCTTGCCCTTCCCGCCCGTGGCGTTAGCGCGCTGTTCGGCGCCTCCGGCAGCGGCAAAACCAGCCTGCTGCGCCTGATTGCCGGGCTGGATAAACCCGATGCCGGCCACATTACCCTCGGCGAGCGGGCGCTAGTCGATACCCGACGCGGCGTTTTTCTGCCGCCTAATAAGCGCCGCATCGGCGTAGTATTTCAGGAAGCGCGGCTGTTTCCGCATTTTCGCGTGCGCGCCAACCTGACCTACGGCATGCCGGCAAGCGCCCGCCCGCGTTTTGACGCCATCGTTGAGCTTTTGGGCATCGGCCATCTACTTGAGCGCCTGCCGGGCACGCTCTCCGGCGGCGAAGCCCAGCGCGTATCAATTGGCCGGGCGCTTCTGACCGACCCCGAGCTGCTGCTGATGGACGAGCCGCTGTCGGGGCTCGACGGCGCGCGCAAACAAGAGCTTTTGCGCTTTATTCTCTCGCTGGTACGCGACGTCAACATTCCCATCGTGTATATCAGCCACGACCCCCAAGAACTCACCGCCATTGCCGATCATCTGGTGGTCATCGAAGACGGCCAGGTGCTGGCAAGCGATACGTTGGAAAACGTGCTGCTGCGCGTCGATCTTACCCGCCAGCTGGGCGGTTTCGATGCGGCCTCAACGCTCAACGTAAGCGTTGCCGCCCACGACCACGACTATGGCCTGACGCACCTGCAGCTGGACGATTCCCGCACGCTGGTCGTGCCCTATCAGGACACACCCGTGGGCACCCGCTTCCGCCTGCGGATACCGGCGCGCGACGTGGCACTGGCGCTGGCGGCGCCCAACAACACCAGCTACCGCAACCGGCTGGCCGCGACCATTCAGTCCATCACCCCGCTCCCCGATGACAACACGGCGGTGGAAGCCGTGCTGGCCATGGGCGATCAGCGCCTGCGCGCGCGGCTAACGCGAAAATCCCGGGATGAAATGGCGCTTGAGAAAGGCCAGTCTGTCACCGCGCTGATCCGCAGCGTCGCCTTTGATATGCGCAGGCTCTAAACCGGCCGCTGTTTTTTGGAGCCCCCTCTTCTGGAGATCCCCATGCCCGACACCGACACGCCCATCACCCTCGACGGCCAGCTATGGTTCAACGCCGGCGAGCGCCGCTTCGGCGGCCACGGCCGCATGCGCCTGCTGGCCAGCATCGCCGAAGCGGGCTCGATTTCCGGCGCGGCAAGGGCGATGAAGATAAGCTACAAGGCCGCCTGGGACGCCATCGACCAGATGAATAATCTGGCCGGCGAGCCGCTGGTCGAGCGCAGCGTCGGCGGCAAGGGCGGCGGGGCGACCCGGGTCACGCCCGCCGGCCTCGCGCTGATTGATAATTTCACCGCGCTTGAAGCCCTGCACCAGGATTTCGTCAGCCAGCTCAATCAGCAGGCCGGCGGCCTGACCGATAGCCTTTCCCTGTTAAGGAAACTCGCCATGAAAAGCAGCGCACGCAACCAGTTCAGCGGTACCGTCACGGCGATTAACTCAGGCGCCGTCAACGACGAGGTGGAACTGGCCACGGCCTCGGGGCAAACGCTTGTCGCCGTGATTACCCGAGAAAGCGCCCAAACCCTGGATCTCGCCGTGGGCCGCGAGGCCTTTGCGCTGATCAAGGCGTCATCAGTGATCATCGCGGTGGAGAGCGAGGGCGCTAACGTTTCTGCGCGCAACTGCCTGCACGGCACCGTCGAGCGCCTGCAGCCGGGGGCGGTCAACAGCGAAGTGGTGCTGGCGCTTGACGGCGGTGGCCATCTGGCGGCGATTATCACCACCGCCAGCGCGGAATACCTTGAGCTGGCCGAAGGCCGCCCGGCCAGCGCCATCTTCAAGGCCTCGAGCGTAATTATCGGCACGCAATAGCCCGCGGCGCCCCACCTAATCACATTGAATATCATTTGCACCTTGGTTGGCGGGTCGGTAACGTAGTCGCACATTCTGGCTATTACACCGAGGAAACGCCGCATGACTCGTCACCCACTCGTTGCCGCCATCTCGCTTGCCGCGCTTGTGCCGCTGGCCGCTCAGGCCGCCAACGACGCCACGCCGGATGCGGTCGTTGCCCACTACGCCGATATGGCCCACGCTACCTATCAGGACGCGCTGACCACCGCGCAAACGCTGAACGAGCGCATCGACGCGCTGCTGGAAACCCCCTCAGCCAAGACGCTGGCCGCCGCCCAGCAGGCCTGGCTGCAGGCGCGGGTTCCTTATCAGCAGTCGGAGGTCTTCCGCTTTGGCAATGCCGTGGTTGACGACTGGGAAGGCCAGCTCAACGCCTGGCCACTTGACGAGGGCATGATCGACTACGTTGAAACCGACGACTACCAGCACGAGCTGGGCAGCGAAGGCGCCACCGTCAACATCGTCGCCAATGAATCGATCACCGTGGGCGGCAAGGACGTCGATGTCAGCGACATTACCCCCGAGGTGCTGGCTGATCTGAACGAAATCGGCGGCTCGGAAGCCAACGTGGCCACCGGCTATCACGCTGTCGAGTTTTTGCTCTGGGGCCAGGATCTTCACGGCTTTGACGCCGGCAGCGGCGAGCGCCCGGTCAGCGACTACATCACCGGCGACGACTGCACTAACGGCAACTGCGACCGCCGAGGCGAGTACCTCGACGCAGTATCCGACCTGCTGGTCGACGACCTTGAGTGGATGACCGGGCAGTGGGCAACAGACACCGCCGGCAACTACCGCGAAGCGCTGCTCGCCGAAAGCGATCAGGAAGGCCTGCGCCGCATGC
>Ga0208135_100739_pt1 | contig 16834 bp, 19 predicted proteins | sample AntDeeMetag02WF5_FD_184757 | JGI IMG/M metagenome (GOLD analysis project Ga0208135, IMG submission 184757) | Saline lake microbial communities from Deep Lake, Antarctica - Antarctic Deep Lake Metagenome 02WF5 (SPAdes) (version 2) | ecosystem: Environmental > Aquatic > Non-marine Saline and...
CGAAGGACGGGACGTACCACTTCACCCCGCACGTGGCGCGAGTCAAGGTCGGCGGGACGGTGACCTTCCACAACGAAAGCGGGAGCCACTCTGCCACGGCCTACCACCCAGACAACGATCAACCGCAGCTCGTCCCCGACGGCGCCGCATCGTGGGACAGCGGCCTCCTCTCTGAGGGAGGCGCGACGTTCGAACACACATTCGAAACTGAAGGGGTCTACCACTACTACTGTACGCCACACGAAACCGTCGGGATGATCGGAAGCATCATCGTCGGTGAACCGGAAGCCCACGGGCAACCAGCGCTCGAGGAGCCGCCACAGGACATGCCCGACAGTGTCCGTGAGAAGATTACGGAACTCAACGAGATGTGTAACAGCGCGCTCGGGCACGAACACTAATCCAAGGACGGCACCATTTTTCGAGACCGCGGGAATGGTTCAGTAGTTCACATTTCCTCGTTTCCCTGATATGAGTGGCCACGGGAACGAAACTCAAACTGATGAGTAACCAGGGACAGCCTCCATTGATTCAGTATTTATCATCTACAGCAGCTGGGTGCTGAAAGAGCTGACTGTTAATTGTTAGTGAATTTATGGCACAACAGCTTAAGACGACCCGATCAAACCCCTCTACACCACCATAGTTCCTCATACCCTGTAACCACCGAACTGAGTTAGCCCGATTTGGAGAACCATCCGTGCTGTATTCGCGCCCTCCATCTTGCACGGCGGTCAGAAGACATACGACGCTTATCAGAACATTCAGCGGTCAGTCCGCACTCACCAGTGAACGGCTATTTCATGGAATGACGCCCCCGAAAATGGGATCTCAACAGATCCATTACGTCCTGTCGACGGTCAGGAGGAGATACGCGAAGGCGAGCGCAAAGAGCGCACCGACGGGCGCCGTGACGCTCTGCTGTGTCGCGAACAGGACACTCGAGGCGAGCAGGAGCGCACCCACGAGTCCGAGGAGGACGCCCTGGAGGCGGACGGGGCCGGCGGGAGACAGCGAATCGACGCGGTCTTCCGCCGCGTAGTAGGCGATGCTGACGCCCACGGGAACGAACGAGAGGATCGCACCGGCCACCCAGAGCCAGCTCGCCAGCGCGAGCGATTCGGGGTTGAACGCGACGGCGTCGCTGAACAGTAGGAAGGGGCGCTCCTGGTTCCCGAAGGAGATGCCGAAGATGTACTGCAGGCGAAAGTACAGAAAGCGAATGACGACGACAGTGGCACCGGCCCCACGGAACTGGACGTTCATCACCGTCGCCGACCACGGGAGCAACGCGACGAGCCACGTCGACAGCACGGCGAACTCGCCCGCGTACTCTGACTTTACCCAGGCCATGCACTGAGGCGAGTGTCGCGGGGCTTAAATTGTGGGCATCGGTGCGCCGACGAGTACCCGGGGGCGTTACGTTCTTTGTCATGAGTACCCGGCGGCGTTACGTTCTTTGTCATGGGTACCCAAGGGGAGAACACTCAGATGCGGCGCGACTACTTCGACGCGAATGTCGACGACGACGAGCAGGACCGGCCAGTGATTGCTATCTCTTTCGACGGCCCCGACGGCCTCCTCTCGGAACGCCTGGAGACAGAGGACGGCCCGCTCGGATCGAGCGAGATCGACGTCACGTATCGACTGACGAACGGCGAGAACGAGGCTGACCAGGACGTCGCGGGCGATGCCGGAACGGAACGGGATGGAACGGCAGAGAGCGGCGTACTCTCGGTCGCGAACCGACTGACGGGGGAGTTCGTCCTGGAGGTGCGAGTCGATCCGACCGCCGTCTCCGACCTCGTTCGCGCCAGCAAGGAGACGGACGGCGAGGACGGGAGTCGGTACCGATTGCGCCTCGTGAACGCCGACGGGAGCTCGACGGTGTACGACAAGGGGACGCTGCTCGTCTACGACGCCGACGGGAGCCTGCTGCGCCAGCGGAGCCTCATCCCCGGTGGCGTGGAGTTGTAAGACGGCTACTCGTTTACTCGTTTTTCGATCAATCACGTCGCGGACGCGGCGATTGTTGCCCGATAGTGACGGAAATCGATCGTTATGAATCGTCGCTGGTGAAACCCAGATGAGCGGGATTTAAGCGGGGCCAAGCCCCCTTTCAGCATGACATGAGATTGCACGAATACCAGGCGAAGCAGGTCTTCGCCGACGCGGGAATCCCGACGCCCGCGGCTCAGCTCGCCGACACCGTCGAGGACGCGGTCGCGGCGGCCGAGGAAATCGGGTATCCGGTGGCTATCAAGGCACAGGTCCACGTGGGCGGCCGCGGCAAGGCCGGCGGCATCAAACTCGCCGAGAACGCTGACGAAGCCGAGGAGTACGCCGACGACATCCTGGGGATGGACCTCAAGGGCTACGAAGTCAAGCGCGTCCTCGTCGAGGAGGCCGTCGACTTCGTCAACGAACTGTACGTCGGCGTCACGATGGACCGCGGCGAAGGCGAACCCGTCGCCATGGTCTCGACGAAGGGCGGCGTCGACATCGAGGAGGTCGCCGAGGAGGACCCCGAGGCCATCGCCCGGGAGCACGTCGACCCCGCCTTCGGCATGCACCCCTACCAGGCCCGGAAGGCCGTCTACGACGCGGGCGTCGACCGCGAGCTCGCCCGCGACGTCTCCAGCATCCTGCAGACCCTCTACGACATCTGGGACGACAAAGACGGCTCCGACGCCGAGATCAACCCGCTGATGATCACCAGCGACGACGAGGTCATCGCGGCCGACGCCGTGCTCAACACGGACGACGACGCCCTGTTCCGCCATCCCGACCTCGTCGAGATGGAGGAGGAAGGCGACTTCGAGGGAAGCGCCCTCGAGGAGAAGGCCGACGAATACGGCTTCGACTACGTCCGCCTCGACGGGAACGTCGGCATCATCGGTAACGGTGCCGGCCTCGTGATGACGACACTGGACCTCGTCGACCACTTCGGCGGCAAGCCCGCCAACTTCCTCGACGTCGGTGGCGGTGCCAAGGCCCAGCGCATCGCGAACGCGCTGGACATGGTGTTCTCCGACGAGAACGTCGACTCCGTCGTGTTCAACATCTTCGGTGGCATCACCCGCGGCGACGAAGTCGCGAAAGGCATCAACCAGGCGCTCGAACAGTTCGACGAGATTCCCAAACCTGTCGTCGTCCGCCTCGCGGGGACGAACGCGAAGGAAGGAATGGAGATTCTGAACGAGGACCTGGTCACGGTCGAACAGACGCTGGAGGACGCCGTCCAGCGCTCTGTCGCGTACGCACAGGAGGGATCACAATGAGTGTATTAGTCGACGAAGACACCCGTGTCGTCGTCCAGGGTATCACTGGCGGCGAGGGCAAGTTCCACGCAGAACAGATGATCGAGTACGGGACGAACGTCGTCGCCGGTGCGGTCCCCGGCAAGGGCGGCCAGGAGGTCGCTGGCGTCCCGGTGTACGACACGGTCACGAAGGCAGCGCGCGAAGAGGACGCCAACGCCTCCGTCGTGTTCGTCCCGCCGGCGTTTGCTGGCGACGCGCTGTTCGAAGCGCTCGACGCGCCCCTGGACCTCGTGGTTGCCATCACTGAAGGCATCCCGACCCAGGACATGGCCCGCGTCAAGCGCAAGCAGGACGAGACCGACGTCCACCTCGTCGGTCCCAACTGCCCCGGCGTCATCACGCCGGACGTCGCGAAACTCGGCATCCTGCCGGGCAACATCTTCTCGTCAGGCGACGTCGGTCTAGTCTCCCGCTCGGGGACGCTGACCTACCAGGTCGTCGACAGCCTCACCCAGCGCGGCATCGGCCAGACCACCGCCATCGGCATCGGCGGCGACCCCATCATCGGGACGTCCTTCGTCGACGCCCTCGAACTGTTCGAGGCCGACCAGGACACCAAGGCAGTCGTCATGTGCGGCGAAATCGGCGGCGAGGACGAAGAGCAGGCCGCCCGCTACATCGGCGAATACATGGACACCCCGGTCGCCGGCTTCATCGCCGGCCGCACCGCGCCGCCGGGCAAGCGCATGGGCCACGCCGGCGCCATCGTCTCCGGGTCCGGCACCGGCACCGCCGAGTCGAAGATCAACGCACTCGAAAACAACGGCGTTCCCGTCGGCGACACCCCCGAAGAAGTCGCCGACAACGTCGAAGACCTGCTGTAGGCGAACTCTTTACGACGCGATTTTCATTTTTGGTGGTTTGACCGCTCATTAACCGCTACTAGCGGCGAGTCGGAGATCGTCGCACTGGAGAACAACGGCGTCCTGCGCGAGCGTAGCGAGCGCAGGGCTCGATAGACGAACGGAGTGAGTCTATCGGCGTTCCCGTCGGCGACACCCCCGAGGAAGTCGCCGACAACGTCGAAGACCTGCTGTAGGTCGCTCGCGCAGAAATCGCCGCTCCGTCATTTTTCTTCGCGGTAGGAACGCCGGAACAGCGACTGGAACCGGCGAGTTCCGGATAATGGAACGCTACCACCTGGCTACGAAACTCCGAGGAGAGCGGCCTGGTATCGCAGTGAGAGCCACCCGACGCGATAGGAACGGTGGAAATCCATCGACGGACGTCCACTCCACTCCGGAGAAAGTGTGGGACCTGTGACAACCAGGGACAGTACGTAAACGTTCCGGTGTCTCTAAATACCGCGCGTCGGAACCTTCACCTATGCCCCATATTTGCCGGGACTGCAAGCGCACGTTCAACACGGAGCTCGAACTCGAGCTCCACCGCGACACGTGCGACGCCGGCGAGCTGTTCTGTGACGAGTGCGGCGAGCGGTTCGCGGAGCGGCGCGCCACCGAGGACGGCTGGCACTATCGCTGCCCCAACGACGACTGCGACGGCGACGGCATCGGCGACGACATCCACCAGGTATCGAACGTTCGACTCGAAGCGGCGACGAAGTAATTCTGCAGTGAGTTTGGGAATAGTAGGACCGCGGGAGCCGTCACCGCGATACGGATTTCCTTGGGCAAAAGCCGACGTCGCTCAGCTATACTACGTCAGTTCCCGGGGCGAAAACAACGCGTTTTATTCCAGTCTGCGCAGTTGGCCCTGTCATGTCGCCCCAGACCGTTGCCAAGTCGATCCTTCCCGACGAACCGATCCCCTGGGTCCGAATCGCCCGCTACGCCGTTCTCGCTCTCGTGATAGTCGCCACGGGAACGCTGTTCGCAGCACTCCTCGACGGAGTCCTGAATTTCTTCACGCATTACCTCGCTCAGATTAGCCCGTCCCTCGCCATGGTTTGGGCCGATTTCCTTGGCCTGATCAGGAACGCAATTCGGGGCTTCAACGTGCTCGTCGCCCTTGGTGTATTCCTGACGCAGTTCGAGTTCAGCGGTGACGGCGATTCGCGGAACTGAATCGGCACCGCCAACCGCTCTTTCCGAAGGGTAACCTCGTTCAACATGACTAACTACGGTTTTCGACGGGCGATAATCGGGTCCGAAGGTATACAGTCGTCCGTTCGAAAGCCGCCACAAGATGATCGACGCGCGGGAACTACGCAAGGAGTACGGGAACTTCGTCGCGGTGGAGGGGAGCACGTTTTCGGTCGAGAAGGGCGAGGTGTTCGGCGTCATCGGCCCCAACGGCGCGGGAAAGACCACGACGCTGAAGATGCTTGCCGGGTTGCTCGAACCGACCGACGGGGAGGCCACCGTCGCCGGGTTCGACGCGTCGGATCCGGAGATGCGCAAACAACTGGGTTTCCTGCCCGAGGAATCGCCACTGTACGAGGAGATGACGCCCATCTCCTACCTGGAGTTCTTCGCCGACCTCTACGAGGTGCCGGGCGATGTCGCCGAGGAACGGATGCTCGACACGCTCGAAAAGCTGGACCTCGAACACCACGACCGGAAGCTGGGCGACATGTCGAAGGGGATGAAGCGCAAGGTCGCCATCGCCCGGTCGCTGATCAACGACCCCGACGTCCTGATCTACGACGAACCGGCCAGCGGGCTGGACCCGCTGACGACGAACTACGTCATCGAGTTCACCGAGCAACTCGCCGAAGAAGGCAAGACCATCGTCTTCTCGGCGCACAACCTCTTCCACGTCGAATCTATCTGCGACCGCGTCGCCATCATGAACGACGGCCAGATCGTCGCACGCGGCGACCTCGAAGCGCTGCAGGACGAGTACGGTGAACGACGGTATCGCGTCTACACGACGGTCGAAGTCCCCGACGCAGTCGAGGAGAGCGGTACCTGGTGCCGCGTCGTGGAGAGCATGGACGGCGTCGACGAGACGCGCGCAATCGCGAACGACCGCGGCGGCGAGGTCATCGACATCCGGACCGAGGAGTCGAGTCTGGAAGAGGTGTTCCTCAACGTCGCCGAGTCGGCGACGCCGAACGCCCGCACCGTCCAGGAGGCGTAGATGGACGGGCGACGACTGCTGCGGATAGCGCGCTGGGAGGTGACGAAGAACGCCGGCGGCGTCGACAGGCGAACGGTCGCGGTGATGATGCTAGCCGTCGTCGGGATGGGACTCGTCGCGACGCTGGCGGTCGGCGGCGCCGGTGCCGGACTGGATTCAGGTATCTACCGCGTCGGCGTTGACCAGTCCAGCCCGTACTACGGGCCGGCGGCCGACGACTCGACGTTCGCGACGGTTCCACCGAGCCAGCCGGGTCTCTATCGGGGCGACCAGGAACTGCTGTTCGTCGGAACGACGCTCGTCGACCGGTCACGGACGTCGAAGGGGTACGCCGCCCAGTCGGAGTTCCGGGACACTGTCGACGGATACAACGAACGCCGGATGGCCGACGAGGACAACGCCACAGCGGCGTATCCAGTGTCGGTCGACCTGCAGTACGTCGAGCAGAGCGGGGTCGAGGAGAGCCTCGCGACGGGCGACGGTGAGTCCACCGACGGGAGTGGCGGCAGTGGCAGCGACGGTGACGACTCGGGTGGCGGTGGTGGTGATGGTTCGGCTGACGGGTCCGGATCCAGCGGAACCGGAACGTCCACCACCGACCAGGACGCCGCCGGGACGCTCGGTGGCCTCGGCGCCGGGCTGACCGGTGGTGCGACGAGCGGGACGCCGGCGGACATCCAGCCGCCGTTCCCGTTCGAGTCGCTGGTGCTCGCCTTTCTCTTCGTCGTCCCGCTGAACTTCGTCATCCAGGCGTACGGGTCGACGATGCTCTCTGAGCGACTCAAGCGACGCGGCGAACTGCTGCTCGTCTCACCGGCGAGCCGGGCCGAGATTATCGCGGGCAAGACGCTACCGTACTTCCTCGGTGCGGTCGGCGTCATCACGGCCATCACGCTCGCGCTCAGGTTCAGCGGTATCGCACCGAGCGGGAGTCACGTCGCCGTCCTCGCCGTCCTCCCGCTGGCGGCGCTCTTCCTCGCGGCGACGTTCTGCGGGGCGATGTTCGCCCGGTCGTTCAAGGAACTCACGTTCGTCACCGTGACCATCACCGTCTCGCTGACGAGCTACGCGTTCGTCCCGGCCATCTTCACCCAGGTGACGCCCATCGCGCTCATCTCGCCGCTAACCATCGTGGTCCGGGACCTGCAGGGCCAGTCCATCTCACTGCTGAACTTCGCGTTCTCGACGACGCCCCCGACGCTAACTGCGGCGATCCTCTTCGGCCTCGGCGCCGGGCTCTACCGCGAGGAGGACATGTTCACCCAGCGGGCCATCCCGCTGAAGGTGCTCGATTCGCTCTCGGGCCGGATATTCTCGAAGTGGAGCGCGCTGAAGCTGTCGGCGCTGCTGCTTCCCTTCGTCTTCGTCGCAGAGCTCGCGGCGGTCGCGATGCTGTTCGCCCTCGGCGAAGTGTCCATCCCGCTGGTGCTCCTCGCCGTCGTCATCATCGAGGAGGTGGCAAAGAGCCTCCACCTCTACGCCGGGTTTTCGAGCGGGCGGTACTCCCGGTCACTCCGACCGGCGCTGGTGGTCGGCGCGCTGAGCGGCGTCGGCTTCTTCCTGGCCGAAAAGTTCGTGCTCATCGCCCAGCTTGCGGACCTCCAGAGCGTTCCGACCGGCGAAGCGGCGTTCATCGGAAGCAACGTGCCCGAGGGCATCGGCCCGGTGCTCGTCGCCGCGCTGTTGCTCGCCCCGCTCGCCCTCCACGTCGTCACGGCGAGCGTGTCGTCGCTCGGTGCGCGCAAGGGGAAACGGCAGTACGCCGTCGCACTGCTGGCTGCGATGGCGATCCACTTCGCCTACAACTACGCGGTGGTGACCACCCTTGTCTAAGCGAAACGGCCGGTCGTGGGACCCGCGGCTCGTCGTCGCCAGGCGCGACCTGTCCTCGCTCTCGCGAGAGAAGACCATCGTGCTCGCGCTATTGATCCAGCTGTTCGTCGCGGCGTTCTCGTCGTTCCTCGTCGTCGGGCTGACGTCGCTGTACGACCCCGGATCGGTCGAGGCCGGCCAGATCGAGATCGGCGTCTCGGGCGACCAGCAGGACGCACTCTTCGAGGCCGTCCAGCGCCAGTCCGGTGCGACGCCGGTCGGGTACGAGGAACCAGCGGGCGCACGAGCGGCCTTCCAGCGGGGTGAAGTCGACGCGGTGTTGACGGCGACGAGCGCCCCCGCGGCGGAGGGCGGCGGGTCGGTGATGGCGGTATCGGCGACCGTCCCCGACGGGAGCATCCGGACCACGGTCGTCGTCGTGCAGGTCCGGCAAGTTCTGAAGACGCTGGAGCGTCAGGAGCGCGTCGAGCGACAGGGCAACCTCGAACACGATCCGCTGCCGCTACCGCCCGAAGCGAACGCGAGCCCGTACTTCGGGTTCACCTACACGGTCCTCATGCCGCTCCTTCTCTTCCTGCCGCCGTTCATCAGCGGCTCGGTCGCCGTCGACAGCGTCACCGAGGAGATAGAGCGCGGGACGCTCGAACTCCTCCGCGTCGCCCCGATATCGCTCGTCGATGTCGTCGACGGGAAGGCGCTGGGGATGATCCTGCTCGCGCCGGCCCAGGCCGCGCTGTGGATACTCCTCCTCGCTGTCAACGGAACAGCCGTCTCTAATCCACTGTGGACGCTGACGCTCGTGACGGCCATCGCGGCAATCGTCGTGATCGTTGGCGTCGTGCTGGGACTACACCTGGGACGACGCCGTCCCGCCCAGTTGCTGTACTCCGTCGTGACGCTCGTCGTCTTCGGCGGCGCCGTCCTCCTGCCCGAACATCCGGCGACGACGGCGGCGAAGCTGGCCATCGACAGCCCGACGCTGACGACGTACGGCCACGTCCTCGGCTACGTCTTCGTCGCCGGCGTGCTGTACGCGCTCACCCGTCGCTACGTCGACCGCATCGAACCCGAATCCCTGTAGTCCGGCCCGGCGATCACTTTTTTGGACCGTCCGCGCGCCATGTCGGTATGGAGTACACCACGCTCGGTTCGACCGGCATGGAGGTCAGCCGCATCTGTCTGGGCTGTATGAGCTTCGGCAGTTCGGACTGGCGGGAGTGGGTCCTCGACGAGGACGAGAGCCGCGAGATAATCGACCGGGCCGTCGACCTGGGAATCAACTTCTTCGATACGGCCAACATGTACTCCGCCGGGGAGTCCGAGCGCGTGCTCGGCAACGCCCTCTCGGAGTACGACCGCGACTCGCAGGTCGTCGCGACCAAGGGGTACTTCCAGATGGACGAGGACGACCCCAACTCCGGCGGCCTCTCGCGGAAAGCCCTGGAACAGGAACTCGACGCCAGCCTCGACCGGTTGGGCATGGACACGATAGACCTCTACCAGATCCACCGGTGGGACGACGACACGCCCATCGAGACGACGCTACGTGCCTTCGACGATGCGGTCCGCCGGGGAGACATCCGTCACGCCGGTGCGTCGTCGATGTGGGCCCGCCAGTTCGCGGACTCGCTGCGCGTCAGCGAGCGCAAGGGCCTCGCCCGGTTCGAGACGATGCAGAACCACTACAATCTGGTCTACCGCGAGGAGGAACGTGAGATGCTCCCCCTCTGCGAACGCGAGGACGTGGCCGTCATTCCCTGGAGTCCCCTGGCCCGCGGGTATCTCACCCGCCCCCACGGGAAGATAGACGCGACCACGCGGGGAGAGACCGAGGAGCACATGTACGAACACCCCTACCGCGAGGGCGGCGGCCGCGAGGTGAACGAGCGCGTCGAGGAACTGGCCGGCGAGTACGACCTGACGATGGCCCAGGTCGCCCTGTCCTGGCTCCTCCACAAGGACTGGGTGGACGCGCCCATCGTCGGGACGACCAGCGTCGAACATCTCGAAGACGCCGTCGAAGCGCTGGACGTCTCGCTCGACGAGAGCGACGTGGAATGGCTGGAAGAGCCCTACGAGCCGGTCCGCGTGTCAGGGCACGAGTAGCGAGGGACGAGCGAACCGAAACGAGTAGCGAGAAGACGGTGGAAGACCCTCGAAGGCAATATGGCTTGCCGACTCAGGGGACCCGACCGCCGGGCGTCCCGGGCTTACCCGTCCCGACTTGCTCGTGGTTGTGATGGTAGAAGCGCAGCAGCGGACCGTCGTCGCCGTCGACGGGTTCGAAGCAGATCCGGCGATAGCGTTCGTTCTCCAGTAAGTTGACCGCGACTCCCTCATCGTGGACGGAGACGGACTCGTAGTCGGTGTGACAGACCGGGCACTCGGCCGGGGCGTCGTCTGGCGCCCCCATCGTCAACGCCCCCGGACCTGGTCGGCGACGCGCTGGACAGTTTGGAACTCGTCGTCGCTGTACGCGATGAACCGGATGTCTTCCAGGGTCTCCGGGTCGTACGCGACGATGGTTTCGCAGATGATGCGCGCACCCTCCTCCAGGTCGAATCCCGCGACGCCGCATCCGAGTGCCGGGATGACGAGCGACTCGGCGCCGCGTTCGTCGGCCGCTTCGAGTGCGTTTCGGGTCGCGGCACGGATGCTCTCGGCCGTCGCCTGGCCGTCGCCGTAGTGGGGCATCGCGGCCGCGTGGACGACGTACTGCGCGTCGAGGTCGAACGCGTCCGTGACGGCGACTTCGCCGAGGTCCACCGGACCGCGTTCGACGGCGGCCTCGTCGAGCGAGTCGCCGCCGGCACGACGCAGTGCACCTGCGACGCCTGACCCCATCTGGAGACTCGTGCCGGCGGCGTTGACCAGCGCCGTTGCGGATTGCTGTGCGATGTCGCCCTGGACGACGTCGAACTCCATGACAGGCCGTTCGGTCGCGACGCCCAAATTTCTCCGGGGTCGAAACGTGACGGAAGCCCTGAAGGCGACTCCGTACGGAGATATGGGCATGCCCCCACGCGGACAGCCCCTGACCGCGACGCTTCGGGACATCTGCTTTCTCCACTGGCCGGTCTCCGAGTCCGGCGTCGACGAGCGGCTTCCGAACTGGCTCTCCCCGGACATGGCGGACGGATCCGCCTGGGTCAGCGTCGTCTCGGCGGAACTCCGCCGGATCGAGGTGTTCGGTCGCCCAGTTCGAGAGCGCGTCCGAGTGTTCCTCCTCCGAACGTACGCGCTGTCGCCCGCGAGAGACCGCGGCACGTACGTCTTCGCTGCCGACCTGAGTGACCGACCGGCGGCCGACGCCGTCCGTCGACTCCTCGGCTTTCCGTGTCACGCCGCGAGGTTCGATCGGTCCACCGACGGCGACGAGATTTCGATTCGAGCGCGGAGACGCGGCGCGTCCAGTGGCGAGTTCGCCGCCACGTACGAACCGACCGGGTCGACACAGACCGCGTCGCCGGACACTCTCGCGTCGTTTCTCACCGGTCGGCAGCGGTACTTCGCCGAGGGTCCGCTGGGGACGAGACTCGACGGGAGCGTCGGGCACGACCCGCTGGCACTCCGGTCGGCGAGAGCCTCGGTAACCGAAGACAGTCTCCTGCGTTCGGTCGTCCAAGACGAATTCGTCTCGGAAGACCAGCCCCTGGCCCATTACTGTGACCGGGCGACGGTACAGCTAGAGCCGCCGACGCCGACGGGGCTGTTCGGGTGAACAAAACCGCCGATTGCGGCGAGTTGACGTGCCGACTCACGCGCCAGTGAGGGCGGCGAACTCGTTGATCCCGCTGTCGGGGCCGGCGACGATGACCGAGTCCCCGCGCTGGAGAGTGAACGACGCGGCGAGGTCGGTGAGCACCTCGTCCTCGCGCTCGACGGCGATGACGGTACACGAGGTGCGGGCTCGCACGTCCGCATCTTCGAGGCTCTGGCCCGCGAGGCGGCCGGCGGGAACGCGGACGACCTCGACCTGCTGGTCGAAGGAGATGACGTCTTCGTTCAGGATAGTCGAGGCGAGCATCCGGCCGCTCACGGTTGAGAGGGCGAGGACGTAGTCGGCGCCAGCCCGGTAGAGTTTGCGTGCGTTCCCGGTCTCGTTGGCGCGAGCGATGATCTGGACGTCCTCGCTGAGTTCGCGGACGACGAGCGTGGCGAACACCGCGAGCGTGTCGTCCGGGAGCGTGAGGATCACCGTCGAGGCCGAGTCGACGCCCGCCTCGGTGAGCGTCTCTTTTTCCGTCACGTCACCGACGACGTCGACGCCGGTGCGGTCCGCGACGTCGACGGCGCGACAGTCGAACCCCGCCGCCGAGATGGCCTGCTTGACGGTCGACCCGACCTCGCCGTAGCCGCCGACGACGACCGACCCGCGGCGGCTCTGCCTGGTCTCCGAGCGAGTCATCTCCTTGAGCGTCTCCAGTTGGTGGTCCCGGCCGGCGACGAGGAGAATCGTCCGCTCGTCGATGCGGGCGCTCGGCGATGGCGGCGTCACGAACTCTCCGCGGAACCACGCACCGATGATGTGGGCGCCCGTGCGTTCCCGGATCCCGCTCTCGGCGACGGTGACGCCGGCGATCCGACTCCCCGACTGGACTGGAAGTTCCGCGATCTCGAAGTCGTCGGCGATCTCGACAGCGTCGGCCACCTCGCTGGTGAGGCCGGTCGTCACCTTGTTCGCGAGGCTCTCCCCGATGAGGTGGCGCGGCGAGAACACGGTGTCGGCGCCCGCGTAGCGGTGGTAGTCCGCCAGGTCGGGATCCTCGACGAAGGTGATGATCTGCACGCCGTCGCCTTCGACGACCTGGCCGGCCGCGAGCGAGATGCTGGCGTTCGTCTCGTCGTCGAAGTCGGCGACGAGTGCCCGCGACTCCGCGAGGTTTGCAGCCTCCAGGTCCTCGACGGACTCGGGGTCGCCGTGTATGACGGAGACGCCGTCCTCGAAGAGTTCGGTCGCCAGTTCGCGGTCGGGTTCCACGACGACGTAATCGACGTCGACCACGTCGAGTTCCTCCACGAGCGTCTCGCTGCGGTCAGTGTAGGTGCAGATGACGACATGGTCCGTGAGGCCGGGGATCGAAGTCGGCGGCGTCGTCGAGAGACGCTCTTCGATCCATGGGACGACGAACAGCGGGAGCGCCATGAAGATGAAGAACACGCCCGTGAACATCATCGAGATGACCAGCAAGATGGTCGCTGGGCTCTGCCAGTCCGCGTCCTCACCGTAGCCGGTCGTCGTGAAGGTCTCGACGACCATCAGGAGGGACTCGAAAAATCCGCGCTCCTTCCCTTCGAACGTCGCCATCACCCAGTCGTAGGCGAGCGTATACAGGAGAATGACGGCGAAAAAAGCGCCGAGGTAGTACAGCGCTCGCCGGCGGCGACGTTCCATGGAGGAACACACTGGAGACGCCCATTAAGGGTTCCGTCAGACGGCCGCGAGGAGATGTCGATGCATGGGCCCAACGGAAAGATTCGTCGCTCACCACGGTCAGAAAACAATATCTGCCAAATGTTGGCAATGTTTTAACAATAGTATTTTTATCGGAGGAGATTTCGAATAAATCCGAGAATGGCTGGGAACGGTATGGACAATGGGGCGCCGGAGTTCGACGTCGGTGAAAGACTCGCTGCCACGCGGAAGGCGAACGGTTTTCCGCCGGTCGGCCGTGATACAGGTTGATGCCACGCGGTGCGATAGTCGACCTCGACGGGACGGTGTACATGGGCGGGACGTTGGTCGACGGCGCGGACGACGGCGTCGACGCCCTCCGAGCCGCCGGCGTAACGCCGCTGTTCTTCTCCAACAACCCGACTCGCGACGGCGATGCGTTCGTCGATCGACTCGTCGAAATGGGTGTCGACGCGCGCCAGGGTGAAGCAGCGTCAGCGGCCGACGTGACGGCGGCGTACCTTCGCGAGGAACACGCGGAAGAGTCAGTCTATCTGGTGGGCAGTGACTCACTCGCTGAGATCCTCCAGGAGCGAGGAATCGCGCTCACCGACGACCCGGTCGGCGCCGACGTCGTCCTCGCGTCGTGGACAGAGGCGTTCGCCTACGAGCACCTCCAGGCCGCCCTCGATGGCCTCGACGACGAGACGGCGTTCCTGGCGACCGATCCGGACCGCACCTATCCCGTCGGCGACGACCAGTTCGTGCCGGGAACCGGAGCCATCTCGGGCGCTCTCGCCGCCGCTGCTGACCGGAAACCAGACCGCGTGCTCGGCAAACCGTCGCCGACGGCGCTGGAGTACGCGCTCGAACGGATCGGGGCACCGCCGGAGGAGTGTCTCATCGTCGGCGACCGCCTGAACACCGAACTGGCGATGGGCCATCGGGCGGGGATGGCGACCGTCCTCGTGCTCACCGGCGTCTGTGACCGGTCCGACGTCGACGGCGTGGCGTTCGAACCGGACTACGTCGTCGACTCGCTGGCGGCCATCGGAACCGTGCTGGACGACCTGTCCGATTGACGACACTGTCGGCGCCTTTATCTCCGCGTCAATCGTTAGCATCTAGTGTGCTCGTGTGAGCACGGTGTCACCAATGGGAAAGGAGATCCTCATGATCGTCGGCGATTTCGGTGAAGACTTAGAGATAATGGTGCCGTTCCAGGCGCTCCAGGCCGTCGGCCACGACGTGGACGCGGTCTGTCCGGACAGAGAAGCAGGTGAGTCGGTCAAGACGGCGGTCCACGACTTCCGCGGCGACCAGACGTACCTCGAAGAGCGGGGCCACGACTTCGAACTGAACGCGACGATGGCGGACGTCGACCCCGCAGAGTACGACGCGCTCGTCGTCCCGGGCGGCCGGGCGCCCGAGTACCTCCGGACCTACGACGTGGTCATCGAGGCAGTCCAGCACTTCTTCGAGGCGGGCAAACCCGTCGCGTCGCTGTGTCACGGGCCGCAGATTCTCGCCGCGGCGGGCGTGCTGGAGGGGTACGAGATGACGTCCTATCCGGCTGTCCGCGCCGAGTGCGAGGCCGCGGGCTGTTCCTGGGTCGACGGCGTCGTCACGGACGGGAACCTGGTGACCGGCCAGGCCTGGCCCGACCACCCAGAGTGGATCGCGCAGTTCCTCGACCTGCTCGGGACCGAGGTGAGCCACGGCGAGCCTGTCGCGGCGGACGACTGACGCCTCGGTTCCGGTCGCTCGAACGATTTTTCAGCCTCACCAACGCTTTTGATTCTGGGTTCGGATACCCCCGCTATGGTCTCCGAAGACGCGACCGAATCCGGCTGTCCGAAGTGCGGCCACACCGAAACCGACGTCGGTACCATCTCCACGACCGGCGGCGGACTGAGTAAGATGTTCGATATTCAGACCAATCAGTTCAGCGTCGTCTCCTGTCTCAACTGCGGCTACTCAGAGCTGTACCGGGACACCGGCTCGGCCGGCAGCGACATCGTCGACGTGTTCCTGGGCTGAGTCGTGGCCGCTGTCAGCCTGTTGTTCACGGTGCTCGCGCTCGTGCTCACCGTCGGCAGCGGACTGATCCTCTACGCGCTGGTGCGCGGCGAGCGAAACCAGCGGACGACGGACCGTGAGACCGCCGAGCGGATGGCTCGACGAGAGACGGATGACGAGCGGGAACGAGGAGCAGGTAAGCAAGATAGCGATGAACCGATCGAGGGAAATCACTGGGGATAATCCCCGAAATCAGGCAGACCTGAGTCGGTACACCGCGCCCGACGAGCCGCCGACTCCCGCTTCCTCGCTGGTACAGACAAGGAGTTCGCCGTCCGCGTCCCGTCCGAACGAGGGGACGAACGGTCCCACGTTCTCCACGGGGACGGTCGTGACCGGCCAGAGGCCCTCCGAACGCTCCCGAGCGACGAACAGTTCTCCCTCTGCCTGCCAGTCGGCGAAGACGTAGGTGTCCTGGAGCGAGGGGATAGCGTCGCCGTCGTACAGATAGCCGCCGGTAACGGAGACGCCGGAGACTCCCTCGCCGTCGTGGGGATACTCGATAATTGGGTCGACCAGCGGGTCGCCGTCGGGCGTCTCGTCCGGACAGCTCTCCGCCTCGAAGCAATGGGTCCCCTCCCGGACGTTCCAGCCATAGTTGCCGCCGCGCTCGACGACGTCGACCTCCTCGTAGGCGTTCTGGCCCACGTCCGCCGCGAAGAGGCGGCCGTCCGGACCGAAGGACATGCGCCAGGGATTCCGGAACCCCCAGGCGTAGTGTTCGTCGAGTCCGCCGGTGCCGACGAGCGGGTTGTCGTCCGGGATGGCGTAGTTTCGGTCATCGCCGCCGCCGTTGCCATCGACGTCGACGTCGACGTCGATACGCAGGATGCTCCCGAGGAGGTTCTCGCTGACGTCCTGGCCGTTGCCGCCCGCGTTGGCGTCGTACCAGTCCTCGACGTGGCCAGTGCCCTGGTCGCCGCCGCCACCGCCGTCGCCGACAGCGACGTAGAGGGAGCCATCGGGACCGAAGGCGATGGCGCCCGCGTTATGGTTCGCCTGCGGTTCGGGAATCTCCAGCAGGGTCGTCTCTGAGTCAGGGTCGGCCGTCGCGGCGTCGGCATCCGTCCTGAACGAGGAGAGGACGAACGTGTGTGAGTACTCCTCAGGCGTGTTCGACCGGGACGGCGCGCTGTAGCGGACGAAGACGCGGTCGTCG
>Ga0208135_100741_pt1 | contig 16823 bp, 18 predicted proteins | sample AntDeeMetag02WF5_FD_184757 | JGI IMG/M metagenome (GOLD analysis project Ga0208135, IMG submission 184757) | Saline lake microbial communities from Deep Lake, Antarctica - Antarctic Deep Lake Metagenome 02WF5 (SPAdes) (version 2) | ecosystem: Environmental > Aquatic > Non-marine Saline and...
CACGCGGCTCGCGGCTGGCTCCGCTCGCTCATGCCGTGGACTCACTGCGTTTGTCCACGCGGCTCGCGGCTGGCTCCGCTCGCTCATGCCGTGGACTCACTGCGTTCGTCCACGCGCCTAACGATGGCTTTAAACGAATCCACCGTGAATTCGGCCCAATGGCAACCCTCTACGACGCCCCTGCGGACGAGCTCCTCGCCGAGCTCGCCGAGGAGCTCGAGGACGAACTCGACGAGCCCGACTGGGCACAGTTCGCGAAGACTGGCTCCGGCCGAGAACTCCCGCCCGAACAGGAGGACTTCTGGGCGACCCGCGCCGCCAGCCTCCTGCGCAAGGTCGCGATGGAAGGCCCCATCGGCGTCAAGCGCCTCTCGACGGCGTACGGCGACACCCGCGACGGGTCGAACCGCTACGTCGTCTCGCCCTCCGAGAGCGCCGCCGGCTCCCGGAACATCATCCGCACCATCCTCCAGCAGCTCGAGGACGCGGAGCTCGTCGAACAGCAGCACGACCGCGGCCGCGTCGTCACCGCGGAGGGCCGCAGCCTCCTCGACGACACCGCGAACACGGTCATCGAGAACCTGGACCGTCCCGAACTCGAGCGCTACGCCTGAAGTAGCGTTCGACGCAATTTCTCCGATTTCTCCGCCGCCGAGCCACGCGACCACCGACCGGGTGCGCAACAATTAACGGGATACGAAGCAAAGGTCCGACTAACATGAGTGGGAACCCAGACGACGAGCGGCTCGACGAACTCCGTGAACAGAAGATGGAGAAACTCAAGCAGCAACAGCAGGGAGGCGGGGGCGCCCAGGGAGAGGCACAGCAGCAGGCCCAGCAGCAGGCCGAACAGCAGAAACAGGCGCTGCTCAAGCAGCACCTCACCGACGGCGCGCGCAAGCGGCTCAACACCATCCGGATGAGCAAGCCGCAGTTCGCCGAGAAGGTCGAACAGCAGGTCCTCGCGCTCGCCCAGTCCGGCCGACTACAGGACCGCATCGACGAGGAGCAGATGAAGGAACTGCTCCGCGAACTCAAGCCCGACTCCAAGAGCTTCAACATCAACCGCCGCTAGCATGGAGCTGGGCCTGCTCTACAGCGGCGGGAAGGACTCCACGCTGGCGGCACTCGTGCTCGAACGGTTCTACGACATCACGCTCGTCACCGCGCACTTCGGCGTGACCGACGAGTGGGAACACGCCCGCGACGCCGCGGACGCGGCGGGCTTCGAGTTCACCGAGATCGAACTCGACCAGGACGTCGCAAGGGAGGCCGTCGAACTGATGCGCGAGGACGGCTACCCCCGAAACGGCATCCAACACGTCCACGAGCACGCCCTGGAGGCTGTCGCCGGCGAGGGGTTCGACGCCATCGCTGACGGCACCCGCCGCGACGACCGTGTCCCGACCGTCTCGCGCGCCCAGGCACAGAGCCTCGAGGACCGCCACGACGTCGACTACCTCTCCCCGCTCTCCGGGTTCGGCCGCCGGGCGGTCGACCGCCTCGTGGACGCCGAACTCGACGTCGAAGTCGGCCCGAGCGAGGAGATTCCGCGCGCCGACTACGAGGCCGAACTCCGTGCGCTCCTCGCCGAGGAGCACGGCGAGGAGGCCATCCGCGACGTGTTCCCGGACCACGACCAGACGTACGTCCACGGCCTCCGGGAGTAATCGAACCACTCTTCTCCGGGAACCCGCTCCGTTCGCGTGATGGAGTCGGGGCTACTGTACGCGCTCGCCGCCGCTGGCGTCTGGGGCGTCTGGCTGTTCGCTCTGAAGCGTTACTTCGCCGGCGTCCACGCCGCCGTCCTCACACTGTTCGTGAACGTCTCGGCCATCGCGTGGTACCTGCCGACCGTCGCCGCCACGAGTCCCGACGGGTTCCCGGCGTTCCCGTCGCTGGGCGCCACCGCAGTTGGCGTGTTCGCTGCGACTGTCGTGCTCGGCGGCGCGGCGTTCATCATCTCCGTCTACGCGCTCGGGGTCGGCGACGTCTCCTACGTCGCACCGATCGCGAAGATCGTACCGGTGTTCGTCGTCCCGATAGAGGTCCTCGGACTGGATGCGACGCTCGAACCGACTGCCGTCCTTGGCATCGCCGTCGCCACGTCCGCGGTCTACCTCGCGAACTACGAGGGCGGCGACCTCCTCACGCCACTCCGGAAGGCCGCCACCGCCCGCCCCGCCCAGCTAGCCCTCCTCTCCGCGATGCTGTACGCCGCCAGCGACATCGGCCGTCGCCTCGTCCTCGGCGACTTCGCGTTCCCGACTCGCCTCTGGGTGCCGACATTCCTCGCCGGTATCGCCGTCGCCGTCCTCCCGCTCGCCCTCCGCCGATGGCCAGCGACCGGGATTCGCCCCTACCTCCCCCAGTTCGTCCTCGCGGGCGCTGGCGTCGCCGTCGGCGAGCACGTCACCGCGCTCGCGTTCGCCAGCGCGCCCGCGAGCATCGTTTCCACGCTCGTCAACGCCCAGGCCATCGTCGCCGTCTTGCTGGGTTGCTTGTTGCTGGGTGAGCCCGGGCTCAGACGTCGGCTGGGTGCTGCGGTACTGGCTGTCGTCGGTGTTGGTCTGATTGCCGTCTAAGTTCCCGAGTAGAGCCTCAAGTTCTGTTCCGTTGCCATCGAGTCCGCCAGAACTACCGAAAGAAACTCATCTCGTAACAGTGACCCGAGTCTCCATCTGAGATGTCTCTTGCTCAAACGAGTCTTCGAACTCGGCCTTATTCCCAATCTGTTTTTCGGGGTCAAATACAAAGACGAGGAGGGTATCAATATTCGTGTCAAGGCGATACTGTTCTTTGTCCTCTGCCAACTCACTACGAAGTGAATGCTCCTGCCGGGTTGGCGAGGCTCGTTTTACTTCCACCCCTATCGTCTCGTTTTGTATCAAGAAGTCTATCCGAGGCGATACTGAGCTGTGTCGTTCAGTATGTGGCTCCCGTCGAACGTCATCAAAATGGAGTTTTAGAAGCCCATGTAGAAGATACTGAACATCTGCCTCATCGTCCATCGTCAGAGGCTTTCTATCGCTTCTTCGTTCTTGAAGCGGGATACTGATTTCCCCAAACTGGTTAAAAATCTGCTCAATTTGATGAACTGCCGTTTTCTCCCCTGACACAGGTTCCTCCTCCTGGAAGTAACTCACTTGGCCCGAATATTCGACCGTGAAGAAATCGTATATCGTGTCATAGACATTCTGTACATTCCTGTAATCCTGTGAGACTCCCCTTTTCGCGTTTTCGCAAGAGGGTACAGCTATCTCTCGCCACTCTTCAGCAGTGTCATACCAGTAGGAAAATTTGATGTCTCGTCCACTTACAGCGACAGTAAAGTCGTTGAACTCAGTCTCCGTTTGAGAATGAGAGCCATACGAATCTAAATCTTTGCGGATGTGAACGCCTCCAACGTCAGTAAGTTGCACATCAGTTGTTGGACGTGACTCGGATTTGAGCCAATCTTCAAGTAGCCCAGTAACCCCCAACACTTGGTCTACAGATAATGCCTGTAGTTTTAGTTCACTCTCCTCCTGCACTTCAAACGAACTCCCCCACTTCGTGGCCTCTTTGCGTGATATCCCCATCTCAATTCCGCTCTCTCCTTCATCAATACGGAGGACTGCGGTTACCTTCTCGTCCCTTTCGCCAACCGTCTTATTATAATAACAGGAGAATACATTCTGCATAGTTTACTTGTCCATTACCTGAGGGCACTACTTGGTTGTTTTCGAACGGTCTCTATAATCTCTGGCGTGAAAGTAGCTAGATAAATAGCAGTGCGAGTTGGGTTGTTTCAGAGTAATAGACGCCTGATTATGCCTATATTTTGTAGAGCAGCCTCAACTCAAAGCTAGTACGCCACAGAGAAACACGGAACGAAAGCATTCAAGCGCGAGACGCGAGAACCACGTCCTATGTACGACCGACTGAAGGGATTCCGTGACTTCTACCCCGACGAGATGGGGCCGCGTCGCGTGGCGATAGACGCCCTGGAGGGCGCCGCGCGGCAGTACGGCTTCCGGGAGATCGGGACGCCCGCCCTGGAGGGCCAGCAGATGTACGTCGACAAGTCCGGCGAGGGCATCGTCGAGGAGCTCTACACCTTCACGGACCAGGGCGGCCGCGACGTGGCGCTGACGCCCGAACTGACGCCGACGGTGGCGCGGATGGTCGTGGCAAAACAGCAGGAGCTCCAGAAGCCCATCAAGTGGTTCTCGACGCGGCCGTTCTGGCGCTACGAGGAGCCCCAGCAGGGCCGGTTCCGGGAGTTCTACCAGACGAACGTCGACATCTTCGGGTCGAGCGACCCGCGCGCAGACGCCGAGGTGCTGGCGGTAGTCGCGGACGGCCTCACCGACCTCGGGCTGACGAGCGAGGACTTCGAGTTCCGCGTGAGCCACCGGGACATCCTCGGCGGTCTCCTCGAGGCGTTCGACGCGGACGTCGACACCGAGGAAGCCATCCGGACGGTCGACAAGCGCGAGAAGGTCGAGTTCGCGGAGTACGTCGACGGCCTCGAAGCCGCCGGCCTCACCCGGGAGCAGGCCGAGCGCTTCGACGACCTGCTCGCGGGCGACGACCTGGACGCGCTCGTCGAGTTCGCGGGCACGGAGCGCGTCGACGACGCCGTCGCGAACCTCCGGAACGTCCTCCAGGCGGCCGAGAACCTGGGCGTCCGCGAGTACTGCGACGTCTCGCTGACCACGGCCAGAGGGCTCGACTACTACACCGGCGTCGTCTTCGAGTGCTTCGACGCGACGGGCGAGGTCGGCCGGTCGGTGTTCGGCGGCGGGCGCTACGACGGCCTCATCGAGAGCTTCGGCGGCCAGCCGACGCCCGCGGTCGGGGTCGCGCCCGGCCACGCCACCCTGGGGCTGCTCCTCGAGAACGCGGGCGTGCTCCCGGAGGGCGAGTTCACCGCCGACTACTACGTCCTTCAGGTCGGGGACACCGAGGCCGAGGCCGCGCGCGTCGCGGGTGACCTCCGGGACCGCGGCAACGTCGTGGACACCGACGTGACCGGTCGGAGCTTCGGCGCGCAGATGAACTACGCGGACGGCATCGACGCGGAGACGGTCGTCATCGTGGGCGAGCAGGACCTCGCGAACGGCGAGGTGACGGTCAAGCACATGGAGAGCGGCGACCAGGTGACCGCGCCGTTCGACGAGTTCCCCGGCGAACTGGACGCCCCGACAGTCGACGACTACGAGTAGCCGATGCCCCGTCGCGCGTTCCGCGTCGCCTACGACGGTCGCCCCTACTACGGCTTCCAGCGCCAGCCGGACGTGACGACCGTCGAGGACGAACTGTTCGGCGCGCTCCGGCGACTCGACGTCTTCGAGGGCGAGAAACCCCCGGGCTACGCCGCGGCGGGTCGCACGGACGCGGGCGTCTCGGCGCGCGCTCAAACCATCGCGTTCGACGCACCCGACTGGCTCGTGCCGTCGGCGCTGAACACCGAACTCCCCGGCCCCGTCGACGCGTGGGCCAGCGCCGACGCCCCACCCGACTTCCACGCGACCCACGACGCGAACTGGCGCGAGTACAGCTACTACCTTTTGAGTCCAGAGGCCGACGACTCGCGCGGCCGCCGCGCACTGGACCGGCTCACCGGCGAGCACGACTTCCACAACCTCACGCCCGACGACCGGAACACGGTCCGGGCACTCTCCGGGTCACTGGTGTGCGAAGGCGACTTCCTCGTCCTCACGCTGCGCGCCGAGGGGTTCTGCCGGGAACTCGTTCGCCGCGTCGTCTCGCTCGTGCGGGAGGTCGCGGCCGGCGCGTCGTTCGACCGCATCGACCAACTACTCGGTTCGGAACCGGTCGACGGCCGGGCGGGCGTCCCGCCGGCGGACCCGCACCCGCTGGTGCTCCACGACGTGGACTACGACCTCGACTTCTCGGTGGACGAGGAAGCCGCGGCGCACGCCCGCGAGCGGTTCGCCGCGCTCCGGGACGACCGCCTCGCGCTCGCGGCGGTCGCCGGCCACGTCGCGGACGGCGTCTGACTACTCCCAGTCGGCGGGCCAGACGCCCGCTGCCTCCATGCCGGGGCGCACGTCCGCGGCGAGCAACTGGTCGCGGAGCGCCGACTGGTCGGGCCGCGGGACGTCGCGGCGAGTGAGGTCCTGGACGAGCAGCGCGGCCAGCATCCCGTGCTCGCGGAGATTCCGCGAGTCTGCCTTGTCGCGGGTGTCGGCGTGCGTGTGGCCCCACCCACGGCCGCGTTCGGGCGTGACACTGTGTAACTGGACGGCGGGGACGCCCCGCCGGAGGAACGGCCAGTGGTCGCTGTACGGGTGGATGCTCTCGTCGACCTCGACCGGGTGGCCCGTCCGCTCGGCGAGGTCGTCGAGGACCGCTTCGAACGCGTCGGTGCCGTGCGTGAACGCCCGCAGGGTCCGGTAACGGCCCGCGCCGTCGACGTTTACGACAGCGCGGACGGACGCCGGGTCGAGGGAGTCGGCGAGCGCCGTCGACCCGTGGAGGCCGACCTCCTCGGCGCCGACCGTCGCCACGCGTACCTTGCAGTCCAGGTCGAGTTCGGCGAGGACGCGCGCCGCCGCGACCACGGTGGCGACGCCGCAGCCGTTGTCGAGTGCGCCCTCCGCGATGTCGTGGGCGTCGTGGTGGGCGACGACGACGACCTCCTCGTCGGTGTCGGGTCCGAGGACGGCGTGGGCGTTCCGACCGGTCCCCTGTTCTGTGGTCGCGTCGACCGAGAGCGCCACTCGGCCGTCCCGCTCGGCGTACTCCTGGAGCCACGCGCCCGTCTCCTTCGAGGCGCCGACGGCGGGAATCTCGCCCTCGTCGCCGAACCGCAGCGACCCCGTCGGCGGCAACTGGCCGTCCTTGTGGTTGTAGAAGACGAATCCCGCGGCCCCGCCGTCGACCGCGCGCCCGTACTTCTCCATGCGGTGGACGAGGCGCTCGCTGGCTGGGCTGTCCGTGGACGCGAGGACGACGCACCCCTCGATGTCGCGGTCCTCGAACGCCGACCCCGTCCCGAAGCCGACGTCGACCAGTCGCCCGTTCACCTCGCCCGCAGGCGCGTACGGGAGTGCGAGCGCCTCGAAGCTCCGCTCGACGGGCTCGGTCACCGCGAGCGAGCAGTCTCCGCGCGTCCAGACGGTGAGGTCGAAGTCGTCGACGGTCGCGTCGCGTGCGCCGGCCGCCGCGAAGGCGTCGGCGGCGAGTTCGGCCGCCCGGCGCTCGCCCTCGTGGCCCGCCATACGGTCGTCGAGTTCGGTGAGTGCGGTGAGTACGTCCCACGGCGCCTCGTCGGTCCACGCCCGTCCCAGCGCGCGCTCGACGCCGCGCGCGTCCTCGTCGGTCATGAGTGGAAGTACGCGGGGCGTCCGGGAAAAACTACGCCCCGACGGAGTCCTCTCCCGCCCCGATTTGGCGGCACGCACGCATCGTTTGGGAACGTTTAACCGAATTGCCACGGACCAGGTTGGTATGAGCAGCGTCCCCGAACGCGGCGAGCGAGACGACGACTACAAGTGGGATCTGGAGTCCATCTACGCGAGCGACGAGGACTGGGAACAGGCGTACGAGCAGCTGTCCGAGGAACTGGGCGAACTCGAGGCCTACGAGGGCCGCCTCACCGAGGACAGCGAGACGCTCCTCGAGGCGCTCGACCTCCGCAACGAGATCCACCGCGAGGCCGAGAAGGTCGCCTCCTACGGGCGGATGCGCTCGGACGAGGACACCCGCGACCAGGAGTACCAGGCGCTGAAGGCGCGCGGCGCCAGCCTGATGGCTGACGTGTCGAGCGCGAGCTCCTACTTCGACCCCGAACTCCAGGACTGCAGCCGCGAGGAGCTCCAGTCGATGGTGGAGTCCACGGAGGGCCTCGAGGAGTACGAGCACTACTTCGACGACGTGCTCCGGATGAAGCCCCACACCCGCTCCGCTGAGGTCGAGGAGCTACTCAGCGACCTGAGCGAGGTGTTCGGCGCCCCGAGCGACGCGTACAACATGCTCACGGACGCCGACCTCGAGTTCCCGACCGTCGAGGACCCCGACGGCGAGGGGGTCGAAATCTCGCAGGCGAACCTCACGAAACTCCTGAAAGAGCCCGACCGCGAGTTCCGCCAGACCGTCCACGAGTCGTTCTACGAGACCATCAGCGACGTCCGGAACACCATCGGCTCGACGATGAAGAACCAGATGAAGCGTGACGTCAAACTCGCGGAGGCGCGCAACTACGACACCGCCCGCGAGGCCGCCCTCGACAGCGGCAACATCCCGACGGAAGTGTACGACAACCTGGTCGACACCGTCGACGACAACCTCGACAAGCTCCACCGCCACGCCGACCTGAAGCGGAAAGCCCTGGGCGTCGACGAGCTCAAGATGTACGACCTCTACATGCCCATCGTCGACTCCGAGAGCCCGGAGATCGGCTACGAGGCGGCCAAGGACCACGTCGTGGAGGCCGTCGCGCCGCTCGGCGAGGACTACCAGAACCGGGTCGCCGAGGGCCTCGAGTCCAACTGGGTGGACGTCTACGAGAACCGCGGGAAGTACTCGGGCGCCTACTCCGGGGGGACGTACGACACCCAGCCGTTCATCCTGATGAACTACCAGGACGACATCGCCTCGATGTTCACGCTGGCCCACGAACTCGGCCACAGCCTCCACAGCGAGTACACGAGCGAACAGCAGCCGTACGTCTACTCGCAGTACGAGATCTTCGTGGCCGAGGTCGCCTCTACAGTGAACGAGGCGCTGCTCGTCAACCACCTGCTGGACACCGTCGAGGACGACCGGTTCCGCCGTCACATCCTCAACGAGTACCTCGAGCGGTTCCGCTCGACGCTCTACCGCCAGACGATGTTCGCGGACGTCGAGCAGCGCCTCCACCGCCTCACCGAGGAGGGCGAGGCGCTGACCTCCGAACGCATCGACGAGGTGTACGGCGAGCGCAAGGAAGCCTACTACGCGAACGCAGACGTCGACGACCACATCCGCCGCGAGTGGATGCGCATCCCGCACTTCTACTACAACTTCTACGTCTTCCAGTACTCCACGGGCATCTCCGCCGCCGTCGCGCTCGTCCAGGACATCCTCGAGGAGGGTCAGCCGGCCGCCGACCGCTACCTCGAGTTCCTCGAGCGTGGCTCCAGTGAGTACCCCCTCGAACTGCTCCGTGACGCCGGCGTCGACATGTCCACGAGCGACCCCATCGAGCGCGCGCTCGGCGTCTACGACGACTACCTCGGCGAAGCCGAGACACTCGTCGAGTAACGAGCGACTAGCCCGAAAACCGTCTGACGTGCGGCGGTCGGAAGGCGTTCCGCCTACCCAAAGGAACTTCTACGCCCGGCCCCTAGGACGGGCAACGAATGTCGCGTAGTCCCTCATTGCCCGACCGGCCGACGCTCGATATCGACCCCGAGTCACCGCCGGAAGAACACCTCGACGCGCTCGAAGACCACTTCGGGGAGATTCTCGCAGTGCACGAGCAACTGCAGAGTCAACTCGACGAGGTCGAGTCGCGCCGGGAGGAGCTCCGCGAGGAGGTCAACCACCTCCAGACGGAGAACGAGACTCTGAAGACGGCGTCGCTGTACCTCGCCACCGTCGAGGACCTGCCCTCCGACGGTGACGCCGTCATCAAGCAACACGGCAACAACCAGGAGGTGTTGACGGAGCTGTCGCCGCGGCTCTCCGACAAGCTGGACGTCGGCGACCGGGTCGCAATCAACGACTCGTTCAGCGTTCAGCGCGTCCTCGACAGCGAGACGGACGCTCGCGCCCAGGCGATGGAGGTCGACCAGTCCCCGAGCGTTGAGTACGACGACATCGGCGGCCTCGAGGAGCAGCTCCGCGAGGTCCGGGAGGCCGTCGAGGACCCCCTCGTCAACCCCGAGAAGTTCGAGGCCGTCGGCGTCGAACCGCCGAGCGGCGTCCTGCTCCACGGGCCGCCCGGCACCGGGAAGACGATGCTCGCGAAGGCCGTCGCGAACCAGACCGACGCGACGTTCATCAAGATGGCCGGCAGCGAGCTCGTCCGGAAGTTCATCGGCGAGGGCTCCCGGCTGGTCCGGGACCTCTTCGAGCTTGCCGACCAGAACGAGCCTGCCATCATCTTCATCGACGAGATCGACGCCGTCGCCGCCAAGCGCACGGACTCCAAGACGAGCGGCGACGCGGAGGTCCAGCGCACGATGATGCAGCTGCTCAGCGAGATGGACGGCTTCGATGAGCGCGGCGACGTCCGCATCATCGCCGCGACCAACCGCTTCGACATGCTCGACTCCGCAATCCTGCGCCCGGGCCGCTTCGACCGCCTCATCGAGGTCCCCCACCCCGAGGTCGAGGCTCGCGAGCGCATCCTCGAGATCCACGCCGGCGAGATGAACGTCGCCGAGGACGTCGACTTCTCGGACCTCGCGGAGCAGACCGACGGCTTCTCCGGCGCACAACTCGCCAGCCTCACGACCGAGGCCGGGATGTTCGCCATCCGCGACGACCGCCAGGAGGTCCGCCGGGAGGACTTCGACGACGCCTTCGCGAAGCTCGTCAACGAGGGCGAGGACGGCGACCTCGGCCCGAGCTACCCGAGCTACATCCAGTAGCTTCCCCTTTTCCCCGGGCGCGGAATCGAAGCCCATTACCTCGCCGCCCCGCTACCCCGGGGTATGACTATCCGAATCGCCTGGGGGACGGGCGCGGGGCCGACCGAGATGGCGGCCTACGACGCCGCGCTCGCGGACGCGAACCTCCACAACTACAACCTCGTCTCCGTCTCCTCGGTGATCCCCGCCGACGCGGACGTCGAGGTGGTGGGGACGGCCCCCGACCTCGGCTCCGCGGGGAACCGCCTGACCGTCGTCCAGGCGCACGCCAACGCCGCGGGCCCGGGGCAAGTTAGCGCGGGACTGGCCTGGGACGAGAGCGAGGGCGGACCGGGACTGTTCTACGAGGCGGCCGGCGAGACGGACCCCGAGACTGTGGCCGAGCGCGTGCAGGCGGGCCTCGCCGCGGGCCGCGAACTCCGGGACTGGACGTTCACCGGGGAGACGACGCGGACGGTGAGCACGGACGCCGCGGCCGGCGAGTACGCGGCGGCAGTCGTCGTCGCAACGTACGGCCGGAGCGAGCCGATTCACTGAGTGCGAATCCTTCCCACAGTAAAAGGCCTTTACGTGGGGGGGTCCTATAAGGGGACAATGCACGGGAACACGCCGTACAGCGGTGTGGAGCAGTCCAGCGCCGACCTGACGGCGACCCAGCGGCGCTCGCTGCGTGCCTCCACCGCACAGATCGCCGCCCGAACCAGGGACTACCTCCCCGACGAGTTCGTCGTCGGCTCCGAGATCAGCGACGGGAACAACGGCGTCCAGGTGACCGTCGCCGTCCGACCGCCGGTCGGCAACCCGGTCAGCGCGGGGTTCACCCCCGAGTTCGAGAACCTCGCGGACGACGACCTCATCTCCGACGAAGACCGCGAGGAGGTCGCTCGCGGCCTCGCCGCCAGCGCCGCCCTCCAGGTAAAGGCCGCGCTCGGCGACGACGTTCCGCGGACGGCACGCTAGTTCTGCAGTTCTTTGCGGTAGTCGGGAGTCGGCGCGACGGAGTCGCCCAGCTCACGTGCGATTCGACTGTCGATTGGCTGGTCGGCTCGCATACAATCCACCTCGCAGTGGGGCGTAGGACCGCTGGAGACTAACATTCTACTCTCCGCCGCGTGTCAGTCTCCGGGCCTCACTTCCCCCAGAAGGGGTCGCGCTTGCGCTGAATCTCGAGGTAGGCCTTCAGTGCCTCGCGCTCGTCGGCGGGAATCTCCTCGGCGAGTTCCTGCTCGAGGACCTTCGCGTGTTTCTCCGGGAGGTCGACCCACAGTTCGTCGCCCTCCTCGATGTCGCGGCCGACCGTCGGCCCGTCGATGGAGACGCTGACGCGGTTGCCAGCCCGCGCTTCGTCGACGTCCTCTCCCTGGTCCTGGATGCCCTTCACGACGCCGACGCGGTCGAGTTCGTTGCCCTCGATGCGGCCGACCGGCGTGTTGCGCTTCAGCGTCCCGGAGACCACTTCGACGCCGACGACGGCGGGGTCGCTCTGGCGGAACGTGTGGTCCTTCAGGATGCGGAACCGCGCGGGCCGCACGATGTTCTCGAAGATGGCCTCCTTCTGCTCGCGCTCGCGCTCGTCGACGAACGTCTCGTACTCCTCGACGAGCTGGTAGATGACGTCGCTCTCGAACAGTCTGACGTCCTCGTTCTCGGCCTTCTGCTCGGCCGCCGCGAGCACCTCGACGTTGAACCCGAGGAGGACGCGGTGTTTCTCCTCGTCGACGGTGGTCGCCATCGCCACGTCGCGGGGCGCGACGTCGCCGACCTCCGCGGACATCACGGGAATCTCGGCCTCCTCGAGGGCGTTGACGAGCGCCTCGAGGCTGCCGAGCGTGTCGGCCTTCACGACGACGCCTTCCTCCTCCGTCTCGACGGCGACCTCCGCGAGTTCGGCCTCCACCTCCTCGACGACGGTCTCGACGTCTCGGTCGCCGACGGCGCGTACCGGCGCGCCCGCCATCGCGTCGTCGAGGTCGGGCGCCGCTATCTTCAGGCCGGCCGCGGCCTGCATCTCGGGTACGTCGTCGAAGCGCTTCTCCGTCCGGATCTCGGCGAGTTCGCGTGGCTTCAGGAGCGCGCGCACCTCCGTCACGATGGGGTCGTTCTTCCCGCCGACGACGATCTGGTCGCCCTGCCGGACGGTGCCGTCGTAGAGGATGACGTCGAGGGTCGTCCCGAACCCCTGTTCGTCTTTCACCTCGAGGACCGTCCCGGCGCCCGGCCCGTCGATGTTGACCTCCATCTCGGCCTTCATGTAGCGCTGTGCGAGCCCCATCAGCACCGTGAGGAGGTCGGGGACGCCCTCGCCGGTCTCCGCGGACACCGGGATGACGCCGATGTTCGACTGGAAGTCCTGGACGCGCCAGTAGAGGTCCGATGAGAAGTCCGCGTCGGAGAGTTCGCCGATGAGTTCGTACAGTTTCTCGTCGAGGTCCGACCTGACGCGGTCGGACTGGGCCTCGTAGGTCTGCTGGACCGGCGAGTCCTCGTTGGGGTTCCACCCCGGCACGGTGTCTATCTTGTTCGCCGCGACGACGAACGGCGTCCCCGTGTCCTTGAGGATGCGGATGGCCTCCTCGGTCTGGGGCTGGAAGCCGTCGTTGACGTCCACGACGAGGATGGCGATGTCCGCGAGCGCGCCGCCCCGCGAGCGCAGCGTCGAGAACGAGTGGTGGCCGGGCGTGTCGATGAACAGCAGGCCCGGCAGGTCGAACTCCGTCGGGTCGACGAGGCTGCCCGCGACCTCCGACACCACGTCCAGCGGCACGGCTGTCGCGCCGATGTGCTGGGTGATGGCGCCGGCCTCGCCCTCGATGACGGCGGAGCCGCGTATCTTGTCCAGGAGGCTGGTCTTCCCGTGGTCGACGTGGCCGAGGACCGCCACGATTGGCGTGCGGAGGTCCCCGGTGGTTTCCGTGGTGTCTGCGTCGGACATAGTAGAATCCTCCGAGAGAACGGTCGTTACCCGAACAGAGCGCGCGGTATCGTATAATTCCATCGTAACGCAGGCGAGTACCCGGGTTGTTCCATGCGCTGGATGGGTGTGACTGGGCAGCTGAATACCGTAGCGGTAGGCGGTGAACGCCAGAAAGCCCTCGCGCGGATCGCGCACTTCGTCCGCGAGCCACCCTCGCCCTTTCGATCCACCAGGCTGCCGGTTGGGTACTCAGCAGACTACCCTAGTCGTCGTACGCCCGTCCGACGACCCCGCGGGGTTTATGTGAATCCCGGCAGTGGAAGCGGATATGGCCGACATCCTCGCCGAGAACCTCTCCGGGAAGGCCGTGATGGGGTCGGACGGCACCGAACTCGGGATGCTGTACAACATCACGATGGACCTGAAGAGCGGGAAACTCGAACACCTCCTCGTGGAGGAGCACGAGGACTCGACGGTGAACATCGACTTCCCGACCGACGAACAGGGGCGCTACCGGGTACCGGTCGGACGCGTGCAGGCGGTGAAGGACTACATCGTCGTCGAGCGATAGTGCACGTTCTCGACTCGTCGGCGTTCATCCACGAGTACGACGTGGACGGACCGACGGCGTCGGTGCCGGAGGTCCGCGAGGAGTTGACGGACTCCGCTGGCTTCCGCTTCGACGCCGCCTCGGGCAGCGGGATGCAGGTGCAGGTGCCCGGGGAGGCGGCGCTCCGCGCGGTCAGGAACGCCGCCAAGCGGACGGGCGACGACAGGGAACTCTCCGAGACGGACCGGCGCCTGCTCGCGGTAGCCCACGAACTTGGGGGGACGCTGGTCACCGACGACTACGCGATGCAGAACGTGGCCGACGAACTCGGCGTCACTGTCGACGTCATCGCCCAGGAAGGCATCGACGAGCGCCGCGACTGGAACTTCCAGTGTGCGGGCTGCGGCCGCGAGTTCGACGAGTCGAAGGACCGCTGTCCGGTCTGCGGGAGCGACCTCTCACGGAAACGCCCCCGCTAGCTGACCTCATCGAGCCCGTTCTCGATGAGCTGGCGGAGCACCTCCTGCTCCGAGAGGTCGTACTCCCGGGCCAGCTCCTCGATGTCCGCCGAGAGCGAATCGTCACAGACGACGGAGAACTTCTGGGGCACGCTCTTTCCATTCACGACACTGCTACGTAATACTTAGTCAGCCCGGCGTCAGACGCTACGTGAACGCGACGTAGGCGAGCCCGAACTGGACGGCGTCGTAGACGCCGTGGACGACGACCGGCGCGAACAGGTCGTCGGTTCGCGCGTAGGCCACGCCGAGGACCAGCGAGACGAGGAAGAGCCGGGAGAGCGTCACGAGCACCGCGCCCGGTGGCGCGCCAGCCCCGGTGTACGCCAGCAGGTGGCTCCCCGTGAACACGAGCGACGCGGCGACGATGGCCGCGCGCCCGGAGTACGCCCCGTCGAGGTACTTCTGGACGCCGTTGCGCGCGAGCAGCTCCTCCCCCGGACCGATGGCGACCAGCGACACCACGACGAGCGGCGGCAGAATCTCGGGGTGGGCCTTCGCCGTCTCGACGAGGCTGTGGGTGCTCTGGGGGAGCGAGAACGTCGATACGACCACGTTCAGGAGCACGTGGACCGCGAAGATGGCGACGACGCCGACGCCGGCGACGAGCAGGTCCCGCCGGTCCGGGCGGCTCACGTCGATGCCGCCGTCGAACGAGCGCACGAACACGATTCCCGCGATGCCGTACCCGACGCTCGCGATGGTGGTGTTCACGGGCACCTGGACGAGCGGATTCGCCGGGAGGAAGGCGACGACGACGGCCGCGAGCAGGCCGCCGAACAGCAGCGCCGCGATGGAGACGACCACCGCCACGAACGTCCGGCGCTCGCGCTCGTGGACGCCCGCCTTCTCGAGACCCGCGACGGCGGCGGCGCCCGCGCTCACGGCAGCGAGACCGGCGAGCAGTGCGAGCAGGGGGCCGCGCGGGAGGGTCCCGGTGATGCCCAGAATCGCGTACGCCGACGCGAGGACGAGGCCGCCGCCGGCGACGGCGGCGACGGCGTCGAGCCAGTCGGGGCCGGAGCCGTGGCGGCGGAGCGCGAACGCGAGCGCGGCGAGGCCCGCGAATCCGCCGGCAGTCAGCGTCACGAGTTCCGCGACGGGCGCCCAGTCGAGGAAGGTGGCGGCGAGGCCGACGCCCGCGACGACGAACCCGACGGTCTGCGCGTACCGGTCGTTCACGTCCGGCGCTGCGGGCCCCGCCTGCTTAGGCGTGCCGCTCGCGGCGCGCTACTCGACGCCGAGGTGGCGTTTCTCCGGCAGCCACTCCTCCCCCCTCAGCAGGCCGCGGGCTGCCTCCTTCCCCCACTCGACGGCGGGCTGGGTGAACGTCTCCACGCCGTACAGTTCGCCGGCGAGCATGCAGGCGGCCTCCATGTCGTACAGCAGGCGGCCGAGCGAGCGCTCGTCGACGGCGTCTATCTCGACGCGGACGTTGGGCACGCCCGACTCGGCGAGGCTCGCCTCGGTGGCCTCGAACTCCGCGTCGAGCAGGTCGCCGAGGCTGTGGCCCGCGAGGTAGTCGAGGCCCTCGAGTTCGGTTTCGGGGATGTCGCGGTCCGCGCGCTCTGTGGGCCGCACGAGCGTGACGAGTTTGTCCCGGGGCCCCGCGCGGTAGAGCTGGAGCTGGCTGTGCTGGTCGGTGGCGCCGAGCGCCCGCGCGGGCGTCTGGCCGAGGCCGTCCTTCCCGAGGCTCTCCGCCCAGAGCTGTGCGAACCACTCCGCGAACGTCTCTAGGCCCTCCGCGTACGGCATCATCGCGTTGGTGCTCGCGCCGCGCTGGTCGAGGGCGTACGCGACCGCGCCGTAGGCGTACGCGGGGCAGTCGAACAGCGAGTCGGCGAGCGCGTCCATCCCGTCCCGGCCGCCCGCGAGAATCGCCTCGACGTCGTGGCCGGCGAGCGCCGCCGCGGGGAGGCCGACCGTCGAGAGCGCGGAGAACCGGCCGGGCACGCCCTCGGGGACTGCCAGCGCTGGGAGGTCGTGTTCGTCGGCGAGGTCCCGGAGGTTGCCGTCGAGGCCGGTGGTGACGAACGTGCGCTCGGTCCAGTCGACGCCCGCGTCGGCCATCGCCTCGCGGACGACGAGGAAGTTCGCGAGCGTCTCCGCGGTCGTCCCGGAGCGCAAGACGACGTGGACTGCCGTCTCTGAGAGGTCGACGTCGTTGAGCAGGCCGGTGACGTGTTCGGGGTCGACGTTGTCGAGGAAGTGGCAGTCGAGGTCCGAGTCGAGGGCGTCGACGAGCGTCGCCG
>Ga0208135_100749_pt1 | contig 16752 bp, 15 predicted proteins | sample AntDeeMetag02WF5_FD_184757 | JGI IMG/M metagenome (GOLD analysis project Ga0208135, IMG submission 184757) | Saline lake microbial communities from Deep Lake, Antarctica - Antarctic Deep Lake Metagenome 02WF5 (SPAdes) (version 2) | ecosystem: Environmental > Aquatic > Non-marine Saline and...
CGATGAGGTAATCGAGCTCGGCCGGGCCGTCGGAGCCGCCGGTGCCCAAGTGGCCTTCAACGGCAAAGTACTCGTTGAACTGCATGCCGCCGTTAACGCGCAGACCAACGCTATCGTAGCTGCTGCCATAATCGGGATCGAGCTCCCAGAACATCGCATCGGCGCCAATGTAGGGCGTGGCCTGCATCGGCTGCTGCGCTTGCACGGTCGTGGTGATGCCCGCGGCGAATACGGCAGCGGTAAGGGTGGCGAGTGTCAGGTTTTTCATGGCGTACTCCTTACAGAACACAGAAAAAACGATGCACCATCTTTTTGGAAGAGGTTAAAAGATGTTTTAGAACACCGTTCTTTAACGGCTTCTATTTTGCTCGTGACTCCCGGGAAGGTCAATATGGGAATGTGCAAACTTGCGACAAGACTGATATAGCGCGACGGCCAGGTGGCGCCGGCGCGGCGAGTAGAGTCCTGAATTCAGGAGTTAAAAGGGCACGTCTCGCCGGCCGGTTTGAAACGCCACGACTCGGCGATAGATCTCCTTGGCGCGCTCGACGGCATCATTTTCCATCTCGTCCGGCGTAATGCTGAGGTTGCCTTGGCTGCCGTGGCTTTGCAGCAGGCTTTTCACGTCACCGCGATAGCGCTCAAGCAGGTGCTCAAGGTTGGTGTTGATCACCTGTAGTTCCAGGGTGAACTGGCGACGCTGTTCAAGCCGCCTGGCGAGGTCGTCACCCGTGGCCGCCCCGTTGATCAGGGTTTCCAGGGTCTGGTTTACCAGCTTTTGCGCACGGTGCAGGCGGGGAACAATGACGTACACCACGTCGTAAAGCGAAAGCGGAGCGCTGTAGGTTTGCATGGGGTTTCAACGGGCACGGTAAGAAGATGGCCCGCCAAGTTTACGCGACGCCGTCGCACCGGCAAGCACGGTGACAAAAATGGCCGCTTGGTTGCAAAGCGTTACGTTGAGTGATGACAGGCTGAACACGGCGACATTCGCCGCCGTGTGCGTATTGGCTGGGTGGCTTAGACGATATCCAGCGGCTCTTTGCGCTTGGGCGCGGGAAAAGCAGCGTCCAGCCGCCGGCAGATGGCGTCATCAAGTGTGACGCTAAGCGCCGCAGCGTTTTGCTCAACGTGGCTGATTTGCGCGGCCTTGGGAATGGCGATGACGTCGCGGCGGCCGTCGCTGCTATGAAAATCGTGGGGGCGAATCGCCCAGGCTAGCAGCAGCTGTGCAGGGGTAATGTTGAGATCTGCGGCAATGCTCAGCACCTCGGGGTTGTCCAGCAGCTTGCGCCGCAGGGTGCCGCCCTGGGCCAGCGGACAATAGCCCATAGCCGGCATACGGCGTTCGCGCATCCACGGCAACAGCGAGTGTTCGATGCCCCGCGAGCCTAAATGGTAAAGCACTTGGTTGACCGCGCAGGCATCGCCGCCGTCGAGGTTGTAGAAGGTGTCGATTTCGTCGGCGTCGAAGTTGGACACGCCAAAGCGGCGGATTTTGCCGTCCGCCTGCAGCCGCTCAAAGGCTTCGAGGGTTTCGTCCAGCGGAATACCGCCCGGCCAGTGCAGCAGGTAAAGGTCCAGGTAGTCGGTGCCCAGACGCTTGAGGCTTGCCTCGCAGGCGGCAATGGCGCTGTCGCGCCCGGCGTTCCAGGGAAATGCCTTGGAGACCAGAAACGCCTGTTCGCGGCGGTCGGCAAGGGCCTCACCGACCACTTCTTCGGCGCCGCCGTTGCCGTACATTTCGGCGGTGTCGACAAGCGTCAGGCCCAGTTCGAGGCCGTGCTGCAGCGCGCGGACTTCGTCGCGGCGGGGCGTGAGGTTCTCGCCCATAAACCAGCTGCCCTGGCCAATGGCGGGTAGCTCAACGGCGGGCTCGTGGGCGGTCGCGGCCAGGCGCACGTGGGGATGTGACGACATGGCAGTTCTCCTTTTCTATTGCGGGTGGGCGGTGGCCTGCTTGGCTGCGCAGGTACGCCTGATAATGGAAAAGCTTTCCATACTAAAAAGCTTTCCATACTACTTGCGGGTGATGCAAGGGGACAGCCGAACGGCTCGTGTCGGGCGGGTTTTTGCTAGACTGCAGGCCTTGTTCTATTCATGCCCCCGCTATTGAGGAAACGTCCATGAGTCAGCTGCCCCCTTGCCCGCAGTGCGGGTCCGAATATACCTATGAAGATCAGGATATGTTGATTTGCCCCGAGTGCGCCCACGAGTGGGTGATCGACGGCGCGGTGGAAGAAGACAGCGACGCGCCGCTGATCAGCGATGCCTACGGCAGCCTGCTTAAAGACGGTGACACCGTCACCGTGATCAAGGATTTAAAGATCAAAGGGGCGTCGTCGGTGGTGAAGGTCGGCACCAAAGTGAAAGGCATCCGCCTGGTCGAAGGCGATCACGACATTGACTGCAAGATCGACGGCATCGGCGCCATGAAACTGAAGTCCGAGTTTGTCAAAAAGGCCTGATGGTTTGTTAGCCTGCTAAAGCATGATATATTAGCAGGCTAACCGTATTGTGCAGTTTTGCAGCGCCTGTCGTTGCATCGGCGAATCGTCCTGATTCGCCGTTTTTGTTTGCTTCCCCCCCATGCCACGCCAGAGAGAATGCCATGACCCCAGAGCAGCGTTTTGCCCGCTGGGTACGCGCGGCGATTGTGCTGTTCGTCGTAATGTTTGTGTACTTTGTGTTTGCTGATACCTACATGCCCGCCACGCCTCAGGCGCGGGCGCTGCGCCAAGTGGTGCGGGTGGCGCCGCAGGTAAGCGGCCAGGTGGTCGAGGTGCAGGTAAATAATAACGACCGTGTGCGCCGCGGCGAGGTGCTGTTCCGGATTGACCCGGAGCCGTTTGCGCTGGTGGTAGACAAAGCGCAGCTGGCGCTTGACCAGGCACGGCGCGATAACGCCGGGCTGGATGCCTCGCTTGCCGAGGCCCGTGCAAGCCTGGCCAGGCAGCAGGCGTTAACCCGTGAGCTCGCCCAGGAGCGCCGCCGCATGCAGTCGCTGCTTGAGCGTGGAAGTGTGTCGCGCCAGCGATTTGAGTCGGTCAGCGCCGATGCCAAGGCCGGCGAAGCAGCGGTGAAGGCGGCCGAGGCCAAGGTGCGTGTGCTGAAGGTGCAACGCGGGGAGGGCGGCGAAGATAATCTGCTGTTGCGTCAGGCGCGCAATGCGCTGGCCGAAGCCGAGCTCGATGTGCGCCGCACCACAGTGCATGCCGAGCAAAGCGGCTACGTCAGCAATCTGCAGCTCAACGTGGGCGATAGCGTAAGCGCCGGCTCGCCGGTGCTGGCCACCGTGGGCGACCGGCTAGATATCGTTGCGGATTTCCGCGAGAAAAGCCTGCGTCATATGGGCCCCGGCGATAAAGCCTGGATCGCCTTTGACGCCCGCCCCGGCGAGGAATATCCAGCGCGCATTGCCTCCATCGATGCCGGCGTGCGCGACGGTCAACTACTGCCCGATGGCAACCTGGCACACATTCCCCAGACCGACCGTTGGGTGCGCGATGCCCAGCGCATTCGTGTGCACCTGCGCCTTGATTCTCCGCCACAGGCGCTGCCGCCTACCGGAGCGCGTGCCACGGTGCAGCTAGCACCCGAGGATAACCCCGTGGCACGCGTGCTGGCGCGGCTGCAGGTCGCGCTACTCAGCATGTTGCACCATGTCTACTAATGCTGGGTCTGTCGGCAAGCCACACGCGCTGGGCGAGAACGATTTTCGTCAGTGTCTGCGCGTGGCCTGCGGGGCGGCGCTGGGTTTTGTGATCAGCCAGCTGATGAACTGGAACTACGGGGTTTTTTTTACCGTGTTTCCGATGTTTTTGCTGGGGATTGTGCCGGTGCTCAACGGCCATGTGGTGCGCCAGTTTTTGGGTAATGCGCTGGCCAACTGCGTTGAGGTTAGCCTGGTGGTAGGGCTAACCCAGCATATGCCGCCGGTGATGCTGGGCTTTGCCTTCGGGCTTTTTTACACGCGTTTCCGGCTGATGGCGCGCGGTCCGTTTTTCCTGTTCGGCGCCAACGGCGTGTTGACGCTGAGCATTCTGCTGCATTTTGCCAGCTATCCCGAGGTGGATCTGGCTGATCTGTTTGCCAGCAACGTGGCGGCAAGTTTGCTGGCGGTGGCCATTGCCGGGCTGATGCACGTGGTGTTTCCGGACATCACTCCGCGACAGCCGCCGCCCAAAATGGCAAAAACACCGTCGCGAATTCGTCACGAAACCCTGATCGGGGCGATGACCGTGACGCTGTCGTTTGCGGTGTTCCAGACGTTTGACCTGCGCGACTCGCTCTCAGCACAGATGTCCACGGTGCTGATTTTGTTTGCGCTGGGCTACCCCGGCGCGCGTCTGTCGGCGGGCAAGCGTGCCGTGGGCACGCTGTTGGGCTGTAATTTGGCAGTGTTCGCCCAGCTTTTGCTGTATACCCAAAGTCAGCATTTTATGCTGGTAACGCTGCTTTACTGGCTGGGGCTGATGTTGTTTTCGCGGATGCATATTCTGGAACGCGCCGGTTCGGGCGTCGGTTTTGGTGGATTGACCACGCTGGGCATTCTGTTTGGCCAGTCGCTTTCGCCCCATCAGGATCTGATTTACAGCGCGCTATACCGCTTTTCTTCGATGTGCGTGGCCATGGCGTTGACGGTGCTGGTGATGGCACTGCTTGATCGCTTGCTTAACGCCTGGGAACCGACCCGCGGCTAGCGCACCTGATGCGCCTTCTAGCGCGGGTTGCTGAAGCCTAAAAGCGAGGATGCACTAACCCCCGAGAGGGCGCCGGTTAGACTTTTACCCTGTGTGGCTGTACGATAATGCCGCCCGACGCCTGTGTTTTCACAGCCCTGTGTTGCCACAGCTGGGGTCTTTCCACGAAAGCCGTTACGGCTAGCCTGCCCACGCGCAGCAACGCCCAGGCCTCTTCGATTTTATCGGCTAACGTCATCGATAGGAGAAGGCAGTCATGCCATCCCACTATTCCGACGCAGGCCGCTGCATGTCGCGCCGTCCACCGCCTTAATACCCGTTTCGGGTAGCGTCTGAACGGCCGCCTTTTGCGCGCCGCGCGTTTTACGCTTTGATCACGCCATATTGATGGCGATCCCTGGCACGGGGACGTGCATCGCCTGTGTCCGCGACCGTCTGCCGGCCTTGCGCGCGGCGCTCTACCCTCTCCATTCCGTTGTGCCCGCTTGGGAGTTTTTGCCTGCGGGTGCGTGTGTTCAACCGACAGAGAGATTGCTCTTGAATAGCGAATCACTATATCAATTTTCGACCGTGACCGTGCTCCTGATGCTGCTGGCGTTTTACGGCGGCACGTATCTTTTGACGCTGGGTATCCGTAAGAAAAACGAAGATGCCGATGCGTTCATGGTCTCTAACCATCGCCTCGGTTTTGGCATTGGCGCGGCCAGTATGACCGCCACCTGGATATGGGCGGCTTCTTTTTACGCGGCGGCAACGTCGGGCTATACCTACGGCGTCTCAGGCCCCATTCACTATGGGCTGTGGGGCGCGCTGATGATTTTGTTCATTTACCCGTTCGGTCGGCGCTTTCGTAAGTTGGCACCCAACGCCGCCACGCTTGGCGAGCTGATCCACGCCCGCCACGGCTCTTCAAGCCAGCTGATTCTGGCGGCGTCCAACGTGATGGGCAGCATCATCAGCCTGATGGTTAACTTTACCGCCGCCGGCGCGCTGGTCTCGGTGCTGTCGCCGCTTTCCTTCCAGACCGGGGTGATTATTGCCGGCGCCGGCGTGCTGCTCTATACCCTGTGGTCGGGTTTCCGTGCCTCGGTAATGACCGACTTTGCCCAGCTGGTTGCGCTGATGGCGATTGCCGTGGTGATCATTCCCGCGGTGTTTTTCTCTATGGGTGGCCCCGCCGAGCTGGTGGCCGGGCTGGATAACCTGACCGTCGAGCAGGCCAACTTCTTTTCCATGGACGCGATCCTCAATCAGGGTGCGCCGTTCTTCGTGGCTGTGCTGGCCTACGCCATTGGTAACCAGACTATCTCCCAGCGCCTGTTCGCGGTAAACGAAGACCACATCAAACCGACCTTTCTGACCGCTACCGTGGGCTACGGCGCGATTGTCATCGGCCTTGGCATGATCGGCCTGATGGCGCTGACGCTGGGTATCGAGCCGCTTAACGGCGACATGAACAACCTGATTCCACAGATGGTCTCGGGCTATCTGCCGCCGGTGTTTATCGCGCTATTCTTTATTCTGGTGATCGGTTCGCTGTCGTCCACCGCTGATTCTGACCTCTCGGCGCTGTCCGCGATCATGATGGCCGACGTTTACGGCAAGAACATTGCCAAGGGCAAGGCTGACCCCAAGCGCATGCTGCTGGTGGGCCGCCTGACCATGATTGTGGCCACCGTAATAGGCATTGTCTTTGCCAGCTTCTCGCTGGATATTCTGGTGATGCTGGTCTTCGTTGGCGCCCTCTGGGGGGCAATCGTATTCCCGGTGATTGCCAGCTGCTTTTGGAACCGTGTGACCAACAAGGCCTTTACCACCTCGGTCATCGTGGCGATGGTGATGTTCTGCCTGGCACGCTTTGAGTGGCTGCCGCTGACTAGCGCTACCGGCCTGATGTTCGAGCTTCTGGCAAGCATCGGCGGCGGTATTATCATTGCCCTGATGGCGTTTGGTTTTCTGGGCCGTGCGGCGGGCTTGATCGCCGGCGTGCTGGCGTTTGTCGCTATGCTGGTCTTTGCCACCGACTTTCTGCGCGACTACACGGTACTGCTGGCCTCGTTGACCGCCTACGGCACCAGTACGCTGGTATGCACCGTGATGAGCCTTGCGAGCAAGGAAGAGCCCTTCGACTTCGACACGATTAGCGAGCGCGTGGGTAACTACGACAATACCGACGAAACCGCCAGCGAGAAGGCGGATGACACGCCGGACAGCGGTGTTGCGGGCCAGCCTGTGGGCCAGTGGTAAGTTGGCGCTAAGCCATCATCGTTAATGACAAGGAGACATGACCATGACCGCATTGATGGGGTTTTATGTACTGATCTGGCCGGCGTTGACGCTGGTTGTTTTGATCATAATTTGTCGCGCGGTAATGCGCGACCGTCGCCAGGCGCGCAAGGAACACCGCGATATGGTGTGACGCCGCACGCGTGTTAGCGGCGAGTACGTGGCACAAAAAAACCCGGCCTGCATTGCGCAGGCCGGGTTTTTTATGTCCGCTATTTGAGGCGTCGCTTATTTTCCAGCTTCGCGGCGGACGTTCATGCGCAGGCTGTTGAGCAGCACGCACAGGCTGCTCAGCGTCATGGCAATGGCGGCAATCACCGGATGCACAAAGCCGGCCACGGCCAGCGGCAGGGCGAGGGCGTTGTAGCCAATCGCCCAGCCAAGGTTCTGACGCATCAGCCGGCGGGCGCGGCGGGCAAGCATCAGGGTGGTGGGCACATGGCTTAGGCCGTCGGGCAGGTAGACCGCGGCGGCGGCGCGGGCGGTGGGCGTGGCCTCGCCCACGGCGATGCCCAGCCGCGCGCCGGCAAGTGCCAGGCCGTCGTTCAGGCCGTCACCGATAAAGGCCACGGCGCGGCGTTTTTCCAGCGCTTCGACAAAGCGCTGTTTGGCCTCTGGCGTGACGCCGGCAACGACGTGCTCGGCGGCGATGTTGAGCCGCTCGGCTTGGCGCAGGCAGGAAGCGCGGGTGTCGCCGCTGAGTAGATAAACGTCGTGGCCGCGCTGTTGCAGGGTGCGCACCGTTTGAATGGCGTCGGGGTGAAGAGCTTCTTCAAAGGCGATAAAGCCCTGATAGTGGCCGTTGCGCGCCAAATGCAGCGTCATGCGCGCATCGTCCGACGGCGGCACGCTAATGCCCTGCTGACGAAGCCAGGCGGGGCGGCCGGCCAACACGCAGGCGCCCGCGTGCTCCCAGCGTGTGCCCAGGCCAGCATCAATGTGACGCTGCCCATCAGCGGCGCCGGGGGAGGGAGTGGCGCTTGCGGCCAGGCCGTGCGCCACGGGGTGTGCGGTGTCGGCCAAGGTATCAACGGCAAGCTGCAACAGGTCGGCCGAATCACCCCTGCGGGCAGGCATGACGTCGGCTACGCGGGGGGTGTTGGTGGTCAGGGTGCCGGTTTTATCAAACACCACGACGTGGGTATCGGCGGCGGTTTCAAGTGCGGCGGGGTCACGAAAGATCACTCCGTCGGCCACCATGCGCGCGTGCCCGATCACCACCACCAGCGGAATGGCCAGGCTCAGCGCGCAGGGGCAGGCCACAATCAGCACCGCCAGGCCGCGAGTGGCTGCCTGTTCGGCGCCCAACCCAAGTAGCAGCGCCAACGCGGCGGCGGCGAGCGCGGCGCTGACGATAATCGGCAGCAGTATTCGGGCCAGCGCATCGGTGAGCCGCTGCAGCGCGGTTTTGCGGCTTAAAAGCCCGCGAACCGAGCGCGCCAGCGCGTCGATGCGCCGCTCGCCCACCGGGGCGGTCACGCAGAGCTCAAGCTCGCCCGCCAGCAGCCGGCAGCCGGCGCGTACGCTGTCGCCGGGGCCGACCTGACAGGGTTCGTGCTCGCCGGTAAGCAACGCCTGATCGACCTCGCCGCTGCCGGTCAGCACCGTGGCGTCAAGCGCTAGCGGCTCGCCGCTTGCCAGCTGAATCGTCTGTCCGACGCTGATAGCCGTTGCCGCTACAGATTCAAAGCGGCCACTTTCGTGGAGCAGGGTAGCGGTTTCCGGCGCCTGGCTTAAATAGCTGCGTACGACGTCGGCGGCGCGGCGGCGCACGCGACCGTCAATAAAGCGGGCAATGAGTTGGAAAGTGATCAGCATCACCGCGGCGTCGAAATACACGTCGGCATGGCCGGTGGCCAGGCGCCAGACAGAGACGCCGACGGCGGCGAACACGGCAAGCGTAATCAGCGCATCGAGCCCCGGTGCGCCCACGCGCAGGGTGCGTAGCCCCACGCGGTAGAAGTGGCCGCCGGAATAAAGCAGGACGGGTAACGCAAAAAAGCCGCTGGCAAGTGCCAGCGGCCAGGTGGCGGCGGGTTCAATAATGCCGAGCGGTGCGAGATACACCAAGTAGGCGGGCATCATGCACCACATGCCAAATACCAGCGCCACGGCTAAACGTATCAGCAAGCGGCGGCGCAGGCGCTCGGTAGTACCGGCGCTGGCGCCTTCTTCGCCCGGCGACAGCAGCCGGTAGCCAAGCTTGGACACGGCGTGCTGTAGCCTTGAAAGCTCGGTGCGCGTGGTGTCAAAGCGTACCATGGCGCTGTCGGCGGCGAAGTTGACCGCCGCCTCCACCACGCCTGGCTGGCGCTTGAGCAAGGCCTCTACGGCGGCAGCACAGCTGCCGCAGTGGAGGCCTTCAACGATCAGAACGTCTTCATGCAGCTGCGCTGTGGCCGCTGCGTCGGCCACTTAGGGCGCCTCGAAGGTGTCGCGCAGCTCGTCGGGCGACCAGGCACCGCGCTCGCCGTACTCCTCGGCGTGGGCGTCGACGCGTTCGGCCTTGATCGGCTCGGCGTCGTTGCCCCATTCCTGACGAACGTGGCTTAACACCGCGGCGATTTCGGCGCTGCTGAGTTGGCCGCCAAACGCCGGCATTACGCCGTTGTAGGTGGTGCCCTCAACCTCGATTTCGCCCTGCAGGCCGTCGTGGACGATAGCCACCGGCACGCTGGGATCACCCACCAGCCATTCACTGCCCACCAGCGGCGGAAAGGCGCCGGGAACCCCCTGGCCGTTGCCTTGGTGGCAGGCCGAGCAGCGGGCGCTGAAGATGGCGCCGCCGTCGATATCGTCGCCGGTGGCGGGGGCTTCAACCACCGAGCGGCTGTCGCCGCCGAGCATCGGCTTGCCGATCTGCCAGGCGTAATAGCCCACGCCCCACACCAGCATAATGCCGATCCACACGACGACCAGCTTGGGTACCGGGCGCTGGCCCTCTTCCGGCTCGCCGTGTTCACGGTGCTGTGCATTGCGGTTATGACTGTCGTTATGACGTTGATCGTGACGCTTCATAACACCTTACTCCTCGGCTGCTTCGGGTTGCGGCAGGGTGGGCGCCGGATAGGTATGGTCCAGTGCCTTGAGGTAGGCCACCATCGCCAGGGCGTCATCAGTGGCGACTACCTGTCCCGAATCGGGGCCGTAAGGGTCGGGGATATTCACCACGCGGTCGTCCTCATCGGCGGCTTCAACCTCGCGGAAAAGGAACCGGTACGGCGGCATGATGCTGTCTTTTACCACCGCGCGCGGATTGTAGAGGTGCAGCAGGTGCCAGTCGTCGCTGGGCTGGCGCGCGCCGATGTTGAACAGATCAGGCCCGGTGCGCATGGTACCGAGCAAATGCGGCTGGTCGTAGGTGTAGTCGCCCGGTACCGAGGGCCGGCCCCAGCCGCGGGCCTTGTCGCCCGGCGCAAAGCTCGGGTCGCGCGGCTGCTGGCTGTGGCAGTAAACACAGCCGTTGGCGATGTACAGGTCGCGGCCTTGCTGCTCAAGCTCGGTGTAGGGTTCAAGGTCAGGCGGCACCTGCTCGGTCGTCATCTGGATATAGGGCAGCACCACCAGCGTCAGCATGGCCAGCAGCAGTATAAAGGCGGCGCCTACCATAATCGCGAGAGCACGTTTCATTGCGAGGCCTCCTGCTTGGCAGAGCGGAACAGCGTGGGCTGGTAGCGGCGTTCACCACTACGACGCAGCATGGCGATAAAGTGCACGGCAAAGACCAGGTGGCCAAGCGTCATCAGGGCACCGCCTATAGTGCGCGCTTCAAGGTAGGGAAGCGTCATGCGCACGATATCCATGAACGGCATGTCGGCGTCCAGCAGTGCCACGCCTTCTTTCCAACCGCCTATAGTCAGCGAGACGAAATAAATCAGGATACCCACGGACACCAGCCAGAAGTGCACGCTGATCATCCGGCGCCACGGCCATTCCCAGTCCATCAGGCGGGGCATGATGAAGTACACTGCGCCAAACAGGATAAAGCTCAGGAAGGCGTACATGCCGAGGTGCGCGTGCGCCACGGTGTAGTGGGTGAAGTGGGTAATCACGTTAACGCTGCGCAGCGCTTCCATGGAGCCCTGCAGCGACGACACTGTATACATCAGCGCGCCTATCCACACAAAGCGCAGGGTAGGTGAATCCTTGAGGCGGCCAAAGTGGCCCCACATGGTGCCGTGGTGGTTGATCGCCACGGTAATCACCGGGATCGACATCATCACGCTATGCACGATGGAAAGCGTTACCAGCCAGGTGGGAATCGGGCCGCCGACCAGGTGGTGAATGCCTACCTGGCTGTAAAACAGCGCCAGCGACCAGAAGCCCAGCAGCGAAAGCTGATAGGAAATGATCGGCCGTCCCAGAATCTTGGGAATCAGGTAGTAGGCCGTGCCGATACCGATCGGCGTGACCCACAGCCCCAGCACGTTGTGTGCGAACCACCAGTTGACGGTCGCGCCCGAGGCGCCGGGAAAGGTAAACGGCAGGTTGGCGATCAGAAACAGGAACGGGAACCACACCAGCGCGGCCATAAAATACCAGCTGGTGACGTAGAGGTGTTCGACTTTGCGGTTAGCGGCGGTCAGCACTAGCGGAACGGCGCACAGCGCCCCGCCAATGACGAACAGAATGTCGATCTGCCAGGGAAACTCCAGCCATTCTTCGCCGTCGGAAAGGCCCAGGTTAATGGCGATAAGCCCCAGCACCAGGCCGACGTTCCAGATCACGCTGCCGGTGATGGCGAAGCGCGCACCGACCAGCGCGGTACGAAACAGCCGCGGCAGCAAAAACAGCGCCACGCCGATGCCGGCCATGGACGCCCAGCCGTAGGTCACGGCGTTCAGGTGCATGGGGCGCACGCGGCCAAAGGTCAGCCATTCGCTGTTGGCAAGAAACTCCGGCATGTGCATCTTGGTCGACGAAATCAGGCCGTAAAAAGACCCCACCACCAGCCAGAACACCGCCGAGCAGAGCCAGGTGAGCACCGGCCCGCGCGAAGAGAAATCGGCGCGCTGGCGGGCGTTGATGGCCTCGGAGTTGGGCGGCAGATTGCCGTCCAGGGTGTCCGAGATGTCGCGGGCGGGATCCTCGCCGTGGCCTTCTTCGCCGGGAGGGAATATGGTCTTGGCGGCCTCTTTGCCGTGGCCGAACTGGTTTGTCGCAATCGACCAAATCAGCGCGAGCAAACCCACCACGGAAACCAGGAAGGTAACGATCAGCAAGACAGCAATGGTAGGAGTCATATCACAGTTCCTGCGGCAGTTCTGGTGTCAGGGGGCTTAAAAGCAACGTAAGTCATTGTGGTTTTTGCATGTCCTTTTGGGCGTTCAGAGTCAGGGGAAAACGTCTGCGCCGGCTCTGGCGCTAGCCGTTAAGGCCGCGCCGTCCGATCTTGTGGGTCGAGCGTTGCTTATCAGGCATCGAGATAGCGTTTTAGCGCCACGGCGTTGTTGTGTTGTTCGTCTTTGGCAGCATAAACCAGCGTCAGCGTGCGCCCGTTGCAGGCTCTAAGCAACGCGTCGATGGCGGCAGTTGCGTCAGCGCTCTGTTCAAGCTCGTTGAAGAACTTCTGATAGAATCCTGCCCAGCGCTGGGGGTCGTGGCCAAACCAGCGGCGCAGCTCGGTAGACGGCGCCAGCGCCTTTTGCCAGTCATCAAGCTTTAGGGCGTCTTTGCTTACGCCGCGCGGCCACATGCCGTCAACGAGCACCCGATAGCCGTCACCGGCTGAGGGATCGTCGTAGGCGCGCTTGCAGTGAATCTTTTCAGGTAAGGGTACGTTAGCTGCCGGCATGGTCAACCTCCGCTGCTTTTTCCGGTTTTTGCAGACGCTGTTTTTACCATAGCCCCAAGTGCGCGCGGCGTATAATGAAAAGTGCAGCGGTTTTGTATCATTTTTATTGATATAATGACGGGATAATGTCGAGGCAATGGAGCCGGCAATGGAAGTTGAGCTTGCCAGAACCTTTCTAGAGATTTTGCGCCAGGGCAGCTTCAGCGCTGCAGCCAAGGCGCTGCACGTAACCCAGACCACGGTAACGGCGCGCATTCATAAGCTGGAGGAGCATTTGGAGTGCCGCCTGCTCCAGCGTCACCGTGGCGGCATCACGATGACCGGTGACGGCGAGCGCTTTGCTGACCACGCCGCCCAGCTAGTGCAAATTTGGGAAACGCTACAGCGCGAGCTGCCGCTGCCGCAGGGGATTGATCGCGTCGTGGCGCTTGGCGGCGAGGCGAGTCTGTGGCACCCGCTGCTTTCCCGCTGGATGAGCCAGTTGCGCCAGCGTTTTCCGCAGCTGGCGGTGCGCATTCAGATTGGCGAGCGGCGCGAACTGCAGCAAAAGCTGACTCAGGGCGCGCTGGATGCCGTATTGGTGCATCAGGCCGATTATTGGCCAGGTATGCAGGTGGCGCTGGTGCAGGAAGAGAAACTGGTAATGGTACAAACGCCGGGCGCCGGCGCGGCCGACCCGTATATCTACGTGGACTGGGGCGAGGTGTTCCGCCGCGAACACGACGCGGTGTTGCCGCAGCTGGCAAGCCCGGTGATGATGCTAAACCTTGGGCCGCTGGCGCTTGAATATCTGCTGGCCAATGCCGGCAGCGGGTATTTCCGCCTGAGTGCGGTGCAGGATTATCTGGACACCGGCCGCCTTGAGCGCGTGCCGCGCATGCCCGAGTTCGCCTATCCGGTATATCTTGTCCACCCTCGCGAGCGGCTCTCGTCGCCCCTCAAAGATGCGCTGTCGTTGTTAAACGGCGCGGCCTGATGCCGGCGCGCTTTTGCCACCCCCGCCAATCCGGTAAAGTGTCACGCCTTGCAGGAAAAGCGGGGCGCCCGCCAGTGCCGGGTTAACGCGCGGCGCTGCCAATGCCTGAACGGATAACAGAGAGGCTGTTGTGAAGCTGCTGATTTTAGATGCCGGACACTGTCTTAGCCTGGCGCTTGCGCGCGAGGCAAGCCGACGCTTTGATACCCAGCTGGTGATCGAGCCAGACACTGGGCTGACCCCGGAGCGGCTGGCTGAGGTGGCGCCGGACGCGGTTATTGTGCCGCCGCTTTCGCATCCGCTGAGCCTCGCGCCGGCGGCGGTGATGGCTCACGCCGACGCGGTGGAAGCCTGCCTTGACGCCTGCCTTTCTCAAGACGTGGCGTTAGTCTGGTGCGTATCTGACCAGCTTTATGAAGAAGGCTTTAGCGAACCCATCGACGAGCATCTGGTGCCGGCGCCCAAGGATGCCGGCCTGCGTCGGCTGGTGCAGACCGGGGATCGCATTCGCGCGGAATATCATCGCCACTTGATCGTACGGCTGGGGCCGCTGTTTGCGCTTGACGGTAGCCACGCCTGGCTCAACGAGATTATCGATAGCCTGATTGCCGGCGACGGTGCCCGCGCCGCCGAGGACGTGATTTTCTGCCCCACCTCGGCGGATTCGGTGGCACTGGCGCTGGTGGGTATGCTGCAACAGCTTAACTGCGGTGCCAACGCCTGGGGGGCGTATCATCTGGCCGGCACCGAGCCCGTCAGCGCGTTCGGCTTTACCTCGATGGTGCGCACCCTGCTGGCCACTCATCTGGAAGGCCGCGGCGAGACGGTGCCGTTGGGCGAGGTCAAGGCGCTCAACCACCACCACGATGCCAAGCTGCATCGCGTGCTTAACTGCCGCCGCGTGCTCGACGTGTTTGGTGTGCATCAAAAGCCCTGGCGGCTGGAAGTCGAGCGCATGCTGGACGTTTGGTGTCTGGCCCGCGACGACGGCCGCGCGCCCGACGAAGGGGACACGCCGTGATTGACGTACTGCGTAGCGGCGTTTTTTATCTCGGCTATTTTGCCGCGGTGCTCGCCAGCGGCATTTTTCTGCTGCCCATCGCGCCGTTTTTACCGCTGGCCCGGCGTTACCGGCTGCTTAATCTGTATAACCACTTTCTTATCCGCTGGTTTCAGCTGGCCTGCGGCGTGCGCTACGACATTCAGGGGCGTGAAAACCTGCCAAACGGCCCCTGCGTGATTCAGGCCAACCACCAGTGCGAATGGGAAACCGTATTTTTACAGGTGATGATGCCGCCGGTATGCACGGTGCTCAAACGCGAACTGCTGCGGATTCCCATCTTTGGCTGGGGGCTGCGCCTGCTGCGTCCGATCAGCCTTGACCGCTCGCGGCCGTCGCGGGCGTTAAAGCAGGTGCTGACCCAGGGCGTTGAGCGATTGAACAGCGGGCTTTCGGTGCTGATTTTCCCTGAGGGCACCCGCGTTGATCCTGGGGTTTATAAGCGCTACAACAAAAGCGGCACTATCATTGCCTGTCGTGCCGGCGTGCCGGTGCTGCCGGTGGCACACAATGCCGGCGAGCGCTGGCCGGGGCGCCACTGGGTCAAGCGCCCGGGCATATTGCGCGTACGCATCGGCGCGCCGATTGCAACCGCAGGCAAAACGCCGGACGCGGTAATCGCCGAAGTTGAGGAATGGATCGAAGGGCAGCTGCGTGAGATTTCCGACGTGCCGCGCCCTGAGCGCCCGGCGGCCGCGCAAAAGGCGCATTAAAAGAAACGATACCTAAACGAACAGGTACGTATAAAAACGGCGCCTTTCGGCGCCGTTTTTATGTGCGTGAACGCGGGCGATGGATTAATCCGTCATGCGCTCAAACACCAGGCAGGCGTTGGTGCCGCCAAAGCCAAAACTGTTGGAAAGCACGCGGTCAAGCGTGACGCCATCGCGGCGCTGTGTGACGATATCAAAGCCGTCGGCCTGCTCGTCGAGGGTGTCCACGTTAGCCGAGGCCGCCACAAACTCGTGCTGCATCATCAGCAGGGAGTAGATGGCTTCCTGCACGCCGGTAGCGCCCAAGGAGTGTCCGGTTAGCGACTTGGTTGAGCTCATCGCCGGGGTGGTGTCACCAAAGACTTCACGCACGGCCTTGAGCTCGGCTACATCGCCCACTGGCGTCGAGGTGCCGTGGGTGTTGATGTAGTCGATATCGCCGTCGACGGTGGCCATGGCCTGACGCATGCAGCGTGTAGCACCTTCGCCGGACGGCGCGACCATATCGTAGCCGTCGGAGGTGGCGCCGTAGCCCACTAGTTCGCCGTAGATTTTGGCGCCGCGGGCTCGGGCGTGCTCAAGCTCTTCAAGCACCAGCATGCCGCCGCCACCGGCAATCACAAAACCGTCACGCGCCTGATCGTAGGGGCGCGAGGCCTTGTCCGGGGTATCGTTGTAGTGGGTTGAAAGCGCGCCCATGGCGTCGAACAGGCAGGACAGCGTCCAGTGCTCTTCCTCGCCGCCGCCGGCAAAGACCACGTCCTGCTTGCCCAGCTGGATTTGTTCCATGGCGCTGCCGATGCAGTGGGCCGAGGTCGCACAGGCGGACGAAATCGAGTAGTTCACGCCCTTGATGGCAAACGGCGTGGCCAGGCAGGCCGAGACCGTGCTGCCCATGGTGCGGGTGACTCGGTAAGGGCCCACCCGGCGCAGCCCCTTGTCGCGCAGTATATCGGCGGCTTCGACCTGGTTGGCGCTTGACGCGCCGCCGGAGCCGGCGATCAGGCCGGTACGTTCGTTGGACACCTGCTCGTGCGTCAGCCCCGAGTCTTCGATCGCCTGGGCCATCGAGACGTAAGCATACGCCGCCGCGTCGCCCATAAAACGGCGCAGTTTGCGGTCAATGAGCGCTTCTAAGTCAATGTCGACGCTACCGGCGATGTGGCTGCGAAACCCCAGATCGGCATACGCTTGTTTAAAGCGAATACCGCTGCGGCCGT
>Ga0208135_100764_pt1 | contig 16359 bp, 12 predicted proteins | sample AntDeeMetag02WF5_FD_184757 | JGI IMG/M metagenome (GOLD analysis project Ga0208135, IMG submission 184757) | Saline lake microbial communities from Deep Lake, Antarctica - Antarctic Deep Lake Metagenome 02WF5 (SPAdes) (version 2) | ecosystem: Environmental > Aquatic > Non-marine Saline and...
CAGCATGATATACGCCCGTTTCGCCTGACGACCATAGCAAGCGTGAACCACCTGATCCCATGCCGAACTCAGCCGTGAAACCGCTTCGCGCCGATGGTAGTGTGGGGTCTCCCCATGCGAGAGTAGGTCATCGTCAGGCATTTATTCGCAATCAACCCAGCCATCAGGCTGGGTTTTTTGTTGTGCGCGAAAGAAAAGGACGGAAGCAAGGTGCCCTTTGCCGTTGTAGGAGGGCGGCTGTGCCGCGCGATGGGCGCCGTGAGGTGCCCCAGGGTTCGTGATATCGGTGCCATAATCGGGAGGCCTACGGCCTCCATCGCCCGGCGCTTGTGCCCGGGGTGGGGGTATAGCCGGCCCCCTACAAAAACCTGACGGGTGCAGCTCATCGCTTAGCCCGGCATTGAATAGGGCATCAACAGGCATTCATTCGCAATCAACCCAGCCATCAGGCTGGGTTTTTTGTTGTCTGGAAGAAAAGTAGTGCGCGAAAGAAAACAGGCTATTTACCACTCAATGGGCTTGCCTTCCCAGTCCCAGAAACTGCCCGTGTCTTCGGGGGTGCGCTTGGCTATGACGTTAACCAGGCGTTGCGCCACAAACGCCGGTGAAAAAAGTTTGCCTTCAGGCACCCGTGCCTGAAAAGGCTGCGACAAAAGCGTATCGGTCGTGCCCGGATGCAGGCATAGCACAATGGACTCTTTGTTGAGGAGGGCGAGTTCAATCGATGCCGTTTTCATCAGCATATTATGGGCCGCTTTGCTTGCCCGATAGCTATACCAGCCGCCAAAGCCGTTGTCGCCAATGGAGCCAACGCGGGCCGACAGGCTAGCTACAATGGTTGGGTGTTTTCCCTGAAGAGAAGGTTTGAGCGCGGCTATCAGCAAGGCGGGCGTTGACGCGTTGACGTGCATCAGGTGGGAAAGCGCGTTAGCGCTTAACTGCTCAAGGCACTTTTCTGGCTGTATGCCGAGCTGGTCATCGTGCAGCGTGCCAATCGCGTTGAACAGCAGGTGTATCGGCTGGTCGCTTAGATACTGCTTTAAGGCGCTGCGCCCATCTTCCTGAGTGATATCCAGAGATAACGGGGTAACGCGGGCATCATCAATATGCAGTGACTCAGCGCGGGAGATGGCAATGAGCCTGCCAAGCTGGGGGGATTCAAGCAGTGTTTGGACTATAGCTTGCCCAATACCGCCGCCAGCACCGGTCACCACAGCCGTATACGCATCAGGAAGGTGATTGAACATGTCGACCTCAATAAAAATGCTACGAAGTAGCTTTCATTGAAGCGGTTTGTCTATTTTTTGTCTAGTTGTTGTTCAGCAATAAATGGCTAGTGCCGCGGTGCATTTTCTCTCCCACGGGGGGTCTCTGCCGCGCGCACGCCGTCAGGGCTGGGCAGCGCGACGGCAGGCCTTTAACGCCTCGCCAATGGCGCCGTCCGCGCCGTCCAGGCTAAACGTCATGTACCAGGGGTCGCGCTCGCTCTGTTCAAAACCTAAAAATAGCTGGCGGCCGTGGCGCATGTCGTGGAGTAGCCCTTGGCGGTCGTTCAGGTAAAAATGCACGTAAAACCCGTCGTCGTCGCGTTCGGTAATAAACTCGGCGACGCTTAGCCGCAGCGTTTTATCATCTATCCGCAGCCGCGCGGGTACCACGTCGGCGGTCTGGCCTTTTTCCTGCTTTTCATCCAGCGCGACGCGCACTTCAAGCCAGGGCATATCGCACACGCCGGGCGTAGCGTTGACGCTCAGGGTGGCATCGGCATAGCTCGTGCTTTCCACGGCGCGGAAGTGGCGCTCGTCCTCGCCTCCGCTCTCAGTGCTGCGTGAAAGCGTGACCGACTGCCAGTCGTCGTGATCCACGGAATCGCTTACCTTAAACGGGCTCTTCGACGTTTCATGTGGAATTCACCCCCTGAACTGGGCCAAAATATGGCCTCCACAACGACAGGACGTATGACATGGACGGTACCCAGATTCTGACCCTCGGCTTGGGCCTTGAAGCATCCTGGATTCTCAAGGACCAGCACCTGGATACCGCCGTGTCACCCCATCGTTTGGACCTCACCGTCGAGGCAGAACGTGGCAGCCTTTACCCTTGCCCCGAGTGTGGTGAAGCTTGCCCGGCCCATGATTTCACCCGCAAGACCTGGCGGCACCTGAACTTCTTTCAACATCACTGCTATCTGCATGCCCGCGTGCCGCGCACCAAGTGCCCCACGCACGGCATTAAGCGGATCGAGGTACCCTGGGCCCGCCCCGGTAGCGACTTCACCCTGTTGTTTGAACAGGCCGCCATGGCCCTGGTCAGGGAGATGCCGGTGCTCGCCGCCGCCCGGCTGATCGAGATCACCGACAAGCGGCTATGGCGCATCGTGCATCACTATGTCGGGCGCATGCTCGAGCAACTTGACCTCTCTCAGGTCAAGGCCGTTGGGCTTGATGAAACGGCAGCCAAACGCGGCCATCGCTACGTCACCGTATTCCTGGATATGCAACGCAAGACCGAGCCGGTTGTCTTCGCGTTACCCGGCCGTGGCAAGGCCACCGTCGAGGCCTTCAGCGAGTTCCTGGCCGCGCATCAGGGCGATCCCCAAGCCGTGCAGGAGGTGGTCTGCGATATGTCACCGGCGTTTCTCAAAGGCGTGGAAGAGCACCTGCCCAAGGCCGAGGTCACCGTCGATTGGTTCCATATCGTACAGATCTTCACGCGTGCCCTTGATGAGGTCAGAAAGCGTGAGCGGCAGGATCAGGAACACCCCAAACACCTTCGCTGGGCCGTCCTGCGCAATGCAGAGTCCGGCAACCTGACGGCTAATCAAATCGCCGCGCTGCAGGAACTGATGGCCGATCAGAGCGCCACGGCCGATGCCTGGATCATCAAGGAGAAGCTGCGCTGGATTCAGCAGGCACCTACGCCTCGCGGGGCCCGTTGGCGAATCACACACTTCCTCAATTTCGCCCGAGAGGCGATCGCCGACAAGGTTCTGTTGTCTCCGATCAAAAAAGCGTTGAACACCCTGGAACGGCATACCGACCGCGTCATCCGACGCTGGTTATCGGGCCTGACCAATGCTCGGTTAGAGGAAATGAATAGCCTGTTTCAGGCGGCCAGATCACGCGCTCGCGGATACCGAAACGAGAGCACTTTCATCACCATGATTTACCTGATTGGCAGCCCTGTGGGCAGCATGCTGGATCAGGCCAAATCCACATGAAACGTCGAAGAGCCCTTAAACGACGCCGCCTGCCCTGTACCGGTCATTAATGTGCCGGCTATCAGCGCGGCGATGGCCAACCACCGCGTATCGTGTTTTGACTGCTGCCCCATTGCCCTTGCTGCCTGTGTTGTCGAGTGAATCTGATTAGGTGCCTGTTGCTACGTGCCTGTTATTACCTGCCAGGACAAGCCTATAACGAGGCGCGCCAAGGCGAAAGCCAAGCCATTGTTTTGTTGGGCGATATTTCTAACCATGTCTATATATGGTATCTGGTTAATAGAAAATTAGCATATATAGGTTTCTCGTAGGCATTCCGGTGCGACTATACTTCAGCGCGCCACAACGTATAATGCCTGCCATTCGGATCCACCCTGACTCCCCACGGGGAAGGAGTATTGCGCTATGAGTACCGCTGCCAAGGCTGCCAAAACATCCAATGATGTTCCGCTGCAGGTGCCCTCGCGGGAAATCTGGGACGCTAAATACCGCCTCAAAGATCGCCACAGCGAGCCGGTAGACGCCGATGTGGACGCCACCTTTGAGCGAGTCGCGCGGGCGCTTTCCAAGGTCGAGGGCGACGGTGCCAAGCACTGGCTGCCCAAGTTTCGCTGGGCGCTTGAAAACGGCGCGGTACCCGCGGGGCGTATTCTCTCCAACGCCGGCGCGGACGCCTATAAGCCGGCGGTGAGTCTGATCAACTGTACCGTGTCGCGCACCATCCGCGACTCCATGCGCGATATTCTGGACTCCGTGGTAGACGCCGGCATGACGCTGAAATCCGGCGCCGGTATCGGCTATGATTTTTCCACGCTGCGCCACAAGGGCGCGTTCGTGTTTGGTGCCGGTGCGGGCACCAACGGCCCGCTGGCGTTCATGGATATCTACGACAAGATGTGCTTCACCGTGGCTTCGGCCGGCGGGCGCCGCGGCGCGCAGATGGGCACCTTTGACGTCGGCCACCCGGACGTACGCGAGTTTATTCAGGCCAAGCGCGAGGCCGGCCGCCTGCGCCAGTTCAACCTGAGCCTGTTGATCACCGACGAGTTCATGGAAGCGGTCAAGCATAACGCCGACTGGCCGCTGGCGTTTCCGCTGCACCCGGGCGAAAAGGACGACGTCAGCGCCGACGACATCCTCTACCGCGACTGGCCGGTCATCGAAGACGGTTACAGCGTTGATGATGAGGGCCGCGTGGCCTGCCGCATTGTGGAAGTGGTGCGCGCCCGCGAGCTGTGGGACACCATCATGGCGTCCACTTACGACTACGCCGAGCCGGGCTTCATCCTGATTGATCAGGTCAACCGCATGAACAACAACTGGTTCTGCGAAGATATCCGCGCGACCAACCCGTGCGGTGAGCAGCCGCTTCCGCCGGAAGGCGCCTGCCTGCTGGGGTCGATCAACCTGACGCGCTTTGTCATCGATCCGTTTAGCGACGCACCGCGTTTTGACTGGGAACGCTACCGCCAGGTCATCGCGATTTTCACCCGCATGCTGGATAACGTGGTGGAAATTGCCGGATTGCCGCTGCCCGAGCAGCAGCGCGAGATCGAAGCCAAGCGCCGCCACGGCATGGGCTTTTTGGGGCTGGGCTCGACGATGACCATGCTCAGGATTCCCTACGGTTCGAAGGAGTCGCTTGAGTTCACCGAAGAAGTGAGCCGTCATCTGGCGATTGAAGGTTGGAAGCAGGCGCTAGAGCTTTCCCGCGAAAAGGGCATGGCGCCGGTGCTTGAGCAGAAACATACGCTGACGCCCAAGATGCTGCGCGAACGCCCGCAGTTGAAAAAGGATGGTTACGAGGTCGGCGACAAGGTACCCGGGCGCATTCTGCACGCCCGCTATAGCGCCTACATGGAAAAAGTCGCCGCGCTTGAGCCCGAGCTGGTCAGTGCTTTGGCCGAACACGGCGCGCGTTTTACCCACCACAGCTCGATTGCGCCCACCGGCACGATCTCGTTGTCTATGGGCAATAACGCCTCTAACGGCATCGAGCCGTCGTTCTCGCACCGCTATTATCGCAACGTCATCCAGGCCGGCAAAAAGACCAAGGAACAGGTGGAAGTGGTCTCGTTCGAGCTGGCCGCCTACCGCCATTTCATCGCCGCCGACGCGGTGGAAAGCGACCTGCCGGACTATTTCATCACCGCCGATAGCGTCACGCCCGAGCAGCACGTCGCCGTGCAGGCGGCCGCCCAGCAGTGGGTGGACTCGGCTATTTCGAAAACGGTCAACGTGCCCACCGACTTTCCCTTTGAGCGGTTTCAGGACCTTTACCTGCAGGCCTACGAAAGCCGCCTGAAAGGCTGCACGACCTTCCGCTTCAACCCGGAGGCCTTTCAGGGCGTGCTGGTGCGCGAAGACGACCTGAAAAACACCACCTACGTGTTCGAGCTGGAAAACGGCGAAAGCGTCGAGCTGAACGGCAGCGACACGGTGCTTTACGATGGCGAGGAACACAACGCCGCCAACCTGTTTGATGCGCTGAAAGAAGGCACCTATGGCAAATGGTAGGCGCCGCAAGCCCGGCGCGTTATCAAGTACCCGTTATCAAGTACCCGTTATTAAGTGCTCATTCCTAAGGGCTCATTCTTAAGTGCTGTGCCAAGTGGAGAACATTATGGCCGTTGAAATTACCTCAAAAATCGTGGGTTATCGCATCAAGCGGGACGAAGCGCCTGCGCCCGCGCCCGAACTTGAGCCGGTGCTGCAGGACGAAAACCCGCTGACCATGCGCATTGCGTCGCGCCCTGAGGGCACCCTGGAAGCCGTCTCGGAGAAAATCTCCTACGTCGGCGCGGAAGGGCGCAAAAAAGTCTATTTGCTGGTGTCGTTTATGCCGGTCGAAGGCGTGGTGGGCGGCAAGCGCGTGGTGATCGAGCGCCCGGTGGAGTTCTTTTTCCCCTCGGGCCAGCTCTCAAGCGAGCACCAGTGGATCACCGCGACCATGCGCAGCCTGTCGCTTGCCGCCCGCGGCGGCTACGCCACTCAGGCAGTGGCGGATTTGCGCAAGGTGGCGTGGGATAAAGGCCTGGTGCGCTGCGGCTGGAACCGCCACGGCAAGCCGGTATTTCACGACTCCGAGGTGTCGGCGATCGCCTGGTCGATTCAACAGATTCTTTACCGCCGCGGTTTTCTGGATCAGGACGGCAATCAGGTGCCGGTGGAAAATCTAGTCGAGCGCTACGCTCACCGCATGACTCACGCCTGGCAGCCGCCTGCCGACGAAGAGGCCGAGGCGCCCGAGACGGGCACGGTAGAACCAGTTGGCGGTGCCGAGAAAGCCCCGGCGGGCGCTGGCCCCACCGTGGTTGGCCACTGCCCCGAATGCCGCGGCGAGCTAATCATGATGGACGGCTGCCCCACCTGCTATGCCGGCTGTGGCTGGTCGAAGTGTGGCTAGAAGTCTGGTTGTTCTGCTCCCTTGCCTGCTTGCTTCACCGTGGCTGGCGGCGGATACTCTATGGCTTGAAAACGGCGACCGTGTCACCGGCACGGTGGTGGGCAAGACGTCGGCGCGCTGGCGTGTGGATACCGACTACGCCGGCGAGATCGAGATCGACGCTGGGCTCGTCGAGCGCGTGGCGCTTGATGAGCCGCCCTCGCCAAACGTCAAAGCGATGAACGCACTGGGTTTTGCCGCTCAGCCCAAGCCGCGAAGGCCTGATTCTGCCGTAAAAGACGCGACTTCGCCGCAGGCCGAGCGCCCGTTTAACGCTACCGGCGGGGTAGATATCGCCTTCGAGTACGAGCACAGCACCGCGGATACCAAGGAGCTGGAGCTTGACCTGCGCCAGCGCGTAGAGGCGGGGTTTTGGCGGCATCAATGGCAGGCCAGCTACCACCGCGAATACCGCGATGGCAAACGGCGTAAAAATGACTGGCATCTGGCCTATTCACCCGAGCGGTTTTTTTCCACGCAGCGCTTTTGGCAGGGGCGTATCAGTACCAACCGTGACTGGAACGAGGCGCTTGAGCGGCGCTTTTCTGTCGGTGTGGGGCCAGGCTACCAGCTGTGGGATAACGAACGCGGGGCGTTTTCGCTGTCGGCGCTGTTGACCCGCAATCGCTATCAATACGCCGATCAGGACGACGAAAACTTCCAGACCGGTGTGCTGCAGTGGCAGTTTAACCGCTACCTGTGGGACGACCTGTTTGAGCTCTACGCTAACGGCCGCGCTGGCCGTGCGCTTGCGCAGGCCACCAGTTTTTTGCTCGACGCTGAAACCGGCATGCGCTACCCGCTCACCGACTGGGCATCGCTGCAGATGTCGGTGGAAACCGACTGGGTCGAAAACAGCGCCGAAGATCTCAACGACACCACCTATAACCTCGGCATTGGCCTAAACTGGTAGCCCCAGGCGCTGGCTGAGCGCGCGATGGCGCTCTTTCAAACCGTCAAACAGGGCGTGGCGCAGCCAGCGGTGGCCGGCGTCGGCGTGGTGGCGCTCGTGCCACACCAGCCAATAGGCAAAGGAGGGCACTTCCAGTGGCAGCCGGCGCAGGGCAAGCGGCCAGTGGTCGGCCACGCTTGCCGCCAGGCAATCCGGCACGCAGAGCAATAAATCGCTGTGCTGGGTGGCGGAAAAGCCGGCCAGAAAATGCGGCTGGCGCAGGCTCACTCGGCGTTTCAGGCCGCGTTTAGCCAGTGCTAGATCGACCGCGCCGCGATCATCCCCACCCATGCTGATCAGCTGATGGTCGGCGTCCAAAAACGCCTCCAAGGTAAAGTCTTCTTCTGGCCGCAGCGCCAGCGGGTGATCCTCGCGCATTACGCAGACAAAGTGATCATGGCCGACTTCACGGCCGTGAACGCTTGCCGGCACTCGCTCGCCGGGCACGCACAGGGCAAGCTCCGGCCCACCTTCATCGAGCTGCTGCTCGACTTCCCCGCTGCCGGAGTGTACTTCCAAGCGCATATGCGGCGCCTGATGCTTCACGATTGGCCACTGCGGCGCGAGAAAGGCGTGCATGCCGTAGTCGGTGGTAGCGATGTGAAAACGGCGGGTGGTGCTCGCCGGATCAAACTCGGGCGGTGCCAGCAGCGCACCCAGCTCTTCCAGCAGCCGGGACAGCGGCGGCCCCAGCGCCTGTGCTCGCGCCGTGGGGCGCAGGCCGCGGTGAGTGCGCACAAACAGCGGGTCATCAAAGGATTGGCGCAGCCGGGCCAGGGTGCGCGACACCGCCGGCTGGCTCAGATTCAGCCGCTGGGCGGCGCGGGTCACGCTGCACGAATCCAGCAGGGCGTGCAGGGTGACCAGGGCGTTGAGGTCGTGGCGGGCAAGGTCGGCAAGATGCATAGCGGGATCGCCTTGAGGTAATAGAAGGCCGTTTCAAGGCGTATGTTATCAGCATAACGCATAGTGCTTTTAAGTGTCTTGCATTGGCGTGATATGACGCTGCTGGCATAGGCTAGTGACATCTACGCAAGCGCCACGCTCAAAGGCTTGGCGCGTAGCGTTCGAGATGGATTCAAAAGCGACAGGAGTGAACCATGCAAAGCCGCTATTTCACCATTCATGAACACCCTAAAGGACTGCCCTCGCGCGAGTTGTTTGCGCTGGAGCAGCGCGAGCTTGCCGCGCTTGACGACGGCGAAGTGCGCATCCGCAATAGCTGGCTTTCCGTCGACCCTTATATGCGTGGTCGCATGGACGGCGTGACCACCTACATTGATCCCTTCACCCTTGGCGAGCCCCTCGACGGCGCTGCGGTGGGCGATATAATTGAATCCCGTGATGCGCGTTTCAAAGCGGGCGATAAAGTCCGCCACATGGCCGGCTGGCGCGATATTGCCCAGCTGCCCGCCGAGCAGGTCGAGCCGCTGCCCACCTTTGACGTGCCCGAGCAGGCGTATCTAGGTGTGCTGGGTATGCCCGGCACCACCGCTTGGGTGGGGCTCAACGTGATTGCCGAGATGCAAGAGGGCGACAATGTTTTGGTGAGCGCTGCCAGCGGCGCGGTGGGCTCGCTCGCGGTGCAGCTGGCCAAGGCCAAAGGCGGCACCGTGGTGGGTATTGCCGGCGACCAGCACAAGCTCGACTGGCTGGAATCCAAAGGCATCAAGGCGGTGAGCTACAAGGGAAAAAATGCCCGCGAGCTGAGCGAGGCACTGAAGGCCGCCTGCCCCGATGGCTTTGATGTTTACTACGAAAACGTCGGCGGCGACTGTTTGGAAGCGGCGCTGGATAATCTGCGGGTAGGCGCGCGCATCGCCGTGTGCGGGATGATTGCGCGCTACAACGACGACGGCCCGAGTGCCGGCCCCGGCAACCTGGCCATGCTGCTGATCCGCCGCGCGCGTATGCAGGGCTTTATCGTGTTTGACCACTGGGAGCACCACGCTGAATTCGTCAACGAGTTTGGCCCGCGGGTGGCCAGCGGCGACATCGACTATCAGGAAACCGTCAAGGAAGGGCTGGAAAACATGCCCGACGCTTTTCTCGCGCTCTTTTCCGGCGGCAATCAGGGAAAAATGCTGGTCAAACTCTGAATTCAGGACGCTAACGCCCTTAGCTTGAGATTTTACGCAGCCCGCCTTTATCGGGGCGGGTTCGGTTTTTCCTGTTTTCCATTTTCCTACCTTCCAAGGACGCTTCATGGCACACGCAACGCTGTTAACGCCGGTTAATTTGGGCAGCTTGACGCTGCCCAACCGGATTCTTATGGCGCCGCTAACCCGCGCGCGCACTCCCGACAGCATTCCCGGCACGCTGCAGCAAACCTACTACAGCCAGCGCGCCGGCGCGGGATTGGTCATCAGCGAGGCCACCAATATCTCACCCACCGCCCGCGGCTATGCGTATACGCCGGGTATCTGGACCGACGCGCAGGAAGTCGGCTGGAAAGCGGTGGTCGAGGCGGTTCACGCCAAGGGCGGGCGCATGGCGCTACAGCTGTGGCACGTAGGCCGCGTCTCTCACGAGCTGGTGCAGCCCAACGGCCAGGTACCGGTCGCACCGAGCGCGCTGAAAGGCGAAGGCGCGCAGTGTTTCGTCGAGTTTGATGACGGTAGCGCCGGACGCCACCCCTCCAGTACGCCGCGCGCGCTTGAGACCGATGAGCTTACCGGCATTGTCGAGGACTACCGTCAGGCGGCGGTGCGCGCCAAGCGCGCCGGTTTCGACATGATCGAGGTGCATTCGGCCAACGCGTATCTGCTCAACCAGTTTTTGGCCACCGGCAGCAATCAGCGTAGCGACCGCTACGGCGGCTCGCTTGAAAACCGCGCGCGCTTCCCGCTGGAAGTGATCGACGCAGTAGTAGAGGTGTTCGGGGCTGAGCGCACCGGCGTGCGCCTGTCACCGTTTATCGAAATCTTTGGCCTGACCGATGACGAACCCGAAGCGATGGCGTTTTATTTGGCCGAGCAGCTGGCCGCGCGCGGCCTTGCCTACCTGCACATCAACGAGCCCAACTGGGCGGGCGGCGATATCACGCTGACCGATGATTTCCGCCGCGGCCTGCGCGAGCGCTTCACCGGCAGCCTGATCTTCTGTGGCCATTACGACGCCGGGCGTGCCGAGAGGATCATCGATGCCGGAATTGCCGACGCGGTGGCGATCGGCCGCGCCTATATCGCCAACCCGGATCTGGTCGAGCGTTTCCGCCAGGGTGCGCCGCTCAACGAGCCCGACCCGGACACCTTTTACGGTGGCGGTGAGGTCGGGTATACCGACTATCCGTTCTTGCCGGCTAAAGAGCCCGTTACAGCTGGCTAACGCATAGCGCCCCGCGGGGCGCTATTTTTTTGGCTTCGCTTTGTATGACGCGGACTTCTTCAGCATCTGCGCTAAAAAGCGTCCGGTGTGGGAGGCTTCGATGCCGGCCACGTGCTCGGGGGTGCCTTCGGCGATGATCTGACCGCCGCCGGCGCCGCCTTCAGGGCCCATATCAATGAGCCAGTCGGCGGTTTTGATCACGTCGAGGTTGTGCTCGATCACCAGCACCGTGTTGCCGTGGTCGCGCAGGCGGTGGAGCACCACCAGCAACTGGCGGATATCTTCGAAGTGCAGCCCGGTGGTGGGCTCATCGAGGATGTAGAGCGTCTGGCCGGTATCGCGCTTGGCCAGCTCGCGTGCGAGCTTGACGCGCTGCGCCTCGCCGCCGGAAAGCGTGGTGGCGCTTTGCCCCAGCTTGACGTAGGACAGCCCCACGTCGAGCAGCGTTTGCAGCCGCCGGGCAATGGCCGGGACGGGGCTGAAAAACTCCAGCGCCTCTTCTACCGTCATCGCCAGCACTTGGTGAATGGTCTTGCCCTTGTAGTGGATATCCAGCGTTTCGCGGTTGTAGCGCTTGCCCCGGCACACGTCGCAGGGCACGTAGATATCCGGCAGAAAGTGCATTTCTACCTTGATCATGCCCTCGCCCTGGCACGCCTCGCAGCGCCCGCCCTTGACGTTGAAGGAGAATCGGCCGGGCTTGTAGCCCCGGGCACGCGCCTCCTGGGTGCCGGCAAACAGCTCGCGGATGGGCGTGAAAATGCCGGTATAGGTCGCCGGGTTGGAGCGCGGCGTGCGCCCGATGGGGCTCTGGTCAATGTCGATGACCTTGTCCAGCTGGTCGAGCCCGTGAAGTGCCGTGTACGCCGCGGGCTTAAGCGTGGTGGCGCGGTTGAGGTCGCGCGCGGCGATCGGCATCAGGGTGCCGTTAATCAGCGTCGACTTGCCCGAGCCGGAGACCCCGGTGATGCACGTTAGGCAGCCCAGCGGCAGGGTGAGAGTGACGTCTTTCAGATTGTTGCCGGTAGCACCCTCGAGCACCAGCTGCTTTTCCGGATTGCCGGGGATGCGGTACTTGGGCACGGCAATTTCGCGCTCGCCGCGCAGGTACTGGCCGGTGAGCGAGTTTTGAGTGTTCATCACATCAATGGGCGTGCCCTGGGCGACAATTTCGCCGCCGTGAACGCCGGCGCCGGGGCCGATATCCAGCACGTGGTCGGCCGAGCGGATGGCTTCTTCGTCGTGCTCGACGACGATCACGGTGTTGCCCAGATCGCGCAGGCGCTCCAGAGTTTTCAGCAATCGGCCGTTGTCACGCTGGTGCAGGCCAATGGACGGCTCGTCGAGAACGTACATCACCCCGACCAGCCCCGCGCCGATCTGGCTGGCCAGACGAATACGCTGGGCTTCGCCGCCGGAGAGGGTATCGGCGCTGCGCTCAAGGTTGAGATAATCCAGCCCGACGTTGACCAGAAACTCCAGCCGCGAGTGGATCTCGGTGACGATCTTGGACGCAATTTCGCCGCGCCGGCCGTCAAGCGTCAGCTGGGCGAAATAGTCCCAAGCGTCGCCAATCGGCAGGCGCACCATGTCGGTAATGGTGCGGTCGTCAACGAAGACGTTGCGCGACTCCTGACGCAGCCGCGAGCCGTGGCAGCGGGTGCAGGGCCTGACCGCCACGTAGCGGGCGAGATCATCGCGCACCATGTTAGATTCGGTCTCGTGGTAGCGGCGCTTAAGGTTGGGCAGCACGCCTTCAAAGGGGTGCTCGCGGGTGACCTTGCGCCCGCGGTCGCTGACGTAAACAAACGGCACGGCCTCATCATTGGTGCCGTTGAGAATAATCTCGCGCTCGTGCGGGCCTAGCTCCTGCCACGGCGTTTCCAGGGCAAAGCCGTAGTATTGGGCCAGCGCCTGAAGCTGGGTGAAATAATAGATGTTGCGCCGATCCCAGCCTTTGATAACGCCTTCGGCCAGCGACAGTTCGGGGTGGCTGATGAGCTTGTCGGGGTCAAAGTATTGCTGCATACCCAGCCCGTCGCAGCCCGTGCAGGCGCCGGCAGGGTTGTTGAACGAGAACATCCGCGGCTCAAGCTCGGCCAACGAATAGCCGCACACGGGGCAGGCGAAGCGTGACGAAAACGCCAGATCTTCCTGCCCGCCGTCCATGTAGTGGATCATCGCCGTGCCGTCGGCCAGGGTCAGCGCGGTCTCGAACGATTCCGCCAGCCGCTGGGCGATGTCATCGCGCACCTTGAAGCGGTCAACCACGACGCTGATGTCGTGCTTTTTGCGCTTGTCCAGCGGGGCGATGTCGTCAAGTTCCAGCACCTGGCCGTCGATCAGCACGCGCACAAAGCCCTGAGCGCGCAGCTCGGCGAGCAGCTGTAGGTGCTCGCCCTTGCGGCCCTTGACCACCGGCGCCAGCAGCATCAGCTTGGTGCCGGCGTCGAGGTTCATCACCTGATCCACCATCTGCGAGACGGTTTGCGCCTCGAGGTCTTCGCCGTGTTCGGGGCAGCGCGGCGTGCCGGCGCGGGCAAACAGCAGGCGCAGGTAGTCGTAGATCTCGGTGATGGTGCCAACGGTTGAACGCGGGTTGTGCGAGGTGGATTTTTGCTCGATGGAAATAGCCGGTGACAGCCCTTCGATGTGGTCCACGTCGGGCTTTTCCATCATCGACAAAAACTGGCGTGCGTAGGTCGAAAGCGACTCCACGTAGCGGCGTTGGCCTTCGGCGTAGAGCGTATCAAACGCCAGCGACGACTTGCCGGAGCCGGAAAGCCCGGTGATCACGATCAGCTTGTTGCGGGGCAGCGTTACATCAATCTGCTTGAGGTTGTGGGTACGAGCGCCCCTGACCAGAATGCTTTCCATCAATACCTCAATAACGCGCGGCAAAAGACCGAGTATACGGTTTGCCGCGGGGTTGGGGCAAAGCACATTCAGCCTGTGCGACGTATCGGCATTCTCAGCGGCGGCGAAGCACGCTAGAATGGAGCGCTTTTCCTCTTTTTGCGCGCGGCTCGGTGATGCGTCACCGGCGCCCGCGCCCAATTCATCAACGTTGAGGCACTATGGCCAAGGTTTCTGCACTGCTGTTGCCCTCTGAACGCCGCGCGATCAGCGGTCTGGCGGGGCTTTACGCCTCGCGCATGCTGGGGCTTTTCATGGTGTTGCCGGTGCTGGCGCTGTATGCCGACGGGCTGGCCGGCGCAACGCCGCTGCTGGTAGGCGTGGCGCTGGGCATTTACGGGCTGACCCAAGCCTGCCTGCAAATCCCTTTCGGGCTGATGTCGGATCGTTTTGGGCGCAAGCGCATCATTGCCATCGGCCTGGTGCTGTTTGCGCTGGGCAGCACGGTGGCGGCGCTGTCCGACTCGATTGCCGGCATTATTGCCGGGCGCGCGCTGCAGGGTTGCGGGGCGGTGGCGGCGGCCATCATGGCGCTGTTGGCCGACCAGACGCGTGAGCAGGTGCGCACCGCCGCAATGGCGACCATCGGGCTGTCCATCGGCGTGGCGTTTGCCGTGGCCATGGCGCTGGGGCCCTGGCTTGCCGCCGAGGCGGGACTTTCCAGCGTGTTCTGGTTTACCACTGGCCTGACCGGCGTAGGGCTTATCGTGCTGTGGCGCTGGGTGCCGGCCGCGCCGCGCCGCGTGAAACACCAGGACGTAGGGATGGATCGGCGCCAGCTGCGCAGCGTCATCACCCGGCCTGATCTGTGGCGCATCGACCTTTCCATCTTCGCGCTGCATTTGGTGCTGATGGCAAGCTTCGTTGCTGTACCGCTGCGGCTGGTGGATGCGGGCATCGATGCGTCCTATCATGGTCTGGCGTATTTGGCGATTATGGGCGGGGCCTTTGTGCTGATGGTGCCGCTGGTGATCGTGGCGGAAAAAAAGCACTGCATAAAGCCGATCTGCCTGCTGGCGATTGGTACGATCACGCTAAGTCTGGCGGGGCTCGGGCTGCCGCTGTCCCACGGGACGGGGCTGTTTGTGCTGCTGCTGGCGTTTTTCACCGGCTTTAACCTGCTGGAGGCCACGCTGCCGTCGATGCTCAGCAAGCTGGCGCCGGCGGGCGCCAAAGGCACCGCGATGGGCGTGTATTCCACCGGGCAGTTTCTCGGCGCGTTTCTGGGCGGCACGCTGGGCGGCTGGCTGTCTCATGACTTTGGGCTGGACGCGGTGTTTCTCGGCTGCGCGGCGCTGGCACTTGTCTGGTGGGTTATCATGTGGTCGATGCCCAAGCCACCGCCGCTTTCAAGCGAGATCGTGGCACTTGACGATGCCCACGGCGATGCGCTGGATCCTCTGCTTGAACGCCTGGCCGAAGTGGCCGGTGTGGAAGACGTGATGCTCGCCCCCAAAGAGCGCCTGGCCTATCTTAAGGTCAACCGCCAGACGCTCGACGAAGCGGCGCTATCACGCCTTTTGACGCCGCCGGAACAACATTCGTGATGCGCCCCGGTAACGCCGGTGCGTCAACCTTACATGACTCGTCAAGGAGCACCTGATGGCTCGCGGTATTAACAAAGTTATCCTTATCGGCAATCTGGGCCAAGATCCCGAAGTGCGTTTTACGCCCTCGGGTACGGCGGTCGCTAACCTCAACGTAGCGACCACCGATACGTGGATGGATCGCCAGAGTGGCCAGCGCCAGGAGCGCACTGAGTGGCACCGCATTGTGCTGTTCAACAAGACCGCAGAAATTGCCCAGCAGTATCTCAATAAGGGCTCCAAGGTTTACATCGAAGGGCGGCTACAAACGCGCAAATGGCAGGATCAGAACGGCCAGGATCGCTACAGCACCGAGGTGGTGTGCAACGACATGCAAATGCTTGATTCCCGCGGCGGTGGTGGCGGCGGTCAGCAGGGCGGCGGCTATCAGCAGCAGGGTGGCCAGCCGCAGCAGCCTCAGCAACAACAACCCCAGGGCTACCCGAATCAGCAGCCGCCGGCTAACCCGGCGCCACAGCAGCCCCAGAAAGCACCCCAGCAGCCTCCCCAGAACGCACCTCAAAATGCCCCCCAGCAGGGGCAGCAGAGCGGCAGCTATGGCGCGCCGGACCCGGGCAATTTCGACGACTTCGACGACGAGATCCCGTTCTGATGTCCACTTGCTGACTGAGCTGTGGATCCAAAGCCCCGTTTTTCGGGGCTTTTTTGTGGGTGCGAAGTGTTATGTCTTACGCTCGCTCGGCGATTTGAAATAGCGGATAAAATCCTCAATGAAAAGCGGCCTGGCGTACAGGTAGCCTTGGCCAAGCGTGGCCTGGTGCTTTCGCATCAGCGCTTCCTGCGCGGGGGTTTCAATCCCTTCAACCACGGTGCGGCAATCAAGCTCGCGGGCCAGCGTCAATACGGCGCGGCACACCCGCAGGCTGTGGGCGTCTTCCGGCAGGTTCTTGAC
>Ga0208135_100773_pt1 | contig 16268 bp, 15 predicted proteins | sample AntDeeMetag02WF5_FD_184757 | JGI IMG/M metagenome (GOLD analysis project Ga0208135, IMG submission 184757) | Saline lake microbial communities from Deep Lake, Antarctica - Antarctic Deep Lake Metagenome 02WF5 (SPAdes) (version 2) | ecosystem: Environmental > Aquatic > Non-marine Saline and...
ACAACGAGGAGTTCAGGCGGGTCTTCCACGGCATCCTGCCGCTGTACGTGCCCGACCTGGACGAGTTCGACGCCGAGGCCGCCCGCGAGCAGATCGAGGGCATCCACTACCACTACGAGACCCACAACGCGATGTTCTCCGAGGAACTGCCGAAGATGGACTACCGCGACCAGCTGCGCGAGGTCGACGTTCCGGGGCTCGTCACCGTGGGCCGCCACGACTGGATTACGCCCGTCGAGGCCAGCGAGGAGATACACGACCTGCTCCCCGACTCCCGCCTGGAGATATTCGAGGACAGCGGCCATTCGCCGAACCTCGACCAGCAGGAGGCGTACCTCGAGCGCGTCCGCGAGTTCCTCGACGAAATCGGCTACTGACCGGCGACAGCCAGCGGGCCACTCCGACCACCGGCTCCCGGCAAGAGCCGCAGTCCTCCACAGTTTCTTGGCGACAGCGGTGGACAGGACAGTATGAGCCAGGAACCGTCACCAGCGGACGTCGAGCGGTACGCGGAGCGGGCGGGCGTCCCCGTCGACGAGGAGACGGCTGCGGCGTTCGCCGAGCAGTTCGCCCAGCAGGACCAGTTACTGGCGGACCTCGACGCGCTCGAACCCCCAGAGCCGCCCGAGCGCGACCACTGGGAACCGACCGAGGAGGACGACCCGCTCGCCGCGTTCCTCACGCGCTGTGACGTAGAGGGCGGCTCCGGTCCCCTCGACGGGATGACCGTCGGCGTGAAGGACAACCTCGCGGTGGCGGGAATCCCGATGACCTGCGGGTCGCCGGTGCTGGAGTCCTACGTCCCGGAGTTCGACGCGACGGTGGTCGAGCGCCTACTGGACGCCGGCGCGCGCGTCGTCGGGAAGACGAACATGGACGAACTGGCGTTCGGCGGCGAGGAAGCCACGATGCGGTTCCGCCTCGCGGGCAACCCCCACGACCCCGACCGCCACCCCGGCAGTTCCTCGGCGGGCAGCGGCATCGCCGCGGCGACCGGCGAGGTCGACCTGGCCGTCGGAAGCGACACCGGCGGCTCCATCCGATTCCCGGCGGCCTGGAGCGGGACGCCCGGTATCAAGCCGACGCGGGGGCTCGTCTCCCACCACGGCTTCGTCCAGTACGGCAAGACCCTGGACAACGTCGGCCTGCTCGCGCCGACGGTGGAGAACCTCGCGCTCGGTCTAGACGAAATCGCCGGCCCCGACGACCGCGACGAGCGCACGCTCGGCGCCGAAGTCGGGAACTACGCGGATGCCGTCGAGTCCGCCGACGGGAGCAGCCTGGAGGGGTTGACCATCGGCCTGCCCGGGGAACTGTTCGGGAACGCGCCCGCGCTGGACGAGGTGACCCGGGACGCGCTCGACCGGCTGGCGGCGGACGGCGCCGAGCTAGTCGACGTCTCGATTCCGGACTACGACCTCTGGCTGCCGTCCTGGCTCGCCATCGGCATGACGGAGGTCGGCAACTACTTCCGCGCGAACGCGACGAACCACTGGCTGTTCTCGGAGCCGTGGCCCAGCCTCAACGCCGCACTCCAGGAGGGGTTCGAGGAGCGCGCGGACGAACTCGGCCCCACGTTCGTCGGCGCACGACTCTACGCCGAACACCTCTCGGAGGCCACGGGCGACCGGTACTACGGGCTCGCCCACGCTGCCCGCCAGCGGCTCGCGGCGGGCGTGGACGACGCGCTCGCCGACGTGGACGTGCTCGCCTCCACCACCGTCCCGATGCTCCCGCCGAAGTGGGGCGAAGGCGTCGAGGACGTCTTCGGCGCGCTCGCGAACACCGCACCGTTCAACGTCTCCGGCCATCCCGCCGTGAGCGTCCCCTCTGGCACCGTCGAGGGGCTTCCAGTGGGCCTCCAGTTCGTCGGCGAGCGCTACGACGAGGCGACAATCCTCGCGGCCGCGGCCGAGTGGAGCGAGCGCCACGACTGGGCACAGCCTGAGTTCGAGTGAAAGATGGGTCGGGTTCGTGGTCGCAGGTCGGGGCGGATTCGAACCGGAGGCAGACGGTCGGCCTCGCTGCGCTCGGCCGCTGCGACTGCCAGGGTTCGAATCTGCGACACCACACACCTTCGAACGACGCGAGCGACACGGCGGTCGCTCGCGGTCGTTGCGTCAGTAGAAGTGGGTCGGGGCGGATTCGAACCGCCGACCTGCTCCGTGTGAAGGAGCCGTCATAGCCTGACTAGACCACCGACCCGCAGTCCCGAGTACCCGGGTGCGGCCATTAAGGCTTGCGTTTACTGCCGAGTTAGCGCGTCCCGCTCGGCGCCGAACACTGTCCGCATGGGGCGTGCACCGATGGATTTTTGTTCATTTAGGCCAACCTAAACACTGTCGGCGGACGCGCCGGCCGTTCGCCCACGTCTGTCCCACCACCGTCGGCAACCGCGCCCCAGACGGGGCGAAGGCATCATCTCGTCCGCGCGCCGTCAGTACGACGGCGACTCCTCGCGGACACCCGCTTCCTTGTTCGCCAGCCGCGCGAACACGAACAGCGCGTCCGAGAGGCGGTTCAGGTACGCGATAGCCTGCTCGTTGACGCCCTCCTCGTGGTCCGCGAACGCGACCGCGCGGCGCTCCGCGCGGCGGCAGACCGCCCGCGCCTGGTGGAGTTTCGCGCCCGACTCGCTGCCCCCGGGGAGGATGAACGACTGCAGCGGGTCGAGTCGCTCCTCGCAGGCGTCGATCCACTCCTCGACCTGGTCGACGTGGTCCTCGCGGACCACCGGGTCGTCCTCGTCCGGCTGGGGGTTTGCGAAGTCGGCCTGGAGGACGTGGAGATGGTTCTGGCAGGACTCGAGGTAGTCGTCGAGTTCGTCGACGCCCGTCGGTCGCGCGGTCCCGACCACGGCGTTCAGTTCGTCGACGGTGCCGTACGCCTCGATGCGCGGACTGGCCTTCGAGACGCGGTCCATGTTCCGGAGGTCCGTCTCGCCGCTGTCCCCGCGGCGCGTGTATATCTTCACGCCAGCGTCACCTCGACGTAGTCAAGGATGTTCTCGCTCTCGGCCATCGTCACGCCGCGCTCCTCGTCGACGAGCACCGGGACGCCGCGCTGGCCGCTCACGCGCTTGACGTCGTTCCGCTCGGAGTGCAGCGCCTCGACCCACTCCGTCTCGTAGTCGAGGCCGTGTTCGTCGAGGGCGTCCGAGACCGTCTCGCAGTACGGACAGCCGTCGAGTGCGTACAGGGTCAGAGCCATACCCGAAGTTGACGCGGCGCAACCAAGAAGGTGGCCCCGAACGCCCGCCCGAACACTCTTGCTCGGGGCACGTCTGTGGCCGCCCATGGCAGACAGTCTCTTCGAGACGACGTTCCGCGTCGGCGAAGTCGTCGACGCCGAACCGTTCGAGGAAGCCCGGAAGCCCGAACTCGCGAAACTCCAGGTCGACCTCGGCGACGAGGTCGTCAACTCGGCCGCACAGACCGGCTACAACTACACCCCAGACGAACTGGTCGGGCGGCAGGTGCTGTGTGCGACGAACCTCGGCACCGTCAACATCGCCGGCTACGAATCAGAAGTGCTCACCGTCGGTGTCCCAGACGAGGACGACCACCCCGTGCTCGTCGCGCCGGACGAGGGCGTGCCGCTGGGCGGCGAACTCTACTGAGGTTCCTCGGGGGCCTTGCGGCGCTCGTCGTCCCCTCCCGCGGACGGCGTGGGAGCGACGTACGAAAGTCGCGGCTTCGCGTCCTCGGGGAGCACCTCGTGCTCGGCGAGTAACTCTCGAACGCCGTCGGGGCCGCCGAAATCCCCCCGGTACCAGAGGAAGACGCGGGGAACGCGAGCGACGTCCGAGCCGTCGTCGTAGACGACGGTCGCGTCGAGATACCGGGCTGTCACCCCTCCCAGGTCGTCGTCCACGCTCTCGGCCCTGAACGACGGGACGAGCCGTGGCGCTCGGCGCGCGGCCAGCACGGCGAAGTGGACCCGCGGGTCGAGTTCGTCGAGGCTGTGACGGCGCGCGAACTGTCCGGGGAGCGGGTCGGGGAGGTAGCCGAAGCCGTACTTCCAGCGGCCGGCGCGCAACAGCTTGTGTGCGACGTGGTCCGCGTCGATGCGCGTCCCGGCGACGAGACAGGAGTCGTTCGTCGGCCCGTCGCGGGACTGCTCGGCGAGCGCACCGTGGACGTTCAGCCAGAACGCCTTCGCTGCGAGCTGGTCGTCGCCCAGACGATCGAGGACGCGCTCCTCGAGGGCCGCCAGCGAGTCGAACAGTCTCGCGTCGCCGTTGCTGTCGTGGACGGCGTGGCGCAGCCGCCGAGACGCCGCTGTCAGGTCTCGGGCCGCCGTGGTGTCTGCGTTCGGCGCGAACATTTGGGGGAATCCACACGGCCGGTTCCGTGTTACTCTGTGCCACAAAATCCGGCGCTCAGCTACATACGTCTGACGGCGACCTCTAGTAGCCAACAGAATTCTTCGTCGAAGAAATCGCCGGACGCGACCCTTTCACGCCCACACAGAACGGGCGCCCCCTCGCGGTGTCCAGAAGCTCGCCCGAATTTTTCTATATCGTGGTATGAAGTTTACCACATAAATACCCCCCGGCAGAGTTCCCGAAACCAGTACGTTGAACTGCCTCGCAATTCGAGTGCGTCGTATGGCCCGCGAACTCGAACACGACTGCCCCAGCTGCGAGACTGAGCGGACGTTCTACCGCGCCGCCGCGACGAACCTCCACCTCGGGTTGAAGACGAAGTGGTACTGCCCGGAGTGCAGCTACGGATTCATCCGCATCGACGGCGACATCGACTCCTCGGTCTCGGCGTAACGTTTCACCAGCGCCCAGCCGACTGGATCGTCGAACCCTATTCTCCACCCTCGAACCCCTGGGGTGGCCTCCACGAGAGCGTATCTCCGAACTCGCGTTTCGGTGTCCTGAGCGGGCCACCGATATTTCGCCCTCTCGGAGAGGGCGAGAACGGTTTCGCCCTCGGCAGCAAGTAGCAGTGCTGAGCAAACGTGCTGGAGCGTTGAATTCGAGTTTCCCTCAGTCCAGCGAGCGTAGCCGACGGCAACGCCGTTTGCTGCGTCCAAACTGGTGAAACGCCGCCACCGAGTCGATTTTGCGTGGTTTCGAGTCTCATGAGGATGGCCTGGCCGGCTCCTGGCCCAACATTCTCGCTACAAGTCAGGAGAGGAGTCACTGGGCAGGAGATCGTCCCGCGTCCGGTCGAGTAACTGACTCCACGCGGGCGAGTTGCCGAGACGAGGCCCGGGGTTCGAGATACCTCCTGTCCTCTGACGGATGCCCCCGCCAGAGTTTCATCGAGGCCATCCGCCCGCACAGCGACTCGAATCCGACCAAAATCGGCGTTCCAATCCCTCACCGGCTGATATTCCGCCGCCGACCGGCGTGCAGAACCGGGCGAATGAATCGTATTCTGCGATATAGAATCGGGAGACGGCTCGGGGGCAACACCCTTCGCGCCGGGAGGAAACTAAGCAGCCGCTACGGCGGGAGAATCGGGAGACCGAGGAGCGCTACGCGTCGAGTTCGGCGGAGAACGGGCGGGTCGCGCTGGTCAGGTCTCGGAGAGAGCCGTGAACCCGTCGACCGGAATGACCGAGTAGTCGACGGAGAGCGTGTCCTTGGTGGCGCGGATGCGGCCGACGAACTCCGATATCTCGGAGAGCTTCCCCTCGAGGATGAACAGTTCCATGCAGTAGTGGTCGCCGACGTGGTTGTGGACGTTCGACGTGACGAGGCCCTCGTACTCGTGGCGGAGGCCCATCATGCGCTCCTCGACGGTGGAGTTCTCGTAGCTGAACAGGACGGTGACGACGCCGATGAGCGGGCGGTCCTCGAGCTGTTTGTCCTCGAACTCGCCGAGGAGGTTCCGGCCAGCCTCGCGGATGACCTCGCTGCGGCCGGTGTAGCCGTGGTCCTCCGCGAACTCGTCGATGCGTTGGAGCAGTTCGTCCGGCATCGAGACGCTGACGACGGTCATGTATTAATCGAGGCCGCGTCGAGTAATAAGGATTTGCTACTCGTGGGGCGTCACTCGAGGTCCTGCCAGGAGAGCCGGGGATTGCGCGCGGCGCTCGTCTGGTCGATGCGCCGGGCCGTCGTGCGGGTCGGCGCGTCCGCGAGGGTCGCCTCGTCCTCGCCGGCGACCGCGTTGAACGCGTCCGCGAGGTCGTCGAGGTTCGCCTTCGTCTCGACCTCCGTCGGTTCGGTCATCAGCGCCTCGTCGACGAGTTCCGGCCACTTCGTCGTCGGCGGGTGGACACCGTAGTCGAGCATGCGCTTGGCGACGTCGGCGGCGTCCTGGTCGCCCGCGCTGGCGACGAACTCGTGGTGGAACGGGCCGAGCGGAATGTCGTAGTCGACCTGCTCGGCGAGGTAGTTCGCGTTCAGCACGGCCTTCGCGGAGGCGTCCGCGAGCCCCGCGTCGCCGAGTCTGTCGATGTACGCGAACGCCTTGATGAGCACGAGCCAGTTGCCCTGGAAGCCGTGGACCTTCCCGACGCTCTGCTCGGGGGTGTACAGTTCGTAGTTGCCGGCGGTCGCTGCTCGCGGGTCGCTTCGCTCCCCGCTCGCACGTCCCGTGTCGCGGCGCGACACGCGCCGGACGTGCGGGTCGGGGAGGAACTCCGCCAGGTCCTCGGAAACGCCGACCGGGCCTGCGCCGGGGCCGCCGCCGCCGTGGGGCGTCGCGAACGTCTTGTGGACGTTGAAGTGCATGATGTCGAAGCCCATGTCTCCCGGGCGCGCGCGACCGAGTAGCGCGTTCAGGTTCGCGCCGTCGTAGTAGAGCAGGCCGCCCGCGTCGTGGACGAGTTCGGCGATCTCCTCGATGTCGTGCTCGAAGAGGCCCAGCGTATTCGGGTTCGTGAGCATCAGCGCGGCGGTGTTCTCGCCGAGCGCTGCCTCGAGGGCCTCGGGATCGACGCGACCGTCGTCGCCGGAGGGGAGTTCGATGACGTCGTAGCCGCCGAGCGCGGCAGAGGCGAAGTTGGTGCCGTGGGCGGCGTCCGGGACGACCACCTCGTCGCGGTGGCCCTCGCCGTTGGCCTCGTGATAGGCCTCCGCGAGCAGGATGCCCGCGAACTCGCCGGCGGCGCCCGCGGGTGGCTGGAGCGTGACGGCGTCCATGCCGCCGATGCGTCCGAGGTAGTCCTGGAGGTCGTGCATGAGTTCCAGGGTGCCCTGCGTCGAGCGCTCCGAGCGGTCCGGGTGGACGCTCGCGGCGGGGAGGGCGGCGACGTCCTCCGTGAACCGCGGGTTGTACTTCATCGTACAGGAGCCCAGCGGGTACGGCCCGGAGTCGACGCCGTAGTTCTGCTGGCTGAGTCGGACGTAGTGGCGGGCGAGTTCGGGCTCCTCGAGGCTCGGGAGCGTGAGTTCGTCCCGGGTCAGGTCGTCGGGGAGCGAGGAGTCGACGTCGACGGTGGTCTCGTCCTTCTCGGAGAGCAGCGACTCGTACTGGTCGCCGTCGGCGGGCGCGTAGCGCGCCTGGTCGTAGAACTCCATCAGTTCGCCACCTCCGCGAAGGCCGCGACGAGCGCATCGGTCGAGTGTTCGTTCGCGTCGGTCACGCAGACCTGCACCGTGTGGTCGTCGACGGCGTGCACCGCGAACCCCTCGGCTTCGAGGTCCGCGACGATGGCGGGCGCGGGCTGGTCCGTGCGCGCGAGGAACTCCCGGAAGTGGTGGCGGTCGTGGACGGGTGCTCGCACGCCCTTCACGTCGTCGAGGTCGGCAGCGAGGTCCCGAGGGAGGTCGACCATCCGCTCGGCCAGGTCGACGAGGCCGTCGGCGCCGAGCGTGGCGGCGTGGATGGCGGCGCGGAGCGCGACCCACGCCTGGTTCGTGCAGATGTTCGACGTCGCTCGCTCGCGGCGGATGTGCTGCTCGCGCGTCTGGAGCGTGAGTGTGTACGCGCGGTTGCCCGCGTCGTCCTCGCTCGCGCCGACGAGGCGGCCCGGCACCTGCCGGAGGTACTCCTCGCGGCAGGCGAACACGCCGAGGCCCATCCCGTAGCTCGTGGGGAGGCCGAGGACGCTCGCGTCGCCGACGACGACGTCAGCGCCGACGTCGACCGGTCGCTGGAGCAGCGAGAGCGCGACGGGGTCCGAGCCGAGGCAGAACACCGCGTCGTGGTCGTCCGCCAGGTCGCCGACCGACTCGAGGCGCTCCTCGATGGCGCCGGTCGTAGTCGGGTTCTCGGCGTGCACCATCACAACGTCGTCGTCCATCGCGTCCGCGAGCGCGTCGACGTCGACGGTCCCGCGTTCGGTCGGGTAGCGTTCGACGGTGACGTCCGACCCGCCCGTGTAGTTCTCGAGGACGCTCACGTGGCCGTCTCGCAGGTACTCCGGGACGAGCACGCGGTCGCCCGACGAGGAGCGAACGCGCTTGGCGAGCAGTGCGGCCTCGGCGAGCGCCGTGGCCTCGTCGTACATCGAGCAGTTCGCGACCCCGAGGCCCGTCAGTTCGACGAGCAGCGACTGGTACTCGAACAGCACCTGCAGGAACCCCTGCGTGACCTCCGGCTGGTACTGCGTGTAGGAGGTGATGAACTCGGAGCGCTGGGAGAGGTGGTCGACGAGCGACGGCACGTAGTGCTCGTAGTGGCCGCGCCCGAGGAACTCCCGCAGGTCGTCGTTGTTCGACAGCCGCCGGGTTGTCTCCCGGACGGCGGCCTGTTCGGACTTGGCGTCGATGCCGAACTCCCCGTCGAAGCGCACCGACTCTGGGATGTCGAAGAGCGCCTCCACGTCGTCGACACCGACCGCGTCGAGCATCTCGGCGGTCTCCGCCGCCGTGTGGGGCGCGTACGGACTCCCGCTCATGGTCGTCCCCCACGCGAGCGACGAGCGACTCCGGTTTCAGTCATGGACGACGTTTACGATGCGGACACCAAGAGGCTCCCGGTTTGCGGAACCGTGGACCGGCCGAGATGTGCAATTACGTGTATTGATAGAGTGGTTCTCACCACCAGTTAGACACGAACGAGCTAGTAATCCGGCGACAGCCGAATCGTGCGCCGGGCGGATTTACGGCGGTCCGTACCCTCCCTGGTCGGCCCGCGGACCGGGATTCGTCCGGGTGCTCGTTGCAACCTGCAGGCTCCGCTGGGCGGAGACCACTTCGCAGAAGGTAGCGGGTCGAGAGGTCGCGCTCAGGCGATCTGGTCGCGGTACTCGTCGGGGCTCAGCAGGTCGTCGATGTCGGCCTCGTCGAAGTCGAGTTCGACCAGCCAGCCGTCACCGAACGGGTCCTCGTTGACGAGTTCGGGCTGGTCCTCGAGGGCGTCGTTGACCGCGGTGACCTCGCCGCCGACCGGCGCGTAGATGTCCGAGACGGCCTTGATGGACTCGACGACCCCGAGGGCTTCCTCGGCGTCGAGTTCGTCCCCTTCGCCCGGGAGTTCGACGAACACGACGTCGCCGAGTTCGTCCTGCGCGAAGTCGGAGATGCCGACGCGGCCGGTCTGCGGGTCTATCCACTCGTGCGATTCAAGGTAGTACAGGTCGTCGGGTACGTCGAAGCTCATTTGTCGATGAAGGGTGGGGTGGTGATGGTCGCTTCCTTGCCGGTGCCGCGAACGACCACGTGGACGGTCGTGCCGTCGTCGGCGTAGTCGACGTCCACGTAGCCGAGTCCGATGGGTTCGCCGAGCGTCGGACTCATCGTACCGCTGGTGACTTCGCCGACGGCGTTGCCGTCGGGCGTCGTTATCTCGTAGCCGTGCCGCGGGACGCCGCGTTCCTCGAGGACGAGGCCGACGAACTGCTCGTCCACGCCCGCCTCCTGCTGGGCGGCGAGAGCGTCCCGGCCGACGAACTCGGTGTCCAGGTCGACCGTGAAGCCGATGCCCGCCTCGAAGGGAGTCCGCGGGTTCTCCTCGGGGTGGAAGTCCTGCCCGGAGAGCAGGAACCCGTACTCCATGCGGAGCGTGTCCCGCGAGCCGAGCCCGCAGGGCTGACAGTCACTGGCGAACGCGTCCCAGACCGCGCCCGCGCCGTCCGACGGGAAGACGAGTTCGAAGCCGTCCTCGCCCGTGTAGCCGGTGTTGGCGACCCAGCACTCGACGCCCGCTACGTCGGCGTACGCGGCGGTGAACGGCGAGAGGTCGAGGACGTCATCGCCGGCGCGCGCGGCCACGAGGTCCGGTGCGTCCGGCCCCTGGACGGCGAGCATGCCGTAGTCGTCCGTGGCGTTCTCGACGGTGGCGTCGAGGCCCCACTCGTCGCGGTGGGCCGTCCACCGCTCGTACATCTGCTCGTCGTGGCCGGCGTTCGGCACGAACAGGTAGTCGGCGTCGTCGCCCTCGGGCATCCGGTAGACGACGGTGTCGTCGAGGACGACGCCCTCGTCGTTCGTGATGGTTGAGTACTGGGCGTCGCCGGGGTCGAGCGCGGAGACGTCGTTCGTCGTGAGGCGTTGCAGCAGCGCCTCGGCGTCCGGACCGGACAGCGCTATCTCGCCCATGTGGGAGACGTCGAAGATGCCGGCCGACTCGCGGACGGCGGTGTGTTCTGCCGTGATGGAGTCGAACTCGACGGGCATCTCCCACCCGCCGAACTCGGTGAACTTCGCCCCGCGGTCCTCGTGGCGGCCGTACAGCGGCGGCGTCCGAAGGCCCATATCCGTGCGGTCGGCGGCCGGGAAGTAATGCTTTCGTATCCCGCCCAGCGGAAGGTGGGTTCACCGACGACCCCTCGCTGGCCCAGTTCGCGCGACCACCGTCTCTGATGCGGCCCGTCGTCTTCTGGCCAGGCGCAGCGGGCGCCCCTGACGCCGCCGTCCGCGGGGGGACAAATCACAACGTAGTGTATCAAATTCGACTCCGGGGGCCAACCGGCACCGTTCCGGGTGGACGACTAGGTGTTCGACTGACTCCCCCGCAGTTCGGTCCCGCAGCGACGGTTCCGGCACGCTCTTGTCCCGCGACCACCCACGCGGCGTATGGAACGACTGCGGGAGTTGCTGGGCGACGACGCCGGCGGCGTCGCCCTGTTCGTTGATGGGCCGAACGTCCTCCGCGACGAGTTCGACGTGGACCTGGACGACGTGCGGGAGCGCGCCGCGGCCGCCGGGCCGCTGACGGTCACCAGGCTCTACCTCGACGAGCACGCCACCCCGGAACTCATCCAGGCGGCGGAGGCCCGCGGCTACGACGTGCGCGTCACCAGCGGCGACGTCGACGTGAAACTCGCCGTCGACGCCACCGAACTCGTACTCTCGGAGGGCGTCGACGTGCTCGCCGTCGCGTCCCGCGACACGGATTTCAAGCCCGTCCTGGAGCAGGCCGCCAGACGGGGCGTTCGCACGCTCGCCATCGCGCCCGGCGAACACGGCCGCTCTGATGCGCTTCGTAACGCTGCCGACGACGCGATTGTTCTCGGCGAGTAATAACCAGAGACACTGCGCTCGTCGCTTCTAAGTACACCCAGAAAGCCCCGGGTGACTGAACCGTCCGCGACTCGCTGCGCGCGTTCGCTCCGCTCACGTGCTTGCTTCGTCGGGGCCGGGTTCAGCCACCCGCCCCTTTCAGTCCCGCCGCGCAGTTTGTCTAATCGGCAGGGGGCGGACTGAAAGGGGCGGGACTGTGGACGAAGACAGGCGACGTAAGCACCGCAGGCCGCAGGCCGAGGAGCGCAGCGAGCCTCTCGAGTCCACAGTCTCGGGGCTTTCTGGGTGCAACAAGAGAGATGACAGAGACGGAACCACCGACACTAACGTTCTGAAAGACTTTCACACGAGAAGGCAGAACAGCCACCCATGACCGACCTGGAGACGCCCGTCCTCGACAACCACATGCACCTCGACGCCGCCAACCGGGGCCTCGAGGCCGTCGGGGAGTTCGCGCGCAGCGGCGGGACCCACCTGCTCGTGGTGAACAAGCCGTCGTGGCACCACGGGGTCGAGGCAGACGACGGCGAGGCGTTCCGTCCGGTGTTCGAGGAGACGCTGCGGCTGGTCTCGGCGGCCACCGACCGTCTCCCCGGGCGCGCGTGGCCCGTGCTCGGCGTCCATCCGGGACTCGTCTCGCGGCTCGTCGACGAGCGCGGGTTTGACCCCGAGGAAGCGCGGGAACTGATGTGCGCGGGCATCGACGTCGCCGCGGAGTACGCCGCCGACGGACAGGCTGTGGCGCTGAAATCCGGGCGGCCGCACTACGACGTCAGCGACGCGGTGTGGGAGGCGTCGAACGCAGTTATCCGGCACGCCTGCGAGCGCGCCGCGGAGACGGGCGTCGCGCTTCAGTTGCACACGGAGGCCACTGAGGACCTGACCGACGTCGCCGGGTGGGCCGAGGACGCCGGTCTGTCGCCGGGGCGGGTCGTCAAGCACTACGCGAGCGGGCGACTCGAGGGCGTCACGAAGAGCGTGATGTGCGAGAAGGACTACCTGGAGACGGCCGTCGAGGTGGGCGAACCGTTCCTGATGGAGACCGACTTCGTCGACGACGCCGACCGCCCGGGCGCGGTGATGGGGCCGAAGACGGTGCCGCGGCGCGTGCGGTGGCTCCAGAAGCAGGGCCACGACGACGCGGTCCACCTCGCACACGTCGAGACACCGGAGGCGGTGTACGGCATCGACACGCGGGGGACGCTGGACGGCTGAGCGCACGTCTACGCCCCGGAAAGGCCGTCTCGTGGCGGTTTTTCGGACTCGTGCCTGAAGGAAAGGCCTTTGTCTCGGGCAACCGGTTTTCGTGGTATGAGCGCCCCCGAGGAGGAGTTCTACTCCGAAGAACGCTGGCAGAACTGGCTTGACCGCCTCAGAGACGAGGAGATCGACCCCGAGGACGAGGACTCCGCGCGCCTCCTGTTGAACCTCCAGGACGACGTCGCCATCGCGGTGGCGAAGATCATCAAGGCCTACGAGAACGACGACATCGACGAGGACGAGGCGATGGGGGAGCTCGCGGACATCCGCGAGGTCGTGCTCTCCGAACCCGACTTCGACGACGAGGACAAGGTGATGCTCGTCGACGGCGTCCAGACGAGTCTCGTCGCCGTCTTCTACAGCGCCGAGCAGTACGTCGCCGATGGCCCCGCCGACGAAGCGTCCGTCGAGGAGTACGTCCACGCGGCCGTCGAGGCCGAGAGCGAGGAGGATCTCGACCGCGCGCTCGGCCTCGTCGCGGCCGGCGGCACGCGCGTCGCTGACGGCGACGACCTCGACATGGCCGTCCTGGACGACGTCGAGTACGGCCTCGTCACCGAGTGGGTGAACGGACTCGACAGCCTCCAGAGCGCGCTCTCGGACCCCGAAGTCATCGAAGACGACGACTGAGCCGGTAGCCGCCGCGTTTATACCCCTCGCCTCCAGAGTTCACCCAACTGTGCGTTTCAGGGACGACACCCGGGGGGTAACGGTGCAAGTGGGGGCAGTCCTGCTCTTCGCCACGATCATCATCGCCCTCTCGGTCTACCAGGCGACGGTCGTCCCAGCCGAGAACTCGGACGTCGAGTACCGCCACAGCCAGCAGGTCCAGGGGCAGCTCGTCGACGTTCGGAACGCGCTCGTCGCGACGGCCGAGACCGGCGACGCGCGCCCCGCGACGGTCTCGCTCGGGACGGAGTACCCGAACCGCGTGTTCCTCGTGAATCCGCCGCCAGCCGCGGGCACGCTCAGGACGGACACCTACGACGACCCGACCGTGATGGTGTCGAACGTGAACGCGACGAACCCCGAGACGCGGGACTACCTCGACGGCTCGTGGGCGCAGCCGACGAAGTCCCTCTCGTTCGTTCCGGGGTACCACGAGTACCGTGACGCACCTCGGTTGCGCTACGAGGCGTCCTTGCTCTCGAACTACTACCCCGAGCAGAACATTTCGGTGCCGCTGACCGACCAGTTGCTCGTGGACAGCGAGACGCGCACCGTCTCCCTGGTCGCACTCAACGGGTCGCTGAGCACGTCGCGGTCGTCGTCAGTGGCCCTGGACCCGGCGGCCCTGAGCGCGCCAGCCGAGCGCGTACAGGTCCAGCCCGACGACCCCGGGCAGCCCGTGAACGTCACGGTACCGACGGTCGTAGACGCGAGCGTCCTTCGGAACAGCACGGGCCTCGGCGACAATCCGAACGTCTCCGTCGTCCAGAACGGCACGGACCGCGTGACGCTCTCGGTCGACTGGAGCGGGCCGTTCACGCTCCGCACCGCGAAGGTCGGCGTCGGCAGCGACACCGAGGGGTCGCCCCCGACGTACCTCACGCTCGTGGAGAGCGACGACGACAGCGTCACCGTCGAGGCCCGCGACGCGTACAACAATCCCGAGTCGGGGGTGACGGTGTCCGTGAACGGAACCAACCCCTTCGACGCCGCCAGTGCGGTCACCAACGAGGACGGGCGGGCGACCTTCGTCGCCGGGAACAACGAGGACACAACGACGACGCTCTCCATCCTCGACAACAGTGACGCGCAGGAACGAGTGGAGGTCGACGTCGACACGACGAGTCCGGCGGCGGAGGGTGGGAGCGGCGGGTCACTCGTCTACCTGGGTGACGGCTCCGCGTTCGACGGGGAGGACGGCGACCAGGTTCCCGGTGGCGTCTCCTTCACTGTGGAAAACCAGTTCGCGAGCGACGTCACCATCACGGACGTGACCGTCCTCCCAGAGAACGGTGCACTCACCGGCCTCTCGGACAAGGGCGCCGGGCTCGGGTATGGACGAAGCGAACTCGCCGTGTCGAACGGCGCACAGACCGAGTCCGTAGACGTCCCGCTCACAGACCCCGAGTACTCGTACGTCGGCGCGAGAGGACTGACGTTGTCGCTGGCACAGAACCGGAACGAGGACGTCTACGACACTGCTGGCGGGGAGTTCACGACTGCCGAGGCAAACGCGTCCGGAACAGTGACACTCTCACCGAACGGGACGGCACAGGTGTCCTTCGCCGAGTTTTACGTGGGCGCCACGACTGGGTCACCGACGGCGGCGAACGTGACGGACGAGGATTTCCGCGTGTTAGTGAGCTACGAGCGGAATAGCAAGGCGAGCAGCGACGAGTTCGTGGTGTACGCCGACGAGCCGACCGACGGCGTCGCCGTGACGAGTATTGTCCCGAACGCGGGCGCACAGACCCAGACCATCGAGTTCACGATGGATTCGGCGATGGACGCCAGCGAGTCCATCCAGGTGGACTTGAGCGAGGCGCAGTCCGTGAGCCCCGACCAGGTAGACTACCAGTCCGCCAGCGCGAGCCTCGTGAGCGGGCCGACTCCGTCGAATATCGGTTTCGCCCAGCAGTCGAGCACGGACGCCGTCGTCACGTACAGCCCCTCCAGTGACCTGAGTGCGGGTCAGACGGTCACACTAGAGGTCACTGACGTAGACGCCGGGCCCACCGGCAGCCAGAACGGCCCCTACACCGCGACGTGGAGTCGCTCGGACGGCGGCACGGACACGACGACGTTCACCGTCGCACCCGAGGACGGCGACGCCAACCTCCAAAGCGTCGCCGTGTCGGATCTCGGGAGCGGGCCGGGGCAGACCCAGACCCTCTCGTTCACGCCGGACGACGCGCTGGAGGGCAACGAGAGAGTCGCCATCGACCTGAGTGCCGCGCAGGTCGGGAGCGTGGACTACTCGAACGCCGGCGTGAGTTCGGTGACGGTCGGGAGCGCCACCAAGAGCCAGAACGGTGACACCGTATACGTGACGTACACTGCGCCGAGCGGCGGTGTCACGAGCGGCACGACCGTCGACGTGGAGCTCTCGGGCGTCGAGTCGGCTGGCAGCGGCACGTACGACGCCGGGTTCAGTCGCGCCCGCGGCGACACGGCGAGCGCGACGTTCTCGGCGACCGGGGGCGGCACTACCGACCCGAGCCTCGAGTCGTCGACAGTCACGGACAACAGTGAGACGACTGGGCCACCGTTCAACCGGCAAGCGCAGTACGATGTCGCGTACTCCGTGTTCGACCCCGACAATCGCTTCGACCGGGTTGAGGTAACGTTCGACAGCCCGGAGGTGGCCCCGGAGACGGAGACGAACTTTGCTGAGTCGGGGTCTGTCAGTTACACTGGCCCCGACGGGTCGAGCGGGGACGAGTACACCATCGAGATCCGGGTCTACGACGTCAGTGGGTCCGTAGTCGATTCGCAAACCATCACGGACACCGCCGACAACACTGACCCCTGATTTCGTCTATCGTCGAAACCCCTATCGACAAACCCATAAGCCACCGCTGAGACGTTCAGAGCATGACAAGCGTCGGCATCGACGCGATGGAGATCTGGACGGGGAAGCTGAAACTCGACCTCCCGGAGACGTTCGCGCCGGAGATGGGCGACG
>Ga0208135_100781_pt1 | contig 16133 bp, 26 predicted proteins | sample AntDeeMetag02WF5_FD_184757 | JGI IMG/M metagenome (GOLD analysis project Ga0208135, IMG submission 184757) | Saline lake microbial communities from Deep Lake, Antarctica - Antarctic Deep Lake Metagenome 02WF5 (SPAdes) (version 2) | ecosystem: Environmental > Aquatic > Non-marine Saline and...
GCTCCCGGCCGAGGGTCGAAACCCGCCCCATCGACGCCGGGAGAGCCAGTCTTGAAACCGAACCGGACGACCGGGTTCCCCGCTGTGGAAGGGAAGCCCCGCCGTTTACGGCGGGCGAGGATGTCACATCGCTGATAGATGTGTATGGCAGCAAACCAAGAAACCCGTGGCGAAGTTACCGATACTGGTCTTCACGGCGACAAAATCGTTGCAGACCTCACCGCATTCCAACACAACGTCCTCATCGTCCTCACCGGACTCACAGAACCCCACGGACTCCGCATCAAACACGAACTCGAAGACTACTACGACTCAGACGTTAACCACGGCCGTCTCTACCCGAACCTCGATGATCTCGTATCCGACGGACTCATTCGGAAAGGAGAAATCGACAAACGCACAAACTCCTACGACATCACCGAGAAAGGCCGCCGCGCCCTTCTCACCCGCCGTGACTGGGAAGAAACGTACTTCAACTCAGATAACTGACCTCTCCGCCAGTTCCAGTTTCGATTCTCGTTTCTCGCCCGAACAACACCTACACAAACTCTACGTTTCCGTCTGTTCAGTCGCTACTGCATCGAACGTGTCCTGAATAGTCTCCAAGACGTACTCCTTCGTCATCTCCCCGCGCGTTGCCCAGTGCTTCTGGTAATGCGTGAACTGTTCTTCCTCCGGATCCTCACCATCCTCAATCCGACTCATGTAGTCAGATTTGTTTAACACCAACCCCGGATTCGATCCAGCTGCAACAGCGTGCCCACCCCCGTTAAACCGCGTTGCGAACGTCCGTGCAATCGGCTTTTCTTCCTCCGACCGGAAGCTTGCTTGCCCGAACCCACGAACAACAGCAACTGCATCCGCCCCGCGATCTAACAGTTCTGCGCCTACGTCACTACGAGATGCCGTTCCGTACACCATTGCGAACGTAATCTCCATCACCTCAGTGACATCGACCGGTAACGCGTCTGTGGTTTCCGAGTGAATAATCGGAATCGGAATCGGATCCGCGTCTTCTTCCTTTTGTTCTCTGAGATACTCAAACACCCCGGTATTCTCATTGAATTCGATGTTCTCACCGAGGTACACCGGGGAGTCAAACTGAATCGTGTACCAATCCGCCGCATCTGCCATGTGCTGAATCTCCTCGCGAACACCCGTCACGAGCGAATCTACATCCGGGTGGTCTTGGACATCTGCACCGTACTCCATCGTCACTTCAGGGTACTCACGCGGCTCACAGTGAAAGCTGAACTGACTCAGATCCCATGCTCGCGTGTTGAATTCCGGGTGGTCGTCCTTCCACAAGTCACGCACCGAAGTTACCTTCACGAGATCCTGCATAGTCTCCGGTGCATCCGCGTAATCCTCCCGAAGCACAACCTCACTCGCACACACCGGCTCATCTTGGCCGCTATCAACAACGCACTCCACCCCGTCCGGAACCCCATTCAGAATCTCACGCGGCCACTCGTGGTGATCGCGGATGCGGAACTCAACATCATCCTCAACGAACTTCGCAAACAGATCCAGATACGTCTCCGACTCATCTCCATTCGGCGCTAAGTCAGTGAACGTCACCGTGGACCCGCTCGGCGCGATCTTCGAAACGCGCTCCAGAACTTCCAACACACCCGTCTTCCCGTCTTCGTTATTGTGCTTCGCTGGCACCCACACAACAGTCGTGTCACTGTCCCGGTGCTTGTGTTTGTACAAGGTTGCGCATGTCTTCCCGTCCGGATCACTGAAATCGGAGATCGCGATGTGAAGCGTTTCAGGCTCCCCGCCTTCACTGAGAAGATGCGAAATCACGTCATCAATCGCATTATTCAGTAGTTCTTCCATCGTGACTCCATCTTCCGTCAGTCCCAGCGGGAGGAATGCACGGTCGTCTAACGTCGGGTCGTCAGCCCGAGCATCAAGATCGATCTCGTACTCGTCGCTGCTATCAGCAGTTCCCATGCTCCACATAACGGGATTATCCGGCTTAAATACGGGGTTCGGCGGGGGCTGGGAACTGGAATTCGGCATTGAATAGCAACTGAATTTGATGTAGGAACTTCGCTACACTTCGGATCTCGGTTTCATCATCTACGTACACGCGCATCCATTCCGGCGCAACCTCGAACACAACAGTTGCTGGCGACTCTTTCTCGACGTCGTCCACCTCCTTCATCATCCAAAATTTCGCATAGTCACCATGAAGGTCCATCTTATGGCCTGTCCACCCGATTGTCGACTGGTCACCTAACAGCGTTTCTTCGAACGACTCCACCGAGGCTAAGTCATTGAAGTCTACTGTGAAGACTGCCTGTTCAATCGCCCCGCGCCGGGTTCTCTGTGCAGTTATCAGACGTTGAATCCGTGCTGCTATATGATCAATTTCGCTGCGAACACTCCGGGAATTCCCGTCACCGGTGTTTTCAGGATCAGCACGGGAAGTGGGTTCGTTCATCGCCATATCTCGGTTTCACAACCCTCTATGAAGTTCTTTTTCCTTGTAGTCCCGTTCATCATCCGCATCACAAGATTCGCACATCACAGTCACTGAGTCACTGTGAATATTCGTCTCTGGGTCGCCGAGAATGTATCCATCACGCGAACACTGGCTACAACTCGTGAACTGATATGGCTTCGTGTCCGGGCGCTCAGTCTCCGTGAATACAATCTTGGTGTCTGCATTGCACCACGCGCACAGTTTCCCATCGTAGTCTGGGCCGAATTCGAAGGCATTGAAATGGACGTATCCATCGATACCGCAGTTGTCGCACGTGACGGTGGCATGAGCTGCTTCGGCAGGGGATTCTGCGCCGGGGTGTCCTCTCGGCGCGCGGTTGATCGAGATTTTGCTGAAGACGAGTATTTCGGGTTCTTCATTGGTGTGGTTGGTGTCGGTCGTCATTGTGTACTTCAACAGTAATGAGGAAACATAATAAAGGCACCGGAATTATGGTTGTGTTCTCTGTTTCAGTGACGCGAAGTCAACAGTCAACAACACCCGCCCCCGACTCAACAGGCGGTCTATCATCCGAATACGTACTCTGATTAACACGCCCATCAAACATCGGCAAATCCAATTCATACCGGTAAATCAGGTCGAACCCGGCGAACGGATTCCCACCCGATTCAATCACGTCACTCCCACTCACCCGAACCCCCGCAGCAAGCGTCACAACCCGCCCCTGTTCAAGATCGCCAACAGACTCCAATCCAAACTCTGATCCATCCGCTGGATTCGTTAACACAGACAGATGAATCGCACTATCAATCGTTCCTGGTGACTCACCAATCCGGAACTGATGCCCCTTCCCACGGAAACACCCCGTTGACGACATCGGCTGTGCTGGACTTGCAGCTACCTGTTGTTGCGCCCCTGCCTCGGACTCAATACTCACATTCGCCTCGGGGTCGGTGTCCGGCAGTGACTGCATTGCCGCTGCCGCAGACAACGTCACAAACCCCGCAAGAACAACCACGACAAACATGTACCGAGACGCTTTCTGAAACGCATTCTCTCCATAGCGGTTCACAATACTTGCATCGTGACGCCGCCCCGGGGAAGATAGTTCGGGGCTTACCCCCGAGTCACTGCTTTCCAGCTTCGCTCACGCTTCGGCGTAGTGGGTGTTCCACTCCGACATCCAGCACCACAACTCACAGTTCGTACACTGGGCCTGCTCTTCATTCTCAACTACGTCCCCCTCACAGTCCGGACACGTTCCAAGCACCGCCGAGTCATCCACGTCATCGGGATCAGCAGCAGATCCGCCCGTTATTCCTTCCGCTCCTTCAAGCGGTTCGGACTCGCCGATCCCCTGGATGAACTCAGTTGCAGACATTTCACTCACCATCGCCTGCGTACTGCCTTCCACCTCAAGCTTCCAAATGGTCGTCATCGAATCCGAAGACGGCCACTGAAGCAACGGACGGCTCTCATCATCTTCCGGAATCCGGACAGTGTAATCCGTTCCATTCCCTTCCAATGCAATCGCATCGAACGGGAATCCCCCGTAATCCCCGGGGTTGGTGTCCGTCACAGTGAGTGGGCGCTGCCGCTGATTCACCATAATCTCATCGCCCTCATCGAGTTGCCGCGCCACCCGACACATCCACTCTGCGCCCCGGTTATTCACTGCGCATCACTCTCCTTGAACAAGCCGCGAAGTGACTGGTTCCGCCCCGGGACTTCGACATTCGGATTTTCAGTAGTCATCGTTACCTCTTCATTTCGAGTAACTATATGTAAAACCTCACATTCAGGGGGTGATCACCACCCGAGAAACGATGCCGTTAGTCCCGAGATTCGATTTCGCTATCCGGGAGCAATTGCATATCCGGTGCTTTCTCAACCTCCGCTATATCCGGAATTACGTCGCCCGTCGACGGATCCACTGTCTTACTGATTTTGGTGGTACTGTATTTTGGGCGGAGCGTGGCACTGTACGACCTAAGCGTATTCGACACCACCAACTCGTATTTCTTGTACTCAGCGGATACAACCGGGAATCCGGTTCGGACATTCGTTGCCCCTTGTAGCAGTTCCTTATACCCAACCACAATCCGGCCCGTGCGATACTTTGCTGCCGGATCTTCGGGCTTCGTTTCCCCAACTGCATCCGGGATCTCCTCCGCAGACACATTCATCTGCACCTCGAACGGGTACTCGCCTGCCCGACGCGGCTTCGGAGCGGACACCGCCCCGGTTTCATGGTCTCCTTCATCTCCGATGCTAATCGTCCCTCCATTCCACAGGCGAAGATTCTCTCTGGAATCAACGATTCGGTGTTTGAGGTCCGGGAGGTTCCATGCCTCAATCTCGATTTCTTTTCCCGACTTCATCTCGAACGTGTGTACGGTATTCCCGCCTTTGGGGCGGCTCACATGAGCTGCTAACTGGATGTCGAATACTCCATCCAGTATCTCTGCGACTTCCTCAAGCCCCGCAAGAACCGATTCTTTCTCCTCGGCGATTTCAAGCGGTCCCTGCGGTGTCGAAATCGTTTCCGAAACCTCTCGGTCGATGTTCTCAGGTTCGTCTGTTTGGTAGTCGTAGTGAACGAACATGTAGCCGGTCGGCGTTTGTAACACCCACCGGTCACGGGATTCCTCGGGAACGCGGCACGGATGAATTGCGAAGTGATCCGCAGTGTATCGCCCACCCCCGGTGATGACTCGCAGAGCGGCTTCCAGGACATTTGCCGTGATTCCGTGACCGACGCCGGTTTTGAGATCGCCTTCTACGCGAGCAACGTATGGGTCGTAGTTTTCGATTTCGGGGTACGTTGGGGGGAGTTCCAGCGTGTCCATTTTGTGTTCGGCGATCCAGTTACTGGCAGCTTCGGTCTTCGGCATCCACCCCACTTCGGAAGGGCGGATGCTTGGCCCTGTGATTGGGTCTTTCGGGGTGCCGCCGCTTTCGAGCGGGTGAAGATCGAGTCCGGCGAACGATTCGGTTTCTGCGCTCCATTTAGAATCCGATGTCTTCGGTGGCTTCGTGGTCTGCGTCATTGTGTCTATACAAACCGCCCAAATACGTATAAAAGCACCGAAAAACGCGGCGCGTTATTCCACCGAAATCGTCATCGACTGAAGTTCCTCCACCGCATTCTCCGCCTCCTGAAACGCATCCATCGTCTCGTCAGAAACCCGCCCAACGTACTCCCAATCTCCATCTCCATACTGGAACCACTTCGCATCCTCCGGAACAGACACTCGCTTCACCCACTCTCCCGTCTCCACATCTCGCAGATCTAACGCCGCCCCCATCATCACCGCACTCATCGCAATCACCTCACGGCCATTCACACGCAACACATCACCCTTCATCAACGGAATCCCATCGTTCTCCACTCCATTTGTCAACGGATCCCTCGACTTCTGAGATTCATCTTTCTCCGCGAACACACTCTCGACTTCTCGCACCGAAATCACCTCATCAAACTGCGTCGTATTCAACCCCTCACCTTCCGTTGCCCCGGCGTTCTGAATCACTGCACTTTCCAGTGACTTGCCATTCAACCCAGAATTCGGTTCTGCAACCTCTGAATCCGGGATCCGAACCGTGGTCGCCGCTGTCTCCCGGTGAACGACTTCATACACAGTTTCGTCCTCAGACGCAACCTCATCCATCGGCAGTGATAGGGAGGTATCATACGTCACCGTCGACGGCCCTGCATCCGTGACGAATAACCGGATGTTATTCGGATCCGTTCGCGTCACTTCTTCCGGCTCGAACCACTCCATCAATTCGCACAACGTCTCTATCAGCCCAGTACACAGTTCCTCGCCCCATTCCACGTCCTCGGACAGATACCCTAACTGCGCCGACTGATCGAGTAAATGGCTCGGATCTACGGATACAGACAGCGTCACTGGCCACCACCGATTCGTATCCACATCCCGCTTCGCATGCTTGCCAGTTTCCAGAGACACAACGACCCCGTCCTTCGCCACTAACTGTTCGGTGAATTCCTTCCCGATGTTCACAACTGCTCTCAGGAATGATTCCTCGAAGTCCTGCGTCACGCCTGCCCCGATAGATTCTGGCATACTCCATACTACTACCTCCCCCAATAAAAACCCCTGAAAGACCGGGTATTGTTGTGTCAGTCCCGCGCTTTCTTCACCGCGCCTGCGATCACGCCAGCTGCAACAACACCTGCTGCGGCCAGTCGTTGACTGTCGCCACCCTCTGGTACATATTCGCGCCATGACCGCTCACGCCCGCTCTGTATCTCTTCAAGAATAACTTCGTGCGTTTGGCTGCCTCCATCGGAAAACGTCATGTCGTCTGGCACAGACGCTTTCCATGCAACCTCCTCAACTTCCCCATCGCTTTCCTGCTGCTTCTCCGCCACCTCGACTTTGAACACAACTTGCGTCACCGTCCGATCCGGAAGCACCCACATTAACACCAACTTCGGAAGACTCCCTTCTACCGCATACCCTGTTTCCTCCGTCACTTCACGATCAACGGATTCGCGCAACGATTCCCCGGGTTCTGAGCGACCGCCAGGGAATTCCCATCCGCGCCCTTCTTTCGAAGACTTCACGAATAACGCATCACCGTCTCGTTCCGCAACTCCCGTCACAATAACCGATTCGCTCGGGAAGACATCTTCCTCGACTTCCTCAACGTGCGTGACTTTCACTGGTACATCCGTCTCACGGACCAACTCTTGGATCTCGGAAGGAAGCCTTGACCACATCTTATCAGTGACTTTCATCGGTCATCCAAAAGGAGTTTCGCAGATCACCGACTCCCTCTCGTCACGTATCGTAATCGTATACCCCAGAGAGTAGCCCGGGACCGGTCTTCACGTCTCGGAATCCAGCAGCTTCCAATGCAGTCACTGAATTATGAGCCGATGAGACATTCAATCCGATGAAGTTCACGTCACTGTCTGCGCGGTATTGCTGAATGATCTGTTTCAAATCGCCGATTGTCACTTCTCCCTCTTGTTTTTGGTGAATGAACACCGCATTTCCCCTTGCTTCGTGCCGGTAATTCGGTGGGAGGTTATCTGAATCGGTTGGCTGAGTCAAAATCGACATTGTGTTGATGGCCTCGTCCACAGATCCGCTGATTATCTTCCGGAATCTGTGGGTCTGAGCTTATCACTACATACCGATTGACTATTATTAAGGGCACCGTTCTTAGAACGGCGTTTAACGTCACCATCCGTCGCTGTTTTTCCAGACACTCAAATACCCGCAGTGACTTGCAACAGTCACTGCACATGGGCGCAACCATCACCAATCTCTCCCCTGCCCAGCAGGGGCTTCACCGAAACACCGACGAAGACCTCGCCAACAAAGGCGTGAACCCGTACCTCCTCAGTTACAACGACACCATCATCGACCCCATTCACGCTCTCAACACCCTTCGAAACGAATTCGAGTCCCTTCCCACAACCGCGAAAGCGATCTCGCTCGGCGACATCCGCGATGAATTCGACGCTGACAACAATCCGACCCTCACAAAGAAACTCGATCTGCTCTGCGAATTCCTCGGCTCCTGGCGTGCCCTCGAACAAGCTGGTGCAGGCGTCGCGAAATACATCAACCCGAACTACACGCACATCCAGCACCTCAGTGAAGACGCCTACGTCACTGACCCTGACGAACGCCTCCGCATCATGGAACGCTGTGCAGCTTACGGCAGTGTCTCACTCACCGAACTCGCCCCGAGATTCAACCTCACCGCACCCAAACTCGCCAAATTCGCCCTCTACCACGACTTTGACTGGATTGAACACAGAGAGAAAGGCCGCGCTCGCCTCGCCCATACGTGCCTCACCCTCCGTGACTGGGGCTACGATATGGAACGGGTTGCATCTGCACTTGGTTACACTCTCGACCGACTCGCCATGCTCACCGAAGAATACCGTGACCCCATGTTCATGCCACCTACCGACCCAACGAACTGACTCGCGCCTCGTTTCGACGTCGACCTGTTCAGTGACTCGCCGCGATCTCGTCTTCCTCACCGGGCGCTGCTTCTGTTTCTGCGAGTTCGTCGCGGATCATCGTCGTCAACACGATTTCCAGCTGCCGACTGAATTCAGGGTCGGTGTTCGGGAATTCAGACTGGATTGCATCCCGGAGGTCCTCACGGGACGTGAGTCCGAGCGCACGGAACTTTGTTGCCTTCGCCGGGCCAACCCCTCGGATGTTCTCAAGCTCCGACCATTCCTCATCTACGTACCCGTTCGGGATGGATTCCATACACCGAACTGCTGCACGGATTGCTTGCCCCGACACCGTTCCGTCCGCCACAACAAAATCTCCTGACTCAACCGAGACAGTCGTCGTGTACCGAACCGATGTTTTGCAGTACCCTTCCTGAATATCGGACTGTTCAACACGGATTTCGGCGTGCGGCGACTCCCATTCCCACGCCTGTAATCCGGATTCCGAACATTCCCACCGCCCAATCTCCTCGGGGATGCTGGGTTTCTCATCAAACGCATCGTTGCCCGGGTGTTTCTCCATATGTCGTTTCGCTCGCTGAATCGCCCATTCGCCGTAATCGTAGTCTTCTATAAGTTCTCGTTTCTGGAAGAGCTGCTTGCTCGACACGGAATTTCCGTATTCATCGATGCTGCTTTCTCTGACTCGCCATTGCGGTTCGCGATCGCCAATAGAGGAGGAGAGACTCACGCGGAGTTTCTGGTAATCGGCAGAGATGTGCGTTGATCCGGTTTTCCACCATTCAACGGCATCTGAATCAACAGTCACGAGCGTCCATCCGTGAACAGCGTCCGGAATCTCAACACGGCTCGAAATCGGCGGGTCTGGGTTTTCCATCGTATTCCCAACAACTGCCTTGGGGCACAAAAACCGGCGGTAGAATCCTGTTCGGAGTCACTCCCACGTGGGATGGTTCTCGTGTTGGTTTGCGAGCGCGTACTGCACCGCGTCCGGTTCCTCCTCGATGCTGTACTGGTCCTCGCGGTACTGGTCATCCGGATGGAATCCTAACTCGGAATCCAACAACTGTTTTCCAGCGAGAAGGCTGATCGCGCTCGGTGCGACATCGGCAGCAACGCATTCCCGATTCATAATCCCGTTTCCGATGTGTGTGAATTCGTCTTCCGGAATCTCTCGGTGGAAATCCGTCGGGTCAACGGATGTGTCCTGACTCGGTTCTTGATCCGCGTCGCTCGCGCCAAAGTCTGTGATTGTTGTTTGTGCCATGGTTACCGAACCATCCGTTCTGCGAACGCGCTCGCAACGAGGCAGGCCAAATCGTACTGCCGGTTGGCGTCGTCCGGGATGTCGACTCCAACATCACACCAAATCATATCCTCGTAGTTTTCGATGTTGGATGACACGCTGATTTCCGGCACACCGCCAAACCAGAGTTCGTAGACATCAATCATGGATCGGCGAGCCGTTTCTTCCACGCTGATGTCGTCTTCAGGGGTGTATGCCCATTCTTCGGGGTCGGACAGTACGTAATCGTTGAAAACGAATTGCCCATCGATGAATTCGGCATTCGGGATGTTCTTGAGTTGGGCAGCGTCGGAGTCTCGGAGTGTTTCCTCGAATTGGGTCGTCATGGGGTATCTCTCATCTACAACAAACACCCGACACATAATAAAAGCACCGATACAATACAAGTGTTTAGATGGGGCGCTGCTCAACTCGCGTTAGCAGAACCTACCAACAACCACGCCCCTACTCACCCGCAACCGGCGCTTCAATCTCCCCCGCATCCTTCCACGACTCCGCGCACCCCGCACACAACAAGCACTCCCCATCTTCCACCGTCCGGTACTCCGCCAATTCCCGTGTCCGCTCACTATATCCACACCAGACACACCGACCCAAATCCGAGAACGCATCCTGCTGATCTGCATGTTCCCACACCGTTTCCGTCGACGGACTCCACTTGTACGCCTCCGTCACCGGATCCAGATTCACTGGGTTCGACACAAACAGTTCACGAACCGTCTCCCGGTTCAACACACGGGATTCCACTTTCCCTACCTCTCCGTATTTCGCGTATTGCCACTCTCCGTCACGGAATCGGATCCACGGGAAATTCCCTGCACCAACACTCACATCCGCGCACACTCCCGGATTCGCCTGAAGATACGACATCAAATCTTCAGCAATCCGCTCTTCCGTCTCTGCACACCCCTCGTGTTCGGGATTCTTCATACCCGTGTTTCTCGAAGCTCACGGAAAGACGTTCGGAACACGGTTGGCGTCACAGAACATCGCTCAAATCAAACAGGCATCCGCAGTCACACTGGAAATCGTATTCGTCTTCGATGAGATTGTACAACTGACCGCAATTGCATTGGAATCGGTAGTTCTCTCGACGGAGTCGGATGTCGATTCCGCATTCACACCGGAATCTGTACCGGCTTGAACGCGAAATCTCTGTGTTTGCAGCTGCGGACACTTCCTCACGTGATCCGCAATCACTGGGGCAGTCTACCCGATCGAGAAACTGGTCACGAGCTGCTGGCTTCAAATCAGACACACACCTGTCTCTGACACCGCCGCTAATAGTGACTTCTCCTTTAGGCACTACCTCAAAAACAGTTCAGATCCTGTGTTGCCTTCTCAGTTACTGTACGTCAGTGAGGTTGTACAGGCGACCGCACGTACACAGGAAATCGTATTCTCCTGCATTCGGCATGTCATCGTTCGGCGCTGCGGACAACTCCCCGCCTGATCGGCACTTCGGGCAATCATACTGCGATGCAAGTTCCGCACGAGCGTCTTCCTGAAGATCAGCCATGTGCCGAGGTCACGCCTTCTGTTTGTTATCTTTTTCGGGGACTTCAACGTCTTCCAACTCGATCCGCATCCGCTGATGAACTGAATTCAGCACTGCATCCTTCGCCTGTTTCTGCATCGCGTTAAACGCAGCACTCAGACTGCATGATGACAACGCCGGGGACGTGTCAGAAAACGAATTACCCCCCGTATTCCGCAGAACGCTCACCGGGTACTCTTTCAGAGCCACCGATCCGAACTCTGATTCCACAATATCCTCAATCTCAACCTGCTCCGGGATGTGACCCGTGCGCTTGTACTGTGCTTCGGCGAACGGCATCACTGCTGCAACGTACTCTTTGATCGAATCTCGAACCTGTTTTTCCGAGAGCGACGGCTCCAATTCCGTTCCACCTTTCGTTGGGGTTGCATCCGGGATTGGGAGTCCGTCTGCAAAATCCATCACCTCCCAATTCTCCATTTCATCCATCGGTTCCTCGCCGTTGTGGATGAGTTCCGTGAGGTGTTCCAGTGCTGAAATAGCGTCTACGTAGTACAGATCAGACGCATATTTGACATCGTGCTTGAGAACCGTGCTGGGTTCGTTCCCGTCATATGCCTTGTTGGCACTGGGGCGGAGAACCTCGCCGGTTTCGTGGTTGTACCAGATGTACCGTTTTGGGTTGCTCATGAATGTGGTGTGAAAACAGGGGGTTGGTTATTCGTCAGTGCTGTCTGTGTCGTCCGGCACGGGGGAGCGGAAGACGGCGTAGTCGTGGCCGCTCGTCACCTGCTCGATGTCGTTCGGGTCGGTGACGGCAACGGATGCGAGCGGCGGGTTTCCTTCTACATGTACGTCCCGACCAATCTTGATGTCGAGTTCGAGTTCGTCACCGCTCTGAATGAGGAGTTCCCATTCGCCTTCGTCGCCCTCCATCATCGATACCTCGGGGCGGGGTGGGCGTTCGGTGTCTTCGGTCATGCTGCCATCTCCAAGGAACGGGTATCCAGATCGACTTCATCGCCCGTGCGGTCGGTGGACTGCATCTCCATGAGCAGGAAGTGATCGCGGGTGGTTTCATCGATTCCTGCACCATTGAGGTAGGTCCGGAGGAATTCTTCGGCTTCGTCTTCCGTGCAGGTGACGCCGCTGTAGTTTCCTTCCTCAATCTGGAGGATTGCGTTGTTGTGGGTGTTGTACCAGACGTACTTCGTGGTTGGGTCGGTCATCGCGTACTTCATACAAACACCCGACTATTAATAAAAGCACCGAAACATTCTGTTGCATTCTGTCGAAATGCCTTTCAAATCCCCCGAGCCACCACCACTCATGGGAGAATACTGCGACATCTGCCAGACCGGTCGCCCCGTCGAACAACACGGCCAAGAAATCCACTGCAAAGAATGCGGAAACAAAATCCGAACGTGGGAATCTGAGTAGCCACACTTGCCTTTCTTCACAGTTTTTATACCAATGGGGAAATACAGTTAATACACGAAAATAACCGACTCCGACCCCGAATCCCTCGAACTTGAGAACGGCCACGTTGTTCATATCGGAGACGAATACACGATGGACTACGACAACAAACAACTCGGAATCCCCGCTGGATCCCACCTCGAAGTCACCGGCATCACCCGAAGCATCGGTCACACCTCCATCATGTTCGAAGCAACCTTCCCCAGTGAACTCAAACCGATGAGTCACTTCAACGACACTCCCTCCAATATCGTTGACTTCGCAATGAAGAACCTCCTCGATGACGACAACGGCATGTCGCCCGCCGAATAATCTCCCAATCCCGGTTCCGCAACCAATCTCTGTCTTTCGAAGTTTTTCATTTCAAAATCAGAACCATGTTTATCTTCAACGGAATGCGATTCCCGTTATGCCCGGAATTCATTGCGGGTCCTGTTCTAATGGGCCATTCAAACGAGAATTCATTGAACAAGGCGACTATGAAAACAATATTCGGGGCGGATACTGGTTCTGTGACTGGTGCGTGCAATACACAGACTCCGGTACTCATGACACAGTCTCCGAACGACTAATCTCTCGCGCCAAATCCAACGACGCCCGACAACCATTCCCCACCCACATTTAAACACCTCATCCACTGGGGTGGGTCCGTTCTAACTACCTGTTTCAAACCCTCCAAACACGCGTATATAGCGACTCACTCATCAGTCACTTACCTTTAAGTAATTGTATCCGATATATGCAGACAAGATGACCAACGAAAACACCAATCCGGGGACGCCTTCCGACGACCCTCGGGACTTCTCTCTCCCTTTTACAACGGAGGTGGACCTCCCGGACAATCTCCCCGATGATGTCGACGTCGATCAGCTGCCTGACGAAGAGACCATCGAATACTACACTGGCCCCGTGGACTTCGGACCGAACACCAACACCCTCGAAGACTACCTCGAACCCTTCGAAGATCTCCCAGCCCCCGATGCCAGAGTCGCTGCCATCCTCCTCAAATACGAGGACGAACCCGCGATGCATCCCCAGGAACTCGCCACGCGAGCTGGTATCTCGGACACCCTGATCGTGTCGGTTCTCGAACGGCTCAAGACAACCGATCTCATCCGGCAGTCCCGGGTCGTCAGAAACGTCCCGTTCTACGAATTCAACCCGCTGTCGGAATCCGCCCAAACTATTCGCGAGCAGCTCGACTAAGTTGCTCGATTTGCGGTTCTACCTCTCTTTTTAGTGCGTCGCAGTGTTGTTCTATAGTAGATGGTTGACGAGAACCCCACCGCGAACAGACTCAAGCGCAGTATCGAGGGCCTCGGAATTGTGGATACGTACCTGCCGAGTGAACGCATCGACCAAGATGCCGATCCGGACACGTGGCACTACACCCACAGTGATGCTCGCGGCGTTCGCGACGGCACCCATTACCCTAAGCACCGCTTCGAATTCATGCACAGCACCGATTCCGGGAGTTGGCACTGCGCCACGATTGCGGTGTCGTTCTTCTCGCATAACACGGACTTCGATTTCGAGAACGGTGTCGTGTACGACCCGTACATCGATGTCACCGTGTACGACCTGAAACCGGTCGCCGATCGCGTCCGGAAGAACGACGCGAAAGCAATCTCGAAAGAATCGTTCTTGGTTGCTGATGGGGCAGTGACTTCAGGCGACATCCTCGATGCGGTTTCGGACGCGCAAGACTACGTCGTTGACCGCGCGGAAGTGCTGGGTAGTGATCGTCGCTGCGACATCCGCGATGAAGTTGATCGGCGCTGGAACCCGGAAACCGAATCGTTCATCGATCCCGGCGAAACCGGGCATCAAGCTCTCACTGGATTCTAACGGTCTGGTTCTTCATACGTCCCAGTGAGTCGCTGGAACAGTTCGATGGTTTCCGGTGACGCCCCTGCGTCTTCGAGATCCTCCGTGATTTCCCGCACTAACTCTGGGTCTTCGTCTTCCAGATCGGTTACCTCGTCAAACCGGTCAGTGATTTGGTCGGCGATATACGATTGGTATTCCGGCGGGGCCTCCGCACTGACTTCCTCGTGCCCCCCGGCCTCGACCTCGCCCTCGTCTTCGGTGCCGCGTTGATTTTCCATACCTCTCCACACGTGTCTGGTTTGTTAATTGTATCGTCGAATACTGGAGGGTCTCCGAATGTGGGGTCATTCCAATCAGATACCTCAGTGAAAAACTACCGTATTTCGGTGCTTTAATTACCCTCCGTGGTAACAATATGATTGGAAGCAAACACCAAACCAGTAATTGGGGCCTGATGTTAACTCGTGGGCTGCGACGGGGCAGAACCGTCAACTAAGACCAGTAGGACCTGGCGCTATGGTGGTGCGAATCCACCTGCTTCCTCGCTTTGCTGATTCTGAGGTTTCACCCGGGTATTTGCCCCACAAACGGCTGAATCAAAACGGTGCCTTTAATAATGGTTGATGTGTATCTATGGGTGTACGATGCCTGAAACCACGACCCCAACTGAAACAATCGACATTGCTGGACACACAGACATCCTCACCCCCGTCCCCGACGACGCCAACAACGACGAAGCGAAAGGACGCAGTGAAAACATGGTTATTCTCCCCATCTCCGGGGAATTCGGATACTGCATCGGCGAATACCTCGTTTTCTCCGAAAGCGGCTCTACATACACTGCCGACATGACCCGAGACGGCGACGGTGAAGACTGCGACTGTATGCATATGACCTTCAACAGCCCGCCGAACGGTTGTAAACACATCAACCGCGCCGGGATTCTCATGTACTCCCACGACTCCCCTCTCCCCGAAGAAGATGAACCTGTTGAGGACTACTTCCAACTGTTCCTCGACGCCGAACCCGAACTCCGCGAAATCCGCGAGAAAGACGATTCCGGCGACCTCGATCTCCCCGACGACCAATCCAACTACCTCGACCGCTTCCTCCAAGCAATTGAGGAAATCAAAAACAACGATAGCGAACACATCTCGTACACACCGAACTGAACCCTCTGAGGCGGAAAACCCTTCCGAGAGACACCGTTCCCCTCCAAGCGTTTCACCGACTCGCGCGATTCACTGCTTTCATTCCCTGATCCGACTGGAGCTGTTCACGGATCTCCTCGGTTGCACTCAACGGCGTTGGCAACGACCCGTTATTCTGCTCGGCCTGACTGATTGCGGATCGGACATCCTCATCCGGCACTTCCGCGCCGAAATACACGGCCTCATACGGATGCGGGGTGTGCCACGGTTGCGTTAGCTCCAACGGGTAGCCCTCAACCTCAAGCCACGCGTAAGCTACCACGCCCTGAAGGGCGTGGCATTCAGCGTGGACTCCCGTTCTAACTGCTGAGAGCAGTAGGCGAATACTCGCCATTCACGTTCAACGTCCCGCTGTTCAAGCGCACGCCTACGGGTGC